>Ga0181576_10003142_pt1 | contig 12209 bp, 12 predicted proteins | sample 101ome_22_FD_132464 | JGI IMG/M metagenome (GOLD analysis project Ga0181576, IMG submission 132464) | Coastal salt marsh microbial communities from the Groves Creek Marsh, Skidaway Island, Georgia - 101412BT metaG (megahit assembly) | ecosystem: Environmental > Aquatic > Marine > Intertidal...
GAGCAGCACCTCAATATTGATTCATTTGAACGTTGGATGCGTTTAGAGGACCGAGTATTTTCTCCAAAGGACTTGGAATCTACATATGAGGTTTGGTCTATCGATGCGCCAGCCGGAGATTTTTCACAGTATAATTTTGAAATGTATTGGGAAGGGCAGTGGTACGCTTTGAATCATAGGCAGAAATCTTCCGACGAAGTGCTCGCAACCCAGTTGTTGTTAGATACCATTTTACGCCCGGTTTTGGATGTGCAGGATGAACGCAATGATGCACGCATTACCTATGTGAGACAAGGTGAGCAAGACCTGAGTACATCAATGGCAAAGCGAGGCTACGGATTGGGTTTTCGCCTTCCTCCAGTCAGTGTAAAACTCTTGAAAGAAATTGCGCATAATCGGGGCTCAATGCCTCCAAAGAGCACGTATATTGAGCCCAAACTTCGCAGTGGTTTATTGCTCCACGTGTTCAAATGAGTATAGCGTCCGCACTACAAGAAATAAAGTCTCAGCTCCCCGCATCGGTGGAGCTTATTGCTGTAAGTAAGACCAAGCCTGTAGCTCTTTTACAGGAGGCCTATGATGCCGGCCAGCGCCATTTTGGAGAGAACAAGGTTCAAGAGATGGCGGAGAAGTACGAGGTGCTTCCGAAGGATATTTCTTGGCACATGATTGGGCACGTACAGACCAACAAAATCAAGTACATGGCTGCTTTCGTGCATTTGGTACATGGGGTGGACCGTTTAAAGGTTTTGCAGGAGCTGAACAAGCAGGCCAAAAAGGTGGATCGTACTATAGATTGTACCCTGCAGGTGCATATTGCGCAGGAGGAAACAAAGTTTGGTTTCGATGCCAGCGAATTGGCCGAGGTCGTCGCTTCATTGGAAACCTTTACCCACGTTCGCGTGCGTGGTTTGATGGGTATGGCGACATTCACGGATAATCACGAACAGATTCGAGCGGAATTTATGAGTTTAAAAGCTGCTTTTGATACCTATGGAGCGACCCGTCAATGGGATGTGTTAAGCATGGGTATGAGCGGTGATTATCCAATCGCGGTGGAATGTGGCGCGACTCATGTGCGCATTGGCTCGTCCATTTTTGGTGCTAGAAATTATTGATGATGCGATTCGCCGTAGTAGACATAGAATGTACAGGAGGTGCCTGGGGCGAGGAGAAGATCATCGATGTTGCGATTTTCATTCTTGAGGATGGTGAAATAGTGGACCAATTAGTCTCACTGGTCAATCCTCAAAAGGCGATCGATCCGTATGTGACGAAGCTTACAGGCATTACGAACAAAATGGTCCGTACAGCGCCGAAGTTCTATGAATTGGCAAAGCGCGTCGTGAAAATCACTGAGGATTGCACCTTCGTGGCACATAACATAGGTTTCGATTACCGCATTTTCCAGCAAGAATTTGATTCATTGGGCTTTGATTACCATCGGGCCACACTCGATACCATTCCTTATGCGGAACGCATATTTCCTGATTGGGAAAACTATGGATTGAAAACGGTGAGCAAAGAGCTCGAGTTAGTAAATGCTGCCCGTCATAGGGCTGAAGGGGATGCCCGTATTACGGTTGACCTTTTGAAGATTTTATTGGAAAAAGACCGGTCTTCGGTATTCCAAGAGGTACATATCTCTCGAGATGCAAGCGTAGCAAAGAACCCGTTTAAAGAGCAAGTGAAGAACCTACAGAATAAAGTAGGTATCTACTACATCTTTAATGCTGAGGATGAAATCATCTATATCGGTACTAGCAAAGATTTACAAAACAGCATCAATCGCCACTTTGTGGCTGATAATAAAGTCGCTTTGGCATTGCAGGAGGAGGCAGTGCGTTTAGAGGTAGAAGATATCGGTAACGAGGCCATTGCAGAGATTTTGTATCACAAAACCGTTGAATTGCACAGACCGATTTATAATGCTGTGAAGAAGAAAAAGTTGCTGAACTATGGCATTTTTCCCGAGCCTAAAAAAAGTGCGACGGTGGAGTTCGTGAAAGTATTCCCCATTCGCCACCAATTGCCTCAGTTCTTTTTTGAAAGCCCAAAAAGATTATACCCTTGGCTGCAGCGGTTGATGATGGAACATAAATTGGACCCTCAATCTTTCTTGTTAGATAAAGATCGTCCTCATTACGAAAAGCATGCACAGCCTTTGGTATGGAAGCCTGAAGCGAAGAGTGTTTCACTTTTCGACATGCGAAAGGCCATGTTGCCGGATGAGGCCATACTAGTAGGGCCTGGAAGAAAGGGCCAAGAAAAGTGCGCCATTATTGTGGAGCAAAGCCGAGTGCTTGGCTACACGTATTTCTACTTGAGTACAGACGGGCTTAATCGGGCACAGCTGAAAAAACGCATGGTTGACCTAGATAGCGATGCTTATACCATTGGCGTCATTAGCCATTTCTGGAATAAAGGCTACCTAAAGGAGCTAACTACTTAAAAAGATAGGCAACGCTCACCACCAACTGACTATTTCTGGCATCCAGATTAAAGTTGTAATCCGTACCGTCGTAGTTGTATGAGACGTTTTGGGCCAACATGCCGAAGCCTCCTTCGTATTTGATTTCACCCATTAATCTCCAGAGCTTCAAGCCTGCATGAATGTGCCAGCCCCAAGTGAATTGGGCCTCCACATCTGGTGTCCAGATATCGTTTGCGTTTGCGAAGGGAATGGAAGGCGTTGCGCCCAAGCCTGCCCATGCCGGGCCGAACTTCATGCCGGCACTAATAGGGAAGTCCAAGCGCTGAACGGTCGTGCTCATATCGACGTTTTGGCCGTTGTCGACAATAAGCAAGTTTTGATCGAACTGCGTGTACAAGGCCTCCCCATGGATGTAGGCTGGGATTAAAGGCACAGCGATGCGTGCAATACCGCCAAAGTTGAATCCGTTGGTCACATCAGTCTGGACGTTGGAGATGTTGTAGTTCTGGTTGGTATACAGGTCGATAAGGTCCTGCGTGCTGATATTCGCTTGTGGATAGTTAATACCACCTTTTACACCAAAGCGTAAAATTTTGAATTGGGCATGGCCTTGGAGACCAGCGCCAACGAGTAGTAGAATTAAAAACAGCTTTTTCATGCCTATACCCAACCAAAATCCGGGCCAAACGCTTTTGGGTGTTATTCCCAAAAAGTCGCCAAGTACTTTTCTACGTTCAATTTAATGCGTTCTTCGGCGCCTTCTTCAGGGGTAGGTTGGAAAGTTTTCCCCGTAATGCGCTCAAATAATTCTTGGTAACGGCTGCTCACCAAATCCACGAAATCGTCGGTCATTGTTGGCACTTGTTGCCCTTCCTTGCCTTGGAAGCCGTTTTCCATTAACCACTCACGAACGAACTCTTTGCTTAGTTGGCGTTGTGCTTCGCCAGCTGCTTGACGTTCTTCATAGCCTTCAGCATAGAAATAGCGTGAGCTATCTGGTGTATGGATTTCGTCGATCAATACGATGGTGCCATCGGCAAGCTTACCGAATTCATATTTGGTATCGACTAGAATCAAACCTTGGGCAGCTGCCATTTCTTGGCCACGCTTAAATAGCGCACGTGTATATGTTTCGAGTTGAATGTAATCGGCTTCGCTTACTATTCCCTTTGCAATGATATCTTCTCTTGAAATATCTTCATCATGCGCGCCATGGTCAGCTTTGGTTGCTGGAGTGATAATTGGCTCTGGGAAGGCGTCGTTTTCCTTCATGTCTTCCGGGAGTTTTACACCGCACAGTTCGCGAAGACCGCTTTTGTAGGTGCGCGCTGCATGCCCAGCTAAATATCCACGAATAACCATTTCAACCTTGAATGGCTCCGCACGATGGCCTATGGTTACTTGCGGATCGGGAGTGACTAAGCGCCAGTTTGGAACGATGTCTTTTGTCGCTTCGAGAAAATGCTCGGCGATCTGGTTGAGTACTTGGCCCTTACCTGGAATAGGTCTGGGAAGTACTACGTCAAACGCAGAAATTCTGTTGGATGCAACCATCACAAGGACATCTTGGCCGATAGTATATACGTCGCGTACTTTTCCACGGTAAAACTTCGTTAATCCTGAGAATTGGTATTCTGGTTCTTGATTCATGATCACTCTTTTTCGTAAGCTTTAATAATCTGTTTAACGAGCGGGTGACGGATGACATCACGTCCGTCCAATTTTATTATGCCAATGCCTTTCAATCCCTCCAGTTTTGAAACTGCTTCTTTGAGACCACTCTTTTGGTGTTTTGGCAAATCGATTTGTGAAGTATCTCCAGTGATGATAAAACGTGCATTCTCCCCCATACGGGTAAGGAACATCTTCATTTGCGCCGTAGTCGTGTTCTGACTTTCATCTAGGATTACGAAAGCATCATCTAGGGTGCGTCCGCGCATAAAAGCAAGAGGGGCAATTTCTATCGTTTTATTTTCAAGGAAGTACTCCAGTTTTTCTTTGGGGAGCATGTCGCGAAGTGCGTCATACAAAGGTTGGAGGTATGGGTCCAATTTTTCTTTCAAGTCGCCCGGAAGAAATCCAAGATTCTCGCCGGCTTCAACAGCAGGACGCGTTAAAATGATGCGTCGAACCTCGCGATTCTTCAACGCTCGGACACCCAATGCAACCGCAGTATAGGTTTTTCCGGTACCAGCAGGGCCTATGGCAAAGACTAAATCATTGACCATGGAAGTCTCAATCAACCTGCTTTGGTTTACCGTCTTGGCCTTAATGATTCGTCCGTTGGGGCCGTGTAAAATCACATCGTCCTTTAGCAGTGTCTGGTTAACTTTTGCTGCATCCTTGGCTTGAATCAAATGATCAAAAGCTCTCTGATCCAGGGATTTATTCGCTCCCACGTAGGCAAGAATGGCCTCAAGCTTATCTTCAAATTCATCCAAAACCTCGTCCGGACCGGCCACCTTGATTTGGTGTCCGCGTGCGACAATTTTAAGCATTGGAAAGTGCACTCCAATCTGCTTTAGGAAGGTGTTGCTGGGTCCGTATAATTGGGCCGGTTCAGCTCCGTTGAGTTCAAAAACGCGTTCTGTCAATTACTGCTCGCTTACTTGATGAAATGGAAGGCGGAATTGCCTTACTTTTGACAAAGTAACTACATTTTCATCAATACTCAACGCGGCATTAGCCCCTCTATGGCGGTAATAACAGCAACTTCTGATTTTGGACTAAAAGACCCGAGCTTGGCTGTGGCGAAAGCTCAGTTTATTCGCCGGGTCAAAAACCTAAATTGGGTTGATATCAGCCATGATGTTGAGCCGCATAATGTTTTACAAAGTGCCTTTCTTTTAAAGCGCGCCTACAGGTCGTTTCCGCCGGGAAGCATCCACATAATGTTCGTTGGAAGCGCACCTAAAGAGGGCTTGGATTACATCTGTATGAAGGCGGATGGCCAATTCTTTTTGGCCCCGAACAATGGTATACTCGCAACCGTATTAGAGGGTGCAAAGATTGTGGCGGCCAGGATTTTGGATATTAGAGGCATTGACCCGATGGATGTCAATGGTCTTTTTGCCTCAGCTGCCGCTCACCTTTGTGAAGGCGGAAAAGTTGATCTTCTAGGGCCAAGTTTGAAAAGTATCAAGCGTTTAAAGAGCCAAGTTCCTGTAGTTGATACCAACGCCATTCGTGGTCACGTAGTCTACATCGATCATTATGGAACCTGTGTGACGAACATAACGAAGGCCATGTTCGAATCTTCGAAGCAAGGCCGTCGTGCCTCTGTAGAAACATCGCGCAATCGCAGTATCGCAAAGTTTTACGATAGGATAGGTGATGTTCCACAGGGTAAGATTGCAGCACTATGGGATGATTTTGATACGATGTGTATTGTCGTAGGGAAAAGCGGTGGTGAACACATTAAAGGCTCGAATGAATTATTGGGCTTGAACTTACACGATTGGGTACGAATAGACTTTGTATGATTACTAGAATAGTTCAACTCCCAATAGTTCCTAAAACTGAGAATGGCAGAGCGTTCGAAGCGCTTTTTGAAGCATACAAAACTCAGATTGCAGGAGCTCAGGGCTGTTTGAACGTGAAGTTATTGGCCAGCGGAAGCTGCTATTTTACCTATAGCATCTGGGAAGATGAAAACTATTTAGAGGCCTATCGTCACAGCGCAGTTTTTGCTGAGGTATGGCCCAAAACAAAAGCATTGTTCACAGGCAAGGCCATGGCTTGGACCTGTGATGAACTACATAGCGAAACAGCATGATTGCACAACTAAAGAAGGAACTTAAAGTCTATTTCTCTGGGGTGTTGGGTTACCTGATTATTGGTATTTACCTACTCATAAATGGCTTGATGCTTTGGGTGTTCAATGGGCCCTTTAATATTCTAGAGGGAGGCTATGCCACATTAGAGAATTATTTTGGCTTGGCACCTTGGGTCTTCCTATTCCTGATTCCGGCCATTAGTATGCGGACCTTCAGTGACGAATTGAAATCGGGCATGATGGAGTTGTTGGTTGTTCGACCGTTTTCCCTCGCGCAGTTGATTTGGGCAAAATTTTTGGGAACCTTCACTGTCGTAATCTTATCCATCCTACCGACCCTAGTTTATTTGTGGAGTGTCCGAGTATTGGGTTCACCAGTTGGCAACTTGGATTGGGGTGCAGCCATCGGCTCTTATATAGGTTTGCTTGCCTTGGGTGCCGCTTATACTGCTGTGTCCGTGTTTGCCAGTGCGCTAACCTCCAACAACGTTGTCGCATTTGTCTTGGCAGTAGCCATGACCTTTGGCATGTATTTAGGCTTTGAGTCGCTGGCCGATTTATATAAGTTCTCTGGCTGGGAATTGACCGTGCGCAACTTCGGTATGAATGAGCATTACATCAGTATGGCGCGTGGTGTTTTGGACCTGCGTGATATCGCTTATTTCGTTGCGGTCGTATTGCTCTTTTTCGGACTCTCATTAGCGGTTTTAGGTAAAAACCACCTGCGTGCACCTTGGCGAAAATTCTTGCCTTATCCCTTCGTAGCTCTAGCACTAGTGGTTCTGAGCCAATTCATCCATGTGCGTTGGGATCTCACAGAGGAAAAGCGCTACAGCCTGAGCGAAGGCACCCTGAGTTTGCTCGATCGTGTTGAGGAGCCGTTGCTTATAAACGTGTATCTCGAGGGAGAATTCCCCGCAGGATTTGAGCGACTAAAAATTGAGACGCGATATATGCTGGAAGAATGGGCCGCTGAGAACGGAAATATATTCTTCGAGTTCATCAATCCGAGCACTGTTGAAAATGCCACAGAGTTCAAGAATCAATTGGCCACCAAGGGAATTAACGCCGTTCAGCTTCAAGTTCAAAAAGCGGATGGTCAGAGTGTTCTGAATGTGTTTCCTGGAGCTACAATGGCGTATCAAGAAAATGAGGTAAGCGCAGTCCTGCTAGAAAATGTAATGGTCTTTGATCCTGCAGAGCAGGTGAATATTTCCATCCAACAATTGGAATTCAACCTAGCACGTGCGTTAAATGCCCTACTTGTCGAGGATAAGCCGAAGGTGGGTATGGTTACTGGTCATGGCGAGTTGAGCGCGGTGCAAACGGCCGGAATAGGCATGGCATTAAGTGAGAACTACGCCGTGGATCGATTTTCCATGCAGACTTATAAAGCGGATGCAAATGGCGATGCTGATATTAGTGATATGGTGCGTCGCATGAATACCTATGACCTCTTAGTAGTTGCTAAACCGACTGCGCCGTTCAATGAATTGGACAAATATCTTTTGGATCAGTTTATCATGGGAGGAGGTAAAATGCTTTGGTTTATTGATGGCGTGCATGCTGAAATGGACAGCCTCAGCTTTGGGCCGGAATTTTTGGCCTATCCAACCATCTATGACCTCGGTTTGACCGACTTGCTTTTCAAATATGGCGTACGAATCAACGCTGACCTTGTTCAAGACGTTCGATGTGCAGGGGTGAACGATCGTCGAAGTGTGAACCCATGGGTGTATTTCCCGCTTTGGGGCCCTACCGAGCATCCTGCCGTGGCGAATATGAATGCGGTAAAAGGGGAGTTCAGCTCAAGCTTGGAATTGCTCGAAGTTTCAAACGTGGTTCAAACGCCACTGCTATTGAGTTCTTCGAATGCTCGTTCCGTTGCTGCGCCTCATACGGTGAGCTTGGAGTTGTTGTATAATCGTCCGGATCCGCGTGCGTTCACTAATAGCGGTCTCATAGCTGGTGTTTTGCTAGAAGGAACTTTTGAAAGTGCCTATGCCAATAGATTGGCGCCAAAAGCCGGTGTAGGAATTCCTCAGCTGAAAAGCAGCGCAAAAACAGCCATGGCTATTTTTAGTGATGGTGATTTGATTCGCAACCAAGTCAACCTGATTAACCCTGAACTTCCGAGGGGACAGCCATTGCCATTGGGCTATGACCAATACACGGGTATACAATATGGAAACGATGATTTAGTCTTGAATACGGTGGACTACATGCTAGACGACATCGGTTTGATGCAAACTCGTACTCGCGATGTCAAACTGAGACTTTTGAACGGTGAAAAGATTGTTGCTGAAGCCAGCCAATGGAAACTCATTAACGTAGCCTTACCCGAGGTGCTCTTGCTCCTTGCATCCCTAATCTTTTATTTACAACGAAAACGAGCTTATGCGCGTCATTAAATATTTTTCCTTCTTAATAGTAGCGTTGGCTTCGTGTCAAAGCCCTTCCAGTGATGGACTAGAAGCGCTCAAGGCGCAATATGATTTTGCTTATACCGATACCGCAGCAATTACAAAGGTGATTATTCGTGATAAGCAGCCTTCAGAAGTGGTATTGGAGCGCGTAAACGGCCGTTGGGTTGTTGGAGAAGGGCAGTGGCCTGTTCGACATGATGCCATCGAGGTATTATTAGAAACGCTATCGAAGGTCACCTTGAAGCATTTTGTGCAAAAGAGTGCTGTAGACCAAGTAAACCAGCGCATGGAAGTATATGGAAAGTGGGTTGAGGTTTATGCAGGGGACCAATTGGTCAAGCAATACATCGTAGGAACCGAAACGCCAGATATGCTCGGTACGTATTACAAAATGATAGGTGCGGATCTCCCCTTCGCGGTATACATCCAGGGCTTCAATGGCTACCTCACGACGCGATTCTTTACCGAAGAAAATCTATGGCGCGACCGAACCATTTATGGCCTCGCCCCAAAAGCAATAAAGTCGGTGGAGATGTCCATTCCCGCCGTCCCAAGCGATGGCTGGATGATCACACGCGTTCGTATGGGGACTGATGGCACGACCCTCGCGGAGCCTGCGGCTGATGCCGCAAGTTGGGCCTTGGTTGGTGGAGAATTTGAACCTTTAGAGGTAGCGAACCCATTGTCGTTAATGACGGTGGTCGCTAGCATCGAAACCTTGAAGTACGAAGGCGCCATTATTCCTAGCGACAATATTTGGGATAAGAAGGACAGCATCTTTAGTGCTGCGCCAGCGTTTGAACTTTATGTGCACACAACCAAGGGAGATGTGCTTACAACACGCGGGTTTTGGAAAAGACCGGATCGCGAGCAACTCAATGAAGAAGGAGTGCCCCACCAATGGGACCCTGATAGATTTTATGCAGAATTGCCGGACGGTCGTATGGCCTTGATACAACGCTACGGCTGGCAGAATTTACTGAAATCAAGATGGGATTTCGCTGAATAACAGTGACTTATCCCGTATTTGCTTATTAACAATTGTGTATAATAAAATCGGGGCGTATTCCCACAAAAAGGGTCCTGCCCAATTATATTTGTTAGACACGCTTTTAAATCATTATTGCGATGAAGTTTATTGTATCTAGTTCAAAACTCTTGAAGCAGTTGCAGCTTATTGGCGGCATCATTCAGAGCAACAATACCCTCCCAATCTTGGATAACTTCTTGTTTGAGCTCAAGCAAGGAGAACTTACCATTAGTGCCTCAGATCTTGAGACCATGATGAGTGTAAACCTCGAAGTGGAAAGTGAGGATACTGGCAGCGCGGCCGTTCCAGCAAAAGTGCTTATGGATACGTTGAAGACGTTCCCGGAGCAACCACTGACCTTCACTTTTGATGAAGCTTCTCATACCATCGAGTTGGCTTCAGACTACGGTAAGTATAGTTTGGCATTTATCGACGGCGATGAATTCCCAACCTTCCCGGCGTTGGAGGATGCAAGCAAAGCAACAGTTCCCGCTGAAGCGTTGGTTACGGGTATTTCTAAGACCTTATTCGCTGCAGGAAATGACGAGCTTCGCCCAGTAATGAGCGGTGTGTTCTTCCAGTTTGATACCAACAGTCTAACCTTCGTAGCAACGGATGCTCACAAGTTGGTACGTTACCGCAGAACAGATTTGGGTGCGCCGAGCACTGCTGAGTTCATCATGCCTAAGAAGCCTTTGAATATGTTGCGCGGCTCCTTGAGCTACGACAGCTCAGAAGTGGAAATGGTGTACAACAACACAAACGCTCAGTTCACCTTTGACAATGTTATTTTGGTGTGTCGTTTGATTGATGGTAAATACCCGAACTACGAAGCGGTTATCCCACAAAGCAATCCGAACATCATGTTGATTGATCGCGGTGCGTTTTCATCTTCAGTAAAGCGTGTGGCAATCTTCTCAAACAAAACCACACATCAGATTCGTTTGAAACTTGCGGGTGCAGAGATTTCTGTAAGTGCAGAAGATCCAGATTTCAGCAACAAAGCACACGAGCGTATCTCTTGTGATTACCAAGGTGATGATATGGAAATAGGTTTCAACTCACGCTTCCTTCTAGAAATGTTAGGTAACCTAGGCAGCGATAACGTACGTATGGAGATGTCGGCACCAAACCGTGCAGGTATCTTAATCCCAGCGGATGGCATGGACGATGGTGAAGACCTCCTCATGCTAGTCATGCCTGTGATGCTTAATCACTAACCAAAAGCTACGCTTTTAATTGCGACCGGCGGCCCTTGGGCCGCCGGTCGTTTTTTTAGGTGCTACCGCGCCGCGCCTAGCGGCGCGGATCAAGATTAGTGGGAACCCGCTCGTTTGTTGGAGCCACCTCGAGGTTGCGCACTAACGGGTAGGCTTCTTCAAGGTTCCATTTCCCCTCTGTCCAAACGATGCGGTCGTAAGAGAAATCGGGACCGTACACAAACCAGCGCTCTGTCAGTTCTGCTTTTGCCGGCGCAAGATGATCGCAGATGATCCCGCGATGCGATTTGTCGTAGCGTATGGCAGCGGTAAGGGCGTTGTTGTAACGGAATTGGATGCGGTAAGGACGGCGCTGGTAGCGCTCGTCGCCGTTTGCCCGGATGTTGAAAATACGTGAGCCAAAATGAACGCGCTCGGCACTTTTGCCTAGCTCGATGGCATCAATGTATTTGGTATGATACAGTTTTCCGGGGCGGAAGGTTAATAAGGTGTAGTGCTTCTCACCGCGGTGGCGCGTGGTAATAATGTCGTAGCAGATTCCACCTACCCATTGACCGCCTTTGAGCCAGCGGTAAGGGGCGTCTTCAGTACCATAGTCTTCGAGTACAAGGCGGGTCTGTCCCTTCCAGTCCTTGTTCCACAAAAAACCGTGGAAGGTGAAGGTGCCATCACTATGTGGTACGGTCCAGGAATACAAGGCAAAGCTTTGGTCGTCGGGTAGCTGGACACTTAGGTTGCGTACTGCGGGTAGGGTTTTTCCGTAGTTGGATGGAATTGAGATAAAAGACCAAAGGCTATCTGCGAAAACTCCGGCCAGTGAATCGGCAACGGGTGCATTCTCAGGCATGAGGTATGCTTGTCCTAATGCAGCGAGACGCTCCTCAGTAATTTGGCCGAAAAGGTGAGTTGTGCTAATGAGTAGCACGAAGAATATTCTTTGAAACTTAGTCTTCAAAGTGCATGAAATCTTTCTTGGCCATGAGCTCTTGCTCTGTCTCTTCATGATCTTCATCCGGAACACAACAATCTACTGGACAAACTTCCGCACATTGAGGCTCTTCATGGAAGCCAATACACTCGGTACATTTGTCTGTTACGATATAATAAACGTCGTAATCTACTGGCTCTTGTGCTTCATCGGCATCATATTCTTTGCCCCCAGGGGTTAAAATCTTGCCTTTGAGGTCCGTTCCTTCGTTGAATCGCCATTCCATTGCGCCTTCGTAGATGGCGTTATTAGGGCATTCCGGCTCACAAGCACCGCAGTTTATGCATTCGTCTGTGATTTTAATAGCCATATGTAGGTAAGGTGTTTTAGTTTTGC
>Ga0181576_10003144_pt1 | contig 12207 bp, 12 predicted proteins | sample 101ome_22_FD_132464 | JGI IMG/M metagenome (GOLD analysis project Ga0181576, IMG submission 132464) | Coastal salt marsh microbial communities from the Groves Creek Marsh, Skidaway Island, Georgia - 101412BT metaG (megahit assembly) | ecosystem: Environmental > Aquatic > Marine > Intertidal...
ATCGCCAACCTGGCGTTCAAAAATCAAGGCACTGTCACTTGAGACGCTCAATTGGTTGAGGTATTCCAAAGCAGCGACTGCCGTGTAGATCTTGACAGTGCTGGCTGGCCAGAAATCGATGGCCTGTTCACTGTCGCGGTAATGATACCACCTGAAGCTTGGAGAGCTCTCCCCGCCATCCACCACCACTACCGAAGCCCACTTGCGTATTGAGGGTGCGATGGGTTCAAGGATGGCGTCGAGGGTCGCAGCGTCTCCGGAAGGATGCATGATCAAGAGGTAGAGTGAGCAAACAAGATACCACGGGTATGAGGCAGTCCGCGGCATCTTCATTGCGGACCTACTAGGAAGTTTGTTTGTTTTCAATGCCAGGGTCATCGATCGATTCTCGCCTTTGTGCGAAATGACGGTGAAAGGCCTTGAGGGTATCGGGATGCTGCTCAAAAAAATCGGTCAACGAAGTGAGCATGTCCATGGTCTTGCTGCTGAGGTGGTGCTCGATACCTTCGATATCGGATTGTTGAGTGGCTGCATCAATGCCAAAGAGGGAAAAAAAGCGCGAGAGCATTTCATGACGCTTTTGAATGGCAAGAGCGATGGTGCGACCCTCTTCGGTCAACACCAGTCCACGGTATTTCTGATAATTGAGGTAACCCAGTTCATCGAGTTTTTGCACCATGTTGGTGACCGAGGCTTGCTTGACATCCAGAGAAGATGCGATGTCCACCACCCGAGCATATCCCTTCTCCTCGATCAACTCGTGGATCCGCTCCAAATAATCTTCGGCGGTTTGACTGGGTTTGGGTGGCATAGGTTCCTCAGAGGGTTTACTATCGGCTCTCCGCAGATGCAAGCCATTGAGCCATGATCAAACTCATTCTTCTAGATATTGATGGTACGATGATTCATGCCAAGGGGGCAGGAGGAGTTGCTTTTGGGCATGCCTTTGCCAGTCTGTTCAATCGCCCCGATGGTGCCAAAAGTTTAAAGTTTGCCGGCCGTACCGATTTGTCTTTGCTCCACGAATTTTTGGCCAACCACCGAATCGAGCCCTCATCAGCCCTAGAAGCGTCCTTTTTTGATATTTATGCTCATTGGCTCGCAGAACTCCTCCCTCAGTTCGAAGGTTCTGTCCTGCCTGGGGTGCGCCAACTCTTACAGCACTCCAAGGAGGATCCTGATGCTCCCAAACTTGGGTTGCTCACAGGTAACTCACGCTTGGGTGCTGAAATTAAGTTGAGGCACTTTGGTTTGTGGGAAGATCAATGGCCTGGGGCTTTTGGAGATGAGCACGCCCAGAGGTCAACCTTGGCAGAGTGGGCAGCTCAAAGGGGAAGCAAGTATTTGGGTGTGTCTCTCAATCCCGAGGAAATTTTGGTTATTGGGGACACTCCCAATGACGTGGCGTGTGCTCAGAGTATCGGAGCTAGGTCACTGGCTGTGGCCACTGGCGGCTTCACCAAGGAAGCTCTGCAGCGAAGTGGTGCAACCTGGGTGATGGACACGCTGGCCTCGTTGGACCCCGCGCTTATCAGGACTTGGTAGGCTAGGTAACTTTTCAGGGACTGACCTCAGCCTTGAGGTTGAGGGAATCCAAGGAGGGGACGCCAATCAGTTTGGCGGCTTCGGGTTCGTGCCGTTTTTGTCGAGGTGTCTCCAGATCTTTGAAAACCTCCCAGGCCGCTTTTTTCCTGCCGTAAGGAAACCCCTTTTCCGGCAGAGATCTCAACCCAAGCATCAATCCACCCTCTTGAGGATGATCAACCCAACGATGCAAGTGAAACGCTTCTATTGCATTCATGCCATGCATCTTGTGCCAGGTGTAAAGCAGGGCTGCTGACTGAATCGCCTGCGCCTGAGCCGAAGAGGCAGGCGCGTGGAAGCCCTGTTCGGAGAGAATGAGGCCTCGCACGTGTTGTGGCTCATACTTCATGGCGGGCTGTTGCATGAAATCAATGAGCACCTCCAAATTTTTCATGGTGATCACAGGGGTATCGGGATCGGAGGTAGGCTGATCATCCAACCACATCCGTGGCTCGAACAAATTTTGAGGATAAGGGTGATAAGCCACCCCCCACTCAAAATCTCCTTCGGCTTTGCTAGTCATCGCAAGCCATCTCAGCATGTCTTGAGGTGCATAAGTTTTCCAAGTGGAGTCGGACTCTTTGTGCCAATGATGTGTGAGTGAGACAAAGACGCGCGCATGAGGGTTATGGCGACGGGCCATCAAGTGGACCAGGCGCATGGAGCGATGATAATGATCCAGATAAGTCTCCATGGGCTGTTGCCCCATGTTGGTCCACACCCAACCATAATCAATTTCGTTGTGAAGGATCCAATTGGAGATACGGCCAAAGGGATCTCCTGGTTGGGCGTAGCGGCGGGTGAGCCAATCGATGGCTGCCCCATAGGCTGCGATGCCATGTGCTTGAGTGAGGTTGGGCATGACATAGTGTCCCGCCCGTTGTGCTTCAGGGTGTCGCATGGCTTGTCCCACCTCGCTTTCATCCCATGCTATCAGGAGAATGGCCGAAACCACCATTTGGTGTTGGGAGGCAAAACGAATCAATCGATCAAGCTGATCGCTTTGGGAAGGGGAAATAGACCAGGTTTGCTTGCCATGGGTAAAGGTGGGCCATCCCTCATGGGCTTGCGAGGAAATCAGCCTATTGAGCAGGATGTTGACGGTGATATGCCCCACCCCAAGTTCAACCAGCTCATCTAGGATCTCATTGCTCCAGACACCCCCCATACCCTTTCGTGTTTGTGAAGTAAAGGGTTTCAACCTGCTGGCGCTGGGAGTCGGAATAGGCTCCGCGTAACAAGGGTGAGTCAGTAATGCCCATCGCTCATGTTGCTTGGTTGCCACAGCCCAGCGCGATAGCAGGCTACTTTCATGGTCTTGGGTATTGGGTAAGATTTGTTGCCAGATTCCCTCTTCATCGACATGGAGCCTGCCCCATTGAAGGGGTTCTATTTCCTGGGAGGGGTTCCAGTGAAACGGGATCTCTACCCAGCAAGGAGCCAAGGCTATTTGGGAAGATCCCACTCCACTGAGTTGAATCCCATCGGCAAGACGTTTCACAGAAGTGAGCTGCCAGGTTTTTGGTGTTCGGTAAAACGCATCGATAGCTTCAGAGACTCCCTGTTTCAAGCGACGCGCCGCTTCGGCTTCCTGACGTTGGGCCTCCTCTTCGGCCGTTGCCTCGCGAAGCTTAAGCTTGCGGATTTGCCAGCGAACCCCTTCTTGCCTACCTGGGTCCAGGCGCAACAAACGGTGCCGCGTCCCATCCCAGCGCTGGTCTGATTCAAAGGGTAGGTCAATGGCAACCGGCATCCATGCCTCAGACTTGATCTGTGGGCCAACACTCATGGATTGGGAGGCTACGATGGGGGGACCAAAAAAAAGTTCCAGATCATCCAGGCCTTGTGGACAAAACGTTTCAAAACTCAGCACGACTTGCTTGGAACCCTTTGCGGCCAGTGGCAAGGGTTCGAGGGTCACATAGGGATCGCTTCCTGTGCTGCGCAGGGACCAGGAATCCTCGGATGCTTCCAAGAGCTCCAAGTGATGCAAGGTCGATAAATCAAGTTGCAGGGTAATACCAGAGGCTTGCGTTTGGGGTGGTGTTGATTCCCCTGTCACCAAAACCCCAGGCCAGATCGTCATCCATGTGAGCAACAGCCCAATGAGTTTTCGATGTCGATTGGGCCTCATGAGCGACCCACTTTCAAAGATGAATGAAAATGCGGTTGGCCTCTTCAAGGGTTTCCTTGGAGCCGATGTCATACCAAAGTCCAGGAAGGGTCCAGGTGTATACTGGTGTCCTGGGATATAGCCACTGGATCATGCGCCCAGGCTGATCGGCATTGTTCCCATCTCTGACATATTGGATGATTTGAGGTAATAGGGTGCGTGGGTAGTAATAGAGGGCGATCCCAATGACGGTGGTTGTGGGATCTTCTGGTTTCTCAGCAAAGGAGGTGATCTGCCCTTCCATGTTCACATGGACCTCGCTGTATTGTCGGGTGTGTTCCAGGCGCCCCACATCATGCACCCCTAAAACAGGTGCCTGGCGGCTCAGGCAATAGGTGCCAAAAGCGGCAATGTCCTGACTGAAAAGATTGTCCCCAGCAACCACGATCACGTCCTCATCAATGGACTGCTTCTCAATGGCGAAGACCAGGTCACCGATAGCTCCCAGTCGATTGGTCTCATTGGTAGAGCCATCATCAATGACTTCGATAGGCAGATGTGGGTCTTTTTGCTGTTGCTCTGCGGCCCAGCGGCTGAAGTGTTCAAAAAATCGATGATTGGAAATAATGGTCACGCTCGAAAGCTCGGGTGTCTGGCGCAGGTGCTGCATCACATGTGCCAGAATCGGTTTGCCAGCTACTTCCAGGAGCGGCTTGGGTTGGGTGAGCGTCAGTGGGTGTAGGCGGGTCGCATAGCCCGCAGCCAGAATAATCAGTTTCATGACGGGGAGAGGGGATTCGAGTCCTCAGGCATGATTTCTGGAACGAGCTGAGTCAGCAAGTTCCTGCAGGCCTGCAAGATTTCGTCCGAGGTATGCATCTTAAGAGCCCGATTGGCAAAGGTGGTCGCTTCGTCCAATTTGAGTCGACGAATAATATACTTCACCCGCGCGATAAGAGGTGGGGCCACACTCAGCTCATCCACACCCAGGCCAAGCAATAGGGGGACCATGGTGGGGTCACCTGCCATCTCACCGCATACCCCAACTTTGATTCCGTTTTGGTGGGCGACCTGAGTGACTCGGGCAATGGACCGAACAATCGCCGGATGGCTTGGCTTGTAGAGGCCAGCGATTAAATCATTGGTGCGATCGACTGCCAGCGCATACTGGATCAAGTCATTGGTTCCGATGCTGAAAAAATCGACCCTGCTGATCAGATCCTCCATGATCATGATTGCGGCGGGTGTTTCGATCATGACACCGACAGGCATGCTGGAGTCAAAGGCAACGCCCTCTTCTTCCAGTTCCAGGCGACATTGGTCAAGCAGTGCTAGGCTCTGATCACACTCTTCCAGGCTTGTTATCATCGGGAGCATGAGCCTGAGGTTGCCCTGGCTGCTTGCCCTGAGGACGGCTCGGAGCTGGGTCTTAAACAGGTCCTTCCTGGCCAGGCTGATGCGGATGGCTCGAAACCCCAGCGCCGGATTGGATTCGGCGCCTGAGTCGATGAGATCACTGAGTTTGTCAGCCCCCAGATCAAGAGATCGAATGGTAACAGAATGCCTTCCTGCACCTTTGGCAACTGCTTCATAGGCCTCGGTCTGAGCCTGTTCACTGGGCCATTGGGTCTGATTGAGGAAAAGGTATTCGGAGCGAAACAGGCCCACCCCATCAGCGCCTTGTTTCACAATCTCCGAGGCATCTTCGGGTTGGTCCAGATTGGCCTTGAGGCTGATTGGGTGATTATCCAGGGTGATGGCTGGTAGGTCTCTGACCTTTTCTAGCCGAGCTTCCTGATCCTCATGCCTCCTGATGAATTGTCCGTATTCAAACAACACCTGATCTGAAGGATTTTGGATGATCAGGCCATTGTGACCGTCAAGGAGGATGAAATCATCCTCCTTGAGTTGCTGACTGATATTGTGCAAGCCAACCACAGCAGGAATACGCAGCGCACGCGCCAGGATAGCTGTATGGGAAGTCTGACTCCCAAGGTCCGTGGCAAAACCTAGAACCATATTTCGGTCCAGCATGGCCGTCATACTTGGGGTCAGATCGTGCCCCACCACGATACTGGGTGCGTTCAGCTTGTAGGGTCTGGATGCCTGAGCATGACCCATGAGATGTGAAAGTACCCTTTGCGAGACATCCCGCAGGTCACCGGCGCGTTCGCGCAGGTATGCGTCTTCCATGGCATCGAAGGCACGCGCATATTTCTCTGAAATACTCCAATAGGCATGCTCCACATTGCATCCATCATCGCGAACCATTTCTCGCGTCTCCTTGATCAGCGCAAGATCCTCTAATACGAGCAAGTGAGCTTCGAAAATGGCGGCATGTTGGCTCCCAATGCTTTCACGCAGGTTTTGGTGCATGGAAGTGAGTTCTCCTCTGGTGGCCACCAGGGCTGAGTCAAATCTTGCGAGCTCACCTTCAACTTGCGTCGCCTCAATCTTGCCATGAGGGACATGGATGTGCTTCTTGTCCAGCAGGTGTACGCGACCTCGACAGACACCACCTGATGCGGCGATACCTTGTCGATGGAGTTGTCCTTCTTGGCTCATAAGCTTCTTCTCATCATAGAGGAGGTATGCACAGGGGAAAATCAAATAGTGGCCTGAGGGTGGGAGTGATCAAAACAAGGTTGAGCCCAAACCCCTCATGAACCTAACTTGGTGTCATGCTTCACACGCATGTCATGATTCACGTCAAGGAAGCTTCAATAGAAGCCTTTCGACAAGCCTCCCTGGAAAATGCCGCTCATAGCAGGCTGGAGCCTGGAATTGTTTCTTTTGATCTGATGGAGCAAGAGGGTGATCCAACTCGCTTTGTGCTGATAGAAGTCTATCGAGATGGCGATGCCCCGAGGCGCCACAAGGAAACGGCCCACTATCTGGCTTGGCGGGAGAAGGTCGAGCCGATGATGGCCTCACCTCGCCACAGTATTCACTACCGCCCCTGTTAAGGGTGTTTGGAGTCCTCATGGGGTCCACTTTTGAATTTGCCTCAGCCGCTTCGGTTCGTTTCGGATGGGGCTCCTTAGGCCAATTCCATCACCATTTAGCGGGTCTGGGGGAAAAGGTCTTGGTGGTCTGCGGCAAGCATTCCAAGCGGGTGGAGCCTTGCCTTGAAGTGCTCCAATCTCACGGCAAGCGAGCGACCCTCTTTCAGATTCCCCATGAACCAGATACCCAACTGATTGAGGAAGGTCTGACTTGCATGGCCGAAGGCATGGACTGGGTCCTGGGCATGGGAGGCGGTAGTGTGCTGGATGCGGCCAAGGCTCTGGCCATCATGGCCCCGCAGCCAGGGTCGTTGATGGACTATCTGGAAGTCATCGGTCATGGCTTTGCTTTCCCCGCATCGAGTTTACCTGTGGTGGCCATCCCCACGACCGCTGGAACAGGTTCGGAAGTGACGCGTAATGCCGTATTGGTTTCTCGCGAACACCGCGTCAAGGTCAGTCTCAGGCATGCATCCATGTTACCTGAAGTGGCCTTGGTAGATCCTGCTCTGACCTGTACCCTGCCAGCTTCGATGACGGCCGCAACCGGGCTGGATGCGCTCACCCAGCTAATCGAGCCCTTTCTATCCTCTCGGGCCAACCCGATTACCGATGGCCTTGCCCGTCAGGGCATCCCACTCATATTACGATCACTCGAGACAGCAGTCCGTTGCCCGGATCACCGGCAGGCACGCACCGATATGGCCATGGGTAGTCTGCTCGGAGGCATGGCCTTGGCCAATGCAGGTCTGGGAGCGGTTCATGGGATTGCTGGGCCTCTGGGCGGGATGCAGCCATCGGCCCCGCATGGTGCTATCTGTGCTGTGCTCTTGCCCCATTCGCTCAAGCAGCTGCATGGTGCATTGCTTGAACAACCATCATCCTCTGCTTGCCTGGATAAGTTACAATCTTTGGCCTGCATGATTTTGGGGCATCGGCAGGCTTCCATTGGCGAGGCTCTAAGCTGGCTTCACGAGTGGATTGATTCCTTTGCCCTGCCACCACTACGTGGTCATGGTCTCTTGCGCAACGAATGTGCTTTGCTCGCTGAAAAGGCTCTGGCATCCAGCAGCATGAAGGGACATCCGGTTAAAATGACCCTCCAGGAAGTGAATGAGCTCGTCCTGTGTGCCTATTGAAAAAGACTCCTGCCTCAGAGGCAATCAATGATCTGTCAGGATACGGCATCGACCTGGCTGCAGCGGTTGCGCTAGGATTGCCTGATGAATAATCAGGATCTCTCGGCATGCCATCACCCTGTTGGGTCCGATTTTGCCTACCCTGATGAGGCGGGCAAGTGGTCTCAGTATGCGTTATCTGCCGAACAAGTCGCCCACTACCACGATCAGGGTTTTGTCAGTGGCATCAAGCTCTTGAGTGATGCCCAGGTTGATTTGCTGCGAGGTGAGCTGGAAGCTTTTTTCCAGCCTGATCATGCTGGCCGTGAGCTGTGGTATGAATATCACACCAATGAGGCGAGTGAGCCCGATCGGGTGTTGTTCCATGCGCTGGGCAGCTGGCGAATGCGTCCGGGTTTTCATGATGCCTTGTGGAATCCTGCTTTCACCCTTCCCGCCTCTCAGTTGCTTGGGGGTGCCGTTCGTTTCTGGCATGATCAACTTTTCTGCAAACCGGCCCACCACGGGGGCGTGGTGGCGTGGCATCAGGATTATTCCTACTGGACGCGCACCCGTCCGATGCAACACCTCACCTGTTGGATCGGATTGGATGACACAGATCAAAGCAATGGCTGCATGTTTTATGTCCCGGGCAGTCACCAGTGGGACCTCCTTCCCATCACAGGGTTGGCTGGGGATATGGATGCCATCGAGCAAGTGCTCACCCCCCACCAGTGGGAGGCCCTCCAAAATCCTGTGCCTGTTTGTCTCAAGAAGGGTCATGCTGCCTTTCATCACCCGCTTATGGTACATGGATCTCGAGAAAACCGTTCGGATCGGCCCCGGCGAGCGCTGGTTCTTAATGCCTTCAAAGATGGTACTCTGAGTGACACCGATGAACCCCTGATGGCCGGGGTTCCGGTTGTGCCCAAGGGAGAGAAGCTGGCTGGTCGTTTCTTTCCACTATTGTTGGACCCATCAAATTTACCGGTTTCACCCTGAAGATTGAAAGATAGCTGCTAGCTTGTGATGGCTTAAGGATTCTTGAAACTCAACCCAGGCCAGTTCATTTTTCTTATCATGATGACCCTTAATCTCATACCAACTCTTGCTGCTGCTCTGGCGGTGCATCACAACCCTCCAAGCATGCTGGATGAGCAGCCATCGCTGTTCGTGTGGTCACAGGAATGGACTACACCCAATGGCGCTGCAATCCTGAACCTATTATAATCAAGCGATGAGTGAGCACCATTACCTTGCTTGTGACCTGGGCGCTGAAAGTGGTCGCCTGATGGCTGGCCACCTTGTCGATGGGATTCTGAGGCTCGAGGAAATTCACAGGTTCGCTAATACACCCATCCAGCTTGGAACTTCCCTTCGCTGGAACATGGCCAGCCTAAGGGCTCATCTTGAAGCCGGCCTGGTCAAGGCTGCACAAGGTGGGCATACCTACCAAAGCATCAGCTGTGATTCCTGGGGGGTGGATTATGTGCTGCTTGATGCCACCCACAATCCCATCGAACCAACCTTTCATTACCGAGACCCAAGAACCGAAAAGGGTGTGAAGCAAATCCTAGAGCGACTTTCTTGGGAAACCATATTCAGCGAGTCTGGTATCCAGTTCATGCCGCTCAATGCCCTTTTTCAACTGGGTGCTGAAAGCCCTGAGCGCCTCAGTAAAGCTGCCTGCTTGCTTGGCATCGGGGATTATTTCAACCACTGGCTGGGTGGCCGACCCGTCAGCGAAGTTTCCATGGCCAGCACCTTTCAGCTCTACAATCCCCTCTTGCGTGAATGGTCCAAGCCGCTGGTGAAGGCTGCTGGCCTGCGCGAGGAGCAGTTGGCGCCCCTGGTTCCCTCAGGGACAGTCATTGGGTCACTCTCCTCCAGCTTGATGGATCAGACTGGGCTGCAGCCCATGAAAGTGGTGGCAAGCTGTTCACATGATACGGGCGCTGCTGTAGCGGCCGTACCTGCCGCAGGGAATGGGTGGGCTTATCTAAGCTCAGGTACCTGGTCTCTGATGGGGGTTGAATGGGACACACCCATTCTCAGCGAAACCTGTCGCGAATTGAACTACACCAACGAGGTCGGCCATGGGCATTCCATCCGTTTGCTCAAAAATATCAGTGGTATGTGGTTGCTACAGGAGTGTCGCCGTGCCTGGGAAGCCGAAGGAATCAGTCTCAGTTACGATGAGCTGATGGACATGGCAGATGGAGCCAGCCCCTTTCAATCGTTGATCCAACCAGCTGATCCCAGGTTTCTTGCTCCGGGAGACATGCCCCGCCGAATCGCGGCCTATTGTCAGGAAACGGGCCAAGAACCACCTGCTGACCGGGCTGCCACAGTGCGATGCATCCTTGAGAGTCTGGCGCTGCTTTATCGACGTAGCCTCCAGGACATCGAAACCATATCTGGGCATCCAACCCAAATCCTGCACATCGTCGGTGGTGGCAGTCAGAACCGATTGCTGAACCAGTGGACGGCGAATGCTTTAAACCGAGAGGTCATTGCGGGTCCTGTGGAAGCGACTGCAGCGGGTAACCTGATGATTCAAGCCATGGCCCTGGGCCATGTCAGCTCGCTGGCAGAAGCCAGAGGCATTATTTCGCGCTCCTTTCCACTGGAGAGGTCTCTGCCTCAACCCACACCAGCCTGGCAGGCAGCTTGGGAGCGGTTCAAGCAGCTGCCTGAGGCAAGATGAGTGTCCCATCAGTTATTCAAGGATGCTAAAAAGGCTCATCACCATGCCCTGAGCATGCTTTTGAGTCGCTCCACAGGTAAGCCGACGACATTAGTGAAAGATCCATGCATGGCTCCTAAAATCATGTCTGCGTGTTCTTGGATGGCATAGCCACCTGCTTTGTCCAGTGGTTGGATCTTGGACAGGTAATCGCGAATCATGCGAGGGCTTAAATCCTGAAAGGTGACTTCGGTGCATTCGGCTTCCAACTGAAATCGCTGCTGGTGGGCATGGATGAGAGCCACCCCCGTGATGACGTGATGCACTTGACCTGAGAGCGCGCCCAGGAATCGCTGGGCTTGGGCCAGGTCAGCCGGTTTACCGAAAACCCGCTTCCCGAGGGCCACAACTGTGTCGCTGCCAAGCACCAGGCTATCGGGGTTTTCCTGAGCCACAGCCCTTGCTTTGAGCCATGCATTGGCCATGGCTATTTCACGAGGAGTCAGGTAGGAGGGAGCTATTTCTTCTGCCTCGGAAGCCTGCACCGAAAAGCGATGGACTATTTGTCGGAGTAATTGCTGCCTTCTTGGGGACTGAGAGGCGAGGATGATGGGTGGGAGGGATTTCATGCTAGCGCCTCAATGAATGCCTGTTTCCTGCCTTCAAAGGCTTCCTCATTCAGGACGGGTTTGGCAGATTTGGCATTGGGTGCTCCTTCTAACTGAATCCACGATCGGCATCCCGCGTAGGCATCGTTCATAGGAAGCTGAAAGGCTATGTCCAGCTGATAGACCCGAACTATCAGCGCATGCAGTTTTCTCTGGGATCCGTAGGCCATACGCTCCAGTAGGACTTCCTCCTTCCAGATGTGTTGACCTCTAATGGCCTTGATCTGGCCTGGATGCATCAAAACGTGGTGATCGGTCACTTGGCACAGCCATTTTATCGGAGGTGTTTTGCCCTCTAAGTCGGCTGGATCGCAATTGTTAAATTTGTTAAAACTCTGATGCACAATGAGTTCGGATTGCTGATGAAAATGAGTTGGAAAAAGCCAGAATCGGTTATGTCTGACTTCAAATCCATGGGGCCCTTCATCCAGGCCCCCTTTTCGAAATATGAGAATTTGGTGACCACCTCCCAGTGCTTGCACCACACTTGACCATTCTTTGAACGCCGCATCGACCATCTTGGGCACTTTAAGACAACCATCAGTCACTGACAACCGACTCTTAGATTCGATTGATAAGCAGTTTGATGGGTCATGAGCCTCCCAAAACAAATCAAGTTTCCCATGATTTCGACTTCGTTCGATCCCAAAAAGATGCTGAACAGGGCTTAATTCAGGGATCGGCTGCTTAAGGGAAGCATGAGTCTTTTTACAGGGCCAAAGCCATTGGGACTTTGAGGATAGGTAACTCAATGACTCGCAGGAAATTATATTAAAATACTGCTTGCAACACCTATTTTATCACAAATTTGAGTTGTATTTTGACAAAAAAAGCAATATCCAAACAAATCCGGTCTCCAATCTTATCAAGGTTCGTGCCGGAATCGTGACGAGCATGAATGCTTGGGCGCCATCACTGGTAGTAAAGTATCGGTTCTTTGACCGATCTAACAAGCATGCCGTGAAATAAGTACCATTCATTCAGTCGTGAGGTCATAGAAACCGTTAATAAATAATAGCATGCAAAGAACAAA
>Ga0181576_10003155_pt1 | contig 12189 bp, 21 predicted proteins | sample 101ome_22_FD_132464 | JGI IMG/M metagenome (GOLD analysis project Ga0181576, IMG submission 132464) | Coastal salt marsh microbial communities from the Groves Creek Marsh, Skidaway Island, Georgia - 101412BT metaG (megahit assembly) | ecosystem: Environmental > Aquatic > Marine > Intertidal...
AGGTTTGGTATGCCAGTTATGGATAACTTTAAATACTTACAAAAGAATTTTAAAAACATGCAAGACTGGGTTGGTAAAACTGCTACTTTCACATACTTTGAAAGAACAAGAGCAGGTAGTTACAGACATCCTTTGTTCAAAGCAATACGTGACTACGAATAATGAATATATTTTACTTACACGAAAATCCTTATAAAGCTGCAGAGTATCAATACAACAAGCATGTTGTTAAAATGATACTCGAGTCAGCTCAGATGTTATGTACTGCACATCATTACTATGGCAATGGTGATAATGTACCGTATAAAGCAGCACATATCAACCACCCATCAACAATATGGGTTAGAGAAAATGTATTACATTATAGATGGTTATATAATCATATGTTAGCTTTAGGCTTACAATACATTGAAAGATACGGTAAACAACATCTCTCAATATATAAATGCAGAGAGGCATGTTTATGGGCTCCAGAGGGTATGCCTATGCTACCGTTCGAACAACCTCCTCAAGCTATGCCTGATGAGTATAAACACAAAGACAGTATTATTGCTTATTGGCAATACTATATAAACGGTAAATCTCATATCGCAGCTAAAACTGAGAAAAAATATGAGCAAATACCAATTTTTAACTAAATAACTTTTTTATGTTAAAACTATTATTTATATTTACAAGCCTATTGTCATGTGACAGTAGCGCATTATATAATAAAAAATCGGTATATGTTACTGCAACAATATACCATGCGGTTGAAGGACAAACCGACAGCACACCTGATATTACAGCTTCAGGTTATAAAATAAATATGAAAGATCCATTATCTGATAGGATAATAGCTGTAAGTAGGGATCTTGAAACAGTATATGGCTTTAAAATGGGCGATATGGTTCGGATTGAGGGTACTGTATTCCTTGATGGTATATGGTATATAAGAGACCGAATGAATAAAAGATGGGAAAAGCGTATTGATTTCCTTGTACCACAAATTATGAAAGGTGGTAAATGGGAAAACGTAAAGCTAACCCACATAAAATCATTTTAAATGATTTTTATTATAGGGTGACAAAAGCCCTATAGAGTATTATAGTAATAGGCTAATGTCACACAGAAATTTAGAGTATTTACATCGTAATAGAATAGTATACAGAGCGTATCCTGAAAATGATAAACCTACGGAGTCATATTGGTGGGGAGATTATTATGAGGATGGTACGCATGAATGCTATGAGCTTTTTAAAAGTAAAGCTAAAATTACTACATATAAATCTCTAAAGTGGCATTTGCTTGTACTATTATATATTAACCCTAACATTGAAGAAAAAAAATTTAAAAATTTATCGCAATTTATTTGTGATAAGTCAAATGGATTTATTACCTTTACAATATCAGAAAAATTATTGAATAAAATTTCTGATGAGGTATATAAAACAGAGCTTGATGAAGCACCTAAAAATAAGTTACGTAAAATAATATTCAAACCAAACTCTGGTATTGATGTTGGAAAAAAATTACGTATTGTTGGTAGCTTGATTGGCAAAAATAAAAAAGCTAATAAAGATACTATATACGAAGCAATGATGTATATAAATAATATTGGCGACAAAATAACAATAGGCAGTATTGCCGACTTCCTTGGTTGTACGACTCGTACTGTTCATAGAAACATGTGTGAGGAACTGAGGGTTGAAAAACAATTATTGAATAGTAATGAGGAAGTATAACGTTGAAAACTACGTCAGATACAAAGATGATGTAGAACAAGCTAACAGCAGATTACCTGAAAATGTAATGGGTGATGAAGAAGCTGTTAAAGTACGTTACTTATATCTAGTTGAAAATTTAGCACGAAAGTTTTCAACTGGCCAAGCAGCGTCAGGAGTATTAGATATAACAGATTTAATACAGGAAGGAAGCTACGGTTTAATCGCCGCAGCTAACAAAATAAATTGGGAAGTTATTCTTGAGAGTGATAACCCAGAAAAAACTTTAATATCGTTTTTATCGAAACGTATTAAGGGAGCTATAAGAAGAGCTATTGATACTAATAGAGCAGGCATGCGAATACCTGAGCATAAGTTAAACGAAATGCGTAAAAACTTAGGTGAAGATAAAAAGCTTGTTGCTCAGTTTTTTAATTCAATATTTTTAAGTATTGAAGAGCAGACTGAAAACAGTGATATGATTTTTCAGATCGAAGATAAAACAGAGAAGTATAATATAGATCTTTTAAATAGTTATTTAAGAAGTTTAATGAAGAAATACTTAAACAGAAAAGAGTATGAAGTGCTAAGGTTAAGCTATGGGCTTGATTGTGATAAACATTCAGCCAAAAAAATAGCTGATATACTACAAATAAAAGGCACAAGTTCTTACGTGAGAGTATCTCAATTAAAAAAACAAGCTGTGCAGAGGTTAATAGATAATGTTGATCACTCACAGGTTATAGATTATTTATAATATGGAAAAACTATCAATACACGATAAGTTATCTTTAATACAAACGAAGTTCAAAACTAAAAAAACTAGGTTTAATAGTTTTGGTAAGTATTATTTCAGGTCAGCTGAAGATATACTTGAGGCGATAAAGCCCTACTTACAAGAGTATAAGGTAACCGTCACAGTAAACGAAGAATTTATACCGGGTGATGTACCTGTTATAAAGTCAATCGCTACTATAGCTGATAAATTTGACAATGCTATACACACTGCTGCCATAGTTGGTGTAGACTTGAATCAAAAAGGTATGCAAGTACCACAACAGTTTGGTAGCGCTAGTTCATACGGTAAAAAGTATGCACTTGGAAATTTATTTTTGATAGATGATACGCAGGATAGTGATGCAACAAATCAACATGGTAAAACATCGACCAGGTCTTGGTTAAAGAAGGACACTGAGTCGTTTACCAAAGCTGTTGATTATGTTAAGGCAGGTGGGAAAGTAGACGCTATTAAAAAGAAATATTCCATGACACCTGAAATGGAAAAACACCTTAATTCTTTATAGATGAATAAAAAACAAGTGGTTGAAAAACTACGTGACGATAATCTTTACTATGGAGATTATGGAAAGAAGTTCCTAAGTAATAGTGATATTGCTACGTTGTTTAGCAACCCTTTGGCTCTTGGTGAGCCTAGTAAGCAGTCATCTGCATTTTTAGTAGGTAAGTATTTTCATACAGCAATACTTGAGCCAGATAAACTTAAAAGCTTTAAGATTATAAAGTCTTCGACTCGTAATACTAAAGTTTATAAAGAGTTATCTGGCGGTGAGCTGTGCTTACTAGAACATGAAGTTGACAAAATCGAAGCTATGACTGATGTAATCATGCAGAATACAGTGTGCAAGGATTTAATCAGAGGAGCTAACGTTGAGTATGAACAGCCTGGAGTTACCGAACTATTTGGAAACAAATGGAAGGGTAAGGCTGATATAGTCAACCATGACGACAAAGTTATAGTTGATTTAAAAACAACATCTGATATAAATAAATTTAAGTCTAGTGCTTATCGTTATAACTACGATAGCCAGGCTTACATATATCAACAGTTGTTTGGCTATGAATTTATTTTCATAGTTATAGATAAAAATTCAAATCAAATTGGTATATTTGACTGTTCAAACGAATTTTTAGATCGTGGGCAGTTGAAAGTGGAGAAGGCTAGTGAGATATATGATTTGTTTTACAAAACACAGGATTTCGATCCTAAACAATATTTTATTAATAAAACACTTTAATTTAATTTTATGGCTAGAACTAGAAAAAGAACTTGCGATGTAACTGGGTTACATACAAGTGAAAACAATTTTTACAGAAACCAAAGCCACGTGAAAGCCGTGGATAATTTAAGAAGACTAACTGGTGCTACTAAAGCTCAGATGTCTAGAATGTTTAACCAAATATCTACATACTAATATGGCTGGTATTATAAAAACAAGTATCAACCTTACACTTATTCCTAAGGATAAGATTATCACGGGTAAAAAAGGTAAATATTTACCTATATCTATCAGTGTTAATGATGAGCCTGATCAGTTTGGTAACCAAGGACCTGTGGTCGTTGATCAAACTAAGGAAGAGAGAGAGGCTAAAGCTGCTAAAGTTTACTTAGGTAATGCTAAAGTGGTTTGGACCAACGGTACTTTCCCTGAGCCGGTTAAAACACAAGGTGTTGCACAACCTGCTCCACAACCTGTTCCAGATAATAATGATGATATACCATTTTAATATATGCAGGTAGAAAACACAGAGATCAATGGATTCTTGATTGATAATTTCAATCAATATGATCTTAAAGAAGGTAAAACGCAGGGGACTTGTCCTCTGTGTTCTTCTGAAAGAAAACCCGAGAATCGTAAGAAGCAATGTGCTTCATATGATTGGGAACGTGGTCTCGGTACTTGCCACAACTGTAACCAAACATTTCAACTGCATACCTACAAAAGAAAAGGTAATGCAAGTAAAGAGTATATCAAACCAGATTCGTCACCGCAAGTTGTTCAGTATAACAGCGAGCTTAGTGATAATGTTTTAAAATGGTTTGAAGAAAGAGGCATATCACAGAAAACTTTAAATTTCTGTAATGTAACAGAAACTAAAGAGTGGATGCCACAAACAGGCAAGGAAGAGAATACTATCAGGTTTAATTATTATATGGGTAACGAACTCATTAATATTAAATACAGAGATGGTAGAAAGAACTTTAAGTTATACAAAGGAGCTGAAAAGATATTCTATAATATTAATAGTATTATAGGTCATGATAGTTGTGTAATAACTGAGGGTGAAATAGATGCTTTAAGCTTCGTTGAAGCTGGAGTTACGAACGTTGTGTCAGTGCCTAACGGCGCTACATTAAATCAAAATAACTTAGATTACTTAGATAACTGTATAGATTACTTTGAAAACAAAGATAAAATAATCTTAGCAGTTGATCAAGATGAGGCAGGTATGGCTCTGCAGCATGAGTTTATTCGTAGACTTGGCGCTGAGAACTGTTATCTAGTAGATTTTCACGATTGTAAAGATGCTAATGAGTATCTTGGTAAATATGGTCCTGAAGCGTTAGCTAATTTAGCAGTAATTGCTAAACCTGTACCACTTGAAAATGTATCTACGTTAAAGGATATAGAGGAAGATTTAAAAGACTTTGTTAAAAACGGTTTTAAACCTGGTTACCAAGTAGGTTTACCAAACTTTGATAAAATATTCAGCACGTACACTGGACAGTTTATTACAGTTACAGGTATACCATCATCTGGTAAGTCGGATTTTGTTGACCAGATGGTTATTGGTTATAACCAAAACTACGGTTGGAAAACTGCTTTTGCGAGTCCTGAAAATCAACCAACTTATTTACATGCTCACAAGTTGATGCGAAAGGTTTGGCAAGATATGCCAATGCCTGGTGATATTGGTGGTAGTAAATGGGACCAAGTATCAGACCATGTTAATGATAACTTTTATTTCATTGATATGGATAAATATGATCTTGAGTCTATTTTACGTAAGGGTGCTGAGCTTGTAAAGCGTAAAGGTATTAAATGCTTAGTCATTGATCCATATAATAAAGTCAGAGATATTAATGCTACCTCTGATGATGTTAATAGATACACGATGGATTATTTAACTAAAATTGAAGTATTTGCAAAAAAATATGATGTTTTAGTTTTTATCGTTGCGCATCCAACTAAGATGATGAAGACACAAGATGGTAAAATCGAAGAACCAACTATGTATAATATAAAAGGTGGTGGTGAGTGGTATGATGCTAGTTATCATGGTTTATTGGTTCATAGAGATTACGAGGCTAAAAACACTAAAGTAAAAGTATTGAAGGTTAAGTTTCAAAACTTAGGTGAAAACGGAGCTGAAGCACTATTTAATTGGGAGCCAAAGTCTGGTTGTTATATACCAGCCGAGGCTGATGTACAAGAAAAAGAAGAATTACCTTGGGAATAATGGAAACATATTATAACGCGAATCACGCTTTTAATTCATTAAGAGCTGATATAACAAACAAAGGTATGCCATTTGCTAACACAAAGGCTTTATTTAATGTTGGTTTTTATTTACAAAACCCATTAGATAATAAGATTACAAATAAACAGCGTAACTGGAAAGAGGAGTATGCTGAAGCTGAGTGGCAATGGTATTTATCTGGTGATCGTAATATAGAAAAACTTGGTGAAATATACGGTAAAATACCTCCTATATGGGAACGTATGGCTGATCACAAAGGTAATGTTAATTCTAATTATGGTTGGCAGTGGCTACGTAATGACCAGTATGAATATGTTATTGATAAACTTAAGTTTGAAAATGATACAAGACATGCTGCAATAAGTATTTATGATTGTAAAGAAAACTTAGATTACGAGAACGATACGCCTTGTACATATGCAGTGCAATTTACAATAATAAATGATAAATTATGTATGTCAGTGTACATGCGATCTAATGATCTCTGGTACGGTTTTTGCAACGATCAATACTGTTTTAGTATGTTGCAAAAGAAAGTTGCAGAGGATGTAAATAAACAGGTCGGATGGTATTATCATCACGCGCATAACATGCATTTATATAATGATAAACTATGACATATTATATTTACCACATACCTGGTAAAAAGATCGGGGTAACCTGTGATCTTATTAACCGGGTCACTGTTCAACAAGGGTATGGTCCTGGTGAGTATGAAATACTTGAGGAGCATACAGATATAGAAGATGTATCTATTAGAGAGATACAATTACAAAAAGCGTTTGGTTATAAAGTTGACCAAACTTTGTATAAAAATTTAAACCCTAATACCAAAATGAAAATAAACGTAACAGAACAAACCACAACATTTCCAGTTCCTGTTGATAAACTCAAAGGTAGATTATTTGATGTTATCGGTATGGAGTGGGAAACAGATCACGGTCGATTTATAATAGACAGTGAAACAATAGCATGGATAATGAAAAACGTAAAGACATCCATGTATAATCCTAACAGGTCTTACATATATAACAAAGCGTTTTCAGTATTTACTAGTAAAACTATAGAGAACAGAAGTTTACTAAAGACTGTCAAAAGCTCTAAAAAACCTCTTAAAATATTTGAGAATATAAGAACATGGGCAGATGAAAGAGGTATATATGCTAAAGGCGATTCAAAAACTCAATTAATTAAGTTACAAGAGGAAATGGGTGAGTTAGCTAAAGCTACACTAGAAAATGATCAACCAGAAGTAATTGACGCTATTGGTGATATGGTTGTAGTATTAACTAACTTAGCACATTTAAATGGTGTACATATTGAAACGTGTATATCAGAAGCATATAATGTTATTGCTAAGAGAAAAGGTAAAATGATTAACGGAACATTTGTAAAAGATGAAAATTAAAACCAAAGATCAAATAGTTCTTGACGTCATCAAGAAGATGGATGAGAGAAGTTTAGTTGGCCAGAAAAAGTATGGACAAACAATGGAACAAGAAGTAACTGAAGGTATGAAAGACTTAAGTGATTTCTTAGATGATACGCAAGAGGAGATAATGGATGCATTGTTATATATACAGGCTGCCAAAAAATGTTTAGCAGAAAACATTATATATACTTCCAATTTTGAAGTTGATGAGGAAGTTTAAAAGAAGAAAAAAACGAGGTCCTGTTGTCAGTAAAAAAGTTACTGTCGACGGGATTAAGTTTGCTAGTGGACTTGAAGCCTATATGTATAGAGCATTAAAGAAAGCTAAGATAAAAGCTCAGTACGAGAAAAGATCATTTGAATTACAACCATCTTTTGAATTTAATAATTCATCATATGAGAGACAATCAAATGGTAAAGGTGATATGGTTAATAGAGGAAATAAAAAGATTTTATCTATTAAGTATACACCAGATTTTGAAGGAACAAACTTTGTTATTGAATGTAAAGGTAGAGCTAATGAATCATTTCCAATACGTTGGAAGTTATTTAAAAAACATGTAGCTGATAACTACCCTAACATGAGGTTGTATAAACCACAAAAACAAAGTGAATGTGATGACGTTATAAATTTAATAAAAAATGGCTAGATTAACTTTACAAACATACAGATTTAAACCTAAAAAGAAAAGACCTGGTGTCCACTCTAAAAATAGGAATACAAATCAAAAGGGTGGAAAGTATTATTCTGGCTCTAAATACAGAGGGCAAGGAAAATGAAATTAACAAGTTGGGAATTAAGTCTTGGTTTATTTACTGGTTTCTTATTTGGTTACAGGCAATATGTAGACCAAGAAGAAAACAAAATAGATCACGTATTATATATATTTTTATTTGATATTTGTTTATCTTTATATTACGATTAATTATGGGATTATTTGACAATAGAATAGCATATAAACCTTTTGAATACCCAGAGTATTACACAGAAGGTTGGTTGAAACAAGCTCAGGCATTTTGGTTACATACAGAGATACCAATGTCTGGTGATGTTAAAGACTGGAACGAAAAACTAACAGACTCAGAGAAGAATTTAGTAGGAAACATATTATTAGGTTTTGCTCAGACTGAGTGTGCAGTGTCTGATTATTGGACACAAAAAGTTGTAGGGTGGTTTCCAAAACACGAAATACAACAAATGGCAATGATGTTTGGCTCACAAGAAACTATACACGCGGTAGCATATAGTTACTTAAATGAAACTTTAGGTCTTGAAGACTTTGAAGCATTTTTACATGAGCCTGCTACTGCTGATAGGTTTGATAACTTAGTAAGTTATGATGGTACTGATCCAATTGGTATCGCTAAATCATTAGCAGTTTTTAGCGCATTTGCTGAGGGTGTTTCATTATATTCTGCATTTGCAGTATTATATAGTTTCCAAATGAGAAACTTATTGAAAGGTATTGGCCAACAAATGAAATGGTCAGTACGTGATGAATCACTACACAGTAAAATGGGTTGTAGATTATTTAATCATATGTGCGAAGAAAAAGAGATGCTACGTAAAGCATGTAAACCACATATCTTAGAGGCGGCTGAAGTTATGATTGAATTAGAAGAGAAATATATAGACAAAATGTTTGAGATGGGTGACCTTGAAAATTTAAAGGCTGAAGATCTTAAACAATTTATTAGAAAAAGAGCAAATGAGAAACTGGTGGAACTCGGATACACCGGAATCTTCGAATATGACGAAGAAAGAGCAAAGAACCTCGATTGGTTCTATCATCTTACTGGGGGTCATACTCATACCGATTTTTTTGCTATTAGGCCGACCGACTACAGTAAAGCAAATGAGGGAGAAGATTTCGAAAATATCTGGTAAATAAATATGTGGAGTAATAGATGGATAAAAGGTCAGGACTACCCAGAGTGGGCAGAAGCTGACGTATATAAAAAAACTATCACTGGTGGTTATTTACTACCTGGTGAGACGCCTAGAGATGCGTACAAACGAGTGGCAGCTGCGGTTGCTAGAAGATTAAATAAGCCCGAAATGGCTGATAAGTTCTTTGATTATATTTGGAAAGGCTGGCTTTGTCTAGCCTCTCCAGTATTATCTAATACAGGTACAGATCGTGGTTTACCAATAAGTTGTTTTGGTATTGATGTTGCTGATAGTATTTATGATATAGGTAAGAAAAACCTAGAAATGATGTTGTTAGCTAAACACGGTGGTGGTGTAGGTATAGGTTTAAATCAAGTTAGACCTGCTGGAGCTACTATATCACAAAACGGTACATCAGATGGTGTTGTGCCTTTTTGTAAGATATATGACTCAACTATACTAGCTACAAACCAAGGAGCTGTAAGAAGAGGTGCTGCATCGGTTAATTTAAATATTGACCATGAAGACTTTGAAGACTGGTTAGAGATCAGAGAACCAAAAGGAGATATAAATAGACAGTCATTAAATTTACATCAATGTGCAGTTATTGGTGATAAGTTTATGAGAAAACTTAGAGATGGAGATAAAGTTGCAAGACGTAAATGGGCTAAGCTCTTACAAAAACGTAAAGCAACTGGAGAGCCTTATATAATGTTTAAGGGTAATGTTAATAAACAAAACCCTAGTATGTATAAGGATAACGCGTTAAAAGTTTTTATGACTAACATATGCTCTGAAATAGTATTACATACAGATGAAAACCATAGTTTTGTTTGTTGTTTATCTTCTCTTAATTTAGCTAAATATGAAGAGTGGAAAAACAGTAATTTAATTTATGATAGTATTTGGTTTTTAGATGGTGTATTAGAAGAGTTTATACAAAAATCAAAAGGTATGCAAGGCTTTTCTAATGCTGTAAGATCTGCTGAGAAAGGTAGAGCTTTAGGATTAGGAGTTTTAGGTTGGCATACATATTTACAACAGAAAGGTTTTCCTTTCGAAGGATTATTAGCACAATATGAAACAAGAAGAATATTTAGTCAAATCAAAATTGAGAGCGAACGAGCGAGTATGGCGCTTGCTGAAGAGTTTGGCGAACCGCTTTGGTGCGTTGGCACAGGGTTTCGCAATACTCATCTTAGGGCTATTGCTCCTACTGTTTCTAACAGTAAGCTTGCTGGGAATATCAGTCCTGGAATTGAGCCTTGGGCTGCTAACGTTTTTACGGAACAAAGTGCTAAAGGTACTTTTATACGTAAGAACCCTACGCTAGTAGCTTTATTAAAAGAACATAAACTAGATAATGATAAAATCTGGAATAAAATTTTAGAGGACGGTGGATCTGTTCAAGGAATAAAAGAACTTGATAAGGTTATGCTTGGACCAACAAAAGATATTCCAGCCAAAGAAGTTTATAAAACTTTCAAAGAAATAAATCAGTTAGATTTAGTTAAACAAGCTGGCATAAGACAACAATATGTTGATCAGTCAGTTAGTTTAAATCTAGCATTTCCTTCTGAAGTTGATCCTAAGTTCCTTAACAAGGTACACTTAGAAGCTTGGAAGGGTGGAATAAAAACTTTGTATTATATGCGGACAGAATCAGTGCTGCGTGGAGATATTGCAGCATCCGCTTTAAATGAAGATTGTTTGAGTTGTGATGGTTAGTTGTTCAAAGGGGGTGTTATCGCACTCCCTTTTTTTATTCACCACAAGGTTTACCTGTAGCAATATTAACCCATTTTTCTTTTTTGAACCAGTCTCTTAGAGTTGCTCCTTTTTTACGTGCGCCTTTTACGTTTGACTTACTAGATCTTTTGTATTTACCTTGAGCTGCAGCTGTACGTTTAGCGCGTATAACTTTTTGCCTTTCAGCTTTACTCATGCTTTTATATTTAGCATAAGGTAAACATACTTTTTTAGTCCCGCCTCCTTTTATTTTACTCATTATTTTTTCTTTAATCTACTTACAGCTTTATTCCTAGCACATTTCATTTTAGCTGCATAACTAGGATTACGTTTACGGTTAAACACTATTTGTTGGTTTAAGCTACCAACTATTTTCTTTACATTACCTTTTCTAGACTTTATCATCCAACTAGCTAAAGCAGAGCAAGATAAGTTTTTCATCTTACCTTTAGCATCAGGCGCGTCTGAATCTTTCCAGGTCGGTCTTTTCTTTGCCATAGTTTTATTTTAATAATCCAGCTTGTTTATAAGCTTTTGTTAAAGATCTTTTAGATAATTCATTAATATGATAAACATATACACTTCTTTTTGTATGGGTTTTACCAGACATTAATTTACCTTTAGCATCCTTATGTGTTGCTCCTTTATATATTGTTCCGTCTTTTTTAAAATGTGGTACTCCTTTCATCTTTTACAATTATGCATGTTAATAAACCAGTTAGCAAGTTGCACATCTCTTTTTGTTGCACCTTGTCTACTTTTTAATTTCTTTACTTTTGAGCATGTAACGTCACCACCATATAATTTATTTATACGAGCTTTTAATACACCTCTATAAGCCTTAGCCATTATTTCTTTATTTTTTCAAATGAACTTATTCCAAAGCAACCTAATGTAACCCATACAAATGAGTTATAAACTACCTCGTTAATAATAAGATCTTTATCTGCTATAAGACTAGTCATTAAGTCAGCTACAGCAAAACAAACCATAACAACAAATGAAATAAAACCAACTAGATTTTTTTCATTTATATCGTTTTTATCTTTGAATAAAGCCCACATTATTTTTTATTTAAAAATTTTCTAGGATTTTTAGTACATTGCACGCCCCATCCTGATGCATAAGCACTA
>Ga0181576_10003157_pt1 | contig 12187 bp, 13 predicted proteins | sample 101ome_22_FD_132464 | JGI IMG/M metagenome (GOLD analysis project Ga0181576, IMG submission 132464) | Coastal salt marsh microbial communities from the Groves Creek Marsh, Skidaway Island, Georgia - 101412BT metaG (megahit assembly) | ecosystem: Environmental > Aquatic > Marine > Intertidal...
ACCCAAGCCTCATCGAATTCCCACTTAGCTTTTGCCACCCGAAGGTTCCAGAGAAAACCTCGTGTTTACGAAGCCGAGCGAGCCCCAGGATTGCCCTTGTGACATCTGACTGCAGTGCGGTTTGAATTTCTTCCGCGGTGAAGTGATGGCGGTTTACCTCGCGGCCATTGCCAGTTTGCTCAAAGAGCTCCTTGTCGTCCATTCCATTGAAAAGGCCGACGTAGTAGATCTGTGGCTCACCTGGCAGCAGGAACTGAATTGCACGGGCCAAGACATATGAATGATCATCATTGATGATTGCTGGAAGCGTTGCATTGATTTGGTGCGGCAAGTCAAACCACTGCGGAACAACCGAGGCCTTATCCGAATGACCCGAGGTGTTCTCGCTCGCTACCTCAAAGATTTTGCGCATGTCTTCTTGGGAAATCAGTCCAGGCCTTCCGCCAATCGGACCTGCGTCTATTACCCCATAGCCATCATGGGTATCAAGGACATTTAGGCAGTTGGCGGGACGTATTTCGAGCCAGTTTGCTAGTGAGTCAACGTTGGAAGTAAACATCGAGTGCAATAGCAGTGGCGCAGTTTGGAAGTCGTAGATCAGGTCAACAAGAGGAGCGATCTCCAATTGCTGGGTGTAGTGCGCATGAACCTCTACCAGCACCCTCATGCCTCTTGCTCTGATTCTCTCAGTTAGTTCAGCGACATAAGCGAGAGTCTCCCTGGTCATAAATGAATCAGTGCCAGGGGTCTTGATGGCATAGCCAACCGCGTCTAACCTGACTACCTTCACTCCTCCAGATTGGAGAGCATCGAGGACCCTATCGATGTAGGCCTCACCTGCAGGGTGCTTCACATCGATGTCTACCTGTGAGGGCATAAAGCTTGTCCAGACCAGTCTTCTTTCGCCCGCAACGTTGTAGGCGGTGAAGGGGAGTCCAGGTCTGGGCCTGTAAAAACTGGTGATGGTGCTCTCGGTGCCCCCATTTGGAAAGACCGTGTCGAAGGTTAGAAACATGCCGGCGAATTCACTGGCATCGCCTTTTTCCTGCCAGTCCAAGAATTCGGGGCTGAGGTTTGATGCGTGATTGATTATTAGGTCAGCAGTGAGCTCATGGGTTTGAGAAATCCTTTGGAACTCCTGCCAGGTTCCCAGCCTGGGGTCAACGATCGTGTGATCGATGGGGTCAAATCCCGCATCGTCCCCGTCGTAGGGGTGGAAAAACGGCAGCACATGTACACCTGCAAAGTCCGACAATTCATCCGCGAGCAGCTTCTCGATGTGCCCAAGCGAGCCACCGAGTCGCTCGGCATAAACCAGGATGCTTGCACCAGACAATTGCAGAACCCACCTACGTGAAATCGCTTACAGAAACATCCACAACTCTAGTGATTTGACGGAGGAAAAAAGTGTGCTGTGTGTAATTACATTGAGCACTCTGGAGTGCCGCCCGGCAGCTTGTGACGGTTTTTCGCAATCCAGTAGTAGACGCGCTCGGCAAGATGGTTTATGCCTGGCACCCGCAGGAAAAAGCCCGCGAGTCGCCAGATGGTTCTTGAATCTATGAAGAGCTGGGCTATCGCCTCGGCAGCGACAAAGTACTTTCCATCTCGAACGTAGTAAACGGCCTTTGAGGTCAGCTCTTCGCTAAGTCCGAGGGAGGCTAGATCAAGCTTTTGGTAGGGGCGTATTGGCACCTGATCTCTGATCATTTTGCGAAATACTCGCGCAGCAGAGGAGCAAAAGGCGCAGTCGCCGTCAAAGATAAAGAGCCTTGCTTCCATTGTTTACAAGCCTAACTCGGGTGTAACGTAGACAGGTTGCCCGACTTCAGGGCAGTGGAGGCGTAGTCTGAAACAGTGAGCCAACCCGGTCGCAAAAAGACCCTGCACCCGACCCAGATAGTGGTCATGGCATTCGGTGCAGCGGTAGTAGTTGGCACCATCTTTCTTCTCTTTCCTTTTTCAACTGCTGCGGGCAATTCAACCGACTTCGTCACCGCGTTCTTCACAGCGGTGTCTGCCGTCTGCATAACGGGATTGACCGTTGTTGACACTGGAACCCACTGGTCAGGATTTGGCCAAGTGGTCATACTCTTTTTGATTCAGCTGGGCGGTCTAGGCATTGTGTCTTTTGCGACCCTGGTGGGCCTATTGATTTCTGGTCGAATCTCTCTGAGAGACAGGCTAAACACCCTCTCCGAGGCGAAGATCATTGGTATTGACAATGTGCCGGCGCTGCTTAGGACCATTCTGCTTGTCTACTTTGGCTTTGAAATCGCGCTGGCCATATACCTAATCGCAAGGCTTCGCATCACCTATGACGAGTCCATGGGCGATGCCATGTGGAACGGCATCTTCCACGCCGTCTCGGCATTTAATAACGGTGGATTCTCGCTCTATTCGGACAGCATGGCCTCTTTTTCCCAGGACTTGTTTGTGGTGGCTCCGATAGCGATAGCGGTGATTGTTGGTGGTTTGGGCTTCCCGGTGTTGATTGAGTTACACGAACGTATCTGGGGACTAAACAAGCAATACAACGGCAAGCCAAAGCGCTTCTCCCTTCACACCAGGGTCACCCTGGCAGCAACCATTGTGCTTTTGACCCTTGGCTCGATGTTCATAGCTTCCATGGAGTGGAATAACCCCAAGACCCTGGGTGGACTCAGCATCCTGGAAAAGCTCTGGAACGCGGTTTTCATGTCTGCAATGCCTAGATCTGGAGGCTTTAGCAGCGTTGATGTTGGGGACATGGACCCCGCTACTTGGCTAGGGCTTGACTTCATGATGTTCATCGGCGGAGGAAGCGCGTCGACTGCCGGTGGTATCAAAGTGACCACCATCGCGATTTTGCTCTTCATCATCTATACCGAGGTGAGAGGCGAGACCGCAGTGAATGTGGGAAATCGCAGACTCCCCAGATCTATTCAGCGTCAGGCCCTGACCCTGGTTTCGCTTTATGCGATGCTCATCATCTTCAGCACGATCTTTATGGCCGCAACCACAGACTTCAGCCTTGACGAGCTGCTATTCGATGTGATCTCCGCCGCAGCAACCGTCGGCTTATCAACCGGCATAACACCCGATCTTCCAGATTTTGCAAAGGTCTGGCTAGCAATACTGATGTTCGTTGGCCGTCTCGGCCCCGTGGTTATCGCCTCCGCGCTTGCCCTCAGGGTCACAAGACGGCACTATGAATTACCTAAGGAAAGGCCCCTAATTGGCTAAGGAAAAGACAAAGAAGCGGATCATTCACTCGAACGTGATCGTAATTGGGCTGGGTAGATTCGGCTCTTCGCTGGCTCGCGAGCTAATGAAGACCGGTCACGAGGTGCTGGGCGTGGACACCGATGAGCGTCTTGTGCAGAATATGTCGCAGGAACTCACCCACACCGTCAAGGCCGACACCACCGACGAGGCCACTTTGAAGGAGCTCGGCATCACCGAGTTTGACTCCGCCGTTGTCGCAATCGGTGCCGACCTTGAGGCAAGCATCCTGACAAGCGCGCTGCTATTGCAGCTTGGGGTTCCAAATGTTTGGGCCAAGGCAAACTCAACTTCCCACGGCCTTATTCTTGATCAGCTTGGCTGCCACCACGTCATCTTCCCTGAGTATGAGATGGGCAAGCGAGTTGCCCACATGGTCTCGGGTGAGACTCTCGACTACGTACCAATCGACAACGACTTTGTCATGGTTAAGAGTGAGGTTCCAGCAAGCTTTGACGGCCAAACCTTGGCTGACCTCAAAATTCGTTCAACCTACGGGGTCACCGTGGTTGCGGTTACAACCGGTGACGGAAACTACACGCCTGCGTTTCCGGAGACGGTTTTGAACACGGGTAATCAGATTGTTGTTGCCGGCCAGGTCGATCCGCTAAACGAGTTCTGCAAGCTGGCCTAGTGGTTTCCTCGAGCGCCACCAGCGTCGAGCAGTACCTGCAAGAGCTTGATCCAAAGCGCTCCAAAGATGTTTCTAGGCTGCGTGAGATGTGCAAAAAGAACCTACCTGGCGGATTAGAGGAGCGAATGAACTGGGGAATGATTGCCTACGAGGTTCCGTTTTCGACTGTCCAGAAGACCTACAACAATCAGCCCCTGCTGTTTGCAGCCATCGCTTCTCAGAAGCAGTACATATCGCTGTATTTGATGTCCATCTATGCCTTTGATAAGGCCAGGGAGCAGTTCGAGAAAGATTGGCAGGCAAGCGGCAAAAAGCTAAACGTTGGAAAGGCCTGTATTCGCTTTGCGAATCTTGATGCGGCGCCCCTGGATGTGATCGAGAGGGCTCTTGGGCAGGTTACGGTTGAAGAGTATGTTGCGCGATACCTTGAAGTCAGGGGCAGCGCGAGAAAGATGAAGAAATGAAGTCACCATTTTGGCCACTGGCGTTTGGCGTAATCGCCACCCTCAGCTACCTCTACCATCCGCAGCTTGAGTTGATGGTTGCCCAGGTCGTAGTGGGCATGGGCCTCACCGCACTGATTATTTGGTCCTCATCCAAAGTAATCAATGAGAAGTGGTGGGTGGGAAGACTGGCGATGCTTTCGGTTGTTGCCGGACTGATGAACGCTACCGCGCTCAATGTGTTTTACAGCTTGCTTGCAGCTCCCGCGGGAGGCAGATTCTCACTGGGCGTTGAAAGTGTTGTTGGCGGACTTGTTCTGACGGCCCTCGGCTATCTATGGTCTGCTCTTCGGCCTAAGGAAGAAAAAGACACCCGCAGCAACAACTCCAAGCGATAACCACAACAACCAGTAGCCAATCTCCGGCTGCTCCTCGTTTTCAATCTGGACCTCTCCGGCGCAGTCGGGGTGGGCAAAATCAGGGTCTGAAACATAACCGGAATCGTTAACCAGCGAAAACTCAAAGGAGTCTGAGATGGGGTGGCCGTCTTGCGAAACCACTCGCCAAGAGACTTCGTATGCTCCCGCTTCGTCCAAATCTAGTTTTAGCATCCCGTCTCGTCCCATTGTTGGAAGACAACCTGCATAAACGATGGTTCCCGAGGGAGATCGAACCACCACTTCGTTCCCAGTCTCAATCTCTAGAAGCTCGTTGTTGTAGCTGAGTCTGAGCTCAACCACTCCCGCGCTAACCGTCTCACCATCGCTTGGGGATTGGTCAACTAGCTGATCATGGGCCTTCGCTGGTAGCGGAAAGGCCAAGAGCAAAGCCATAGCTAGGGCCCAGAGTTTATGCTTCATTGTTGAAAGTCTAGGCAGGTGCGATGAAACATATCTTTATCGGGGTCAGTAGTGGCCTTGCTGCCGGCCTAGTCATCCTGTTGGCGCTTTTCAACGGACCATGGTCGCTAGAGGCGAGCCCTTCTTCTGTTGCCACCCAGACCGTGTCTGCAGAGCCTGAGGAAACTCAGGAGCCCGAGCCCGAGCCAACCCAAGAGGTGACCGAGGAACCTCAAGAGGAGCTGGTTCAGTGCTCGGTTAGCGAGTTCGAGGATGCCGAAGACATCCTGGACTTGCAGGCGCAGGTTCTAAATGCCGAGACTGGCGAGGTTCTCTTCGATCGTGGCAGCGCGACTGCCGCCCGTTCAGCCTCAGTCATGAAGCTCTTCACCGCGGCCGCAGCGCTGGAGACCCTGGGGCCTAACTACCGCGTCACAACAAGGGTTTATGCCGACAGCTCGGATTCAAGCATTATTTATCTGGTTGGAGCAGGTGATATCACCCTTTCTAGGACCGGAATCGGGATTGACTCGGTCTATGACAACGCTCCGGATCTAGCCGACCTGGCAAATCAGATTTCAAATTGGAACTCGGCTCAGACCTTTAGCCAGATTGTGCTTGATAGCACCATTTACGGCTCTGCCGATGGCGAGTATCAAAGCGTCTGGGATCAGAGAGGTCTAACCAACGGCTACATGTCGCCAGTATCGGCTCTGCAGGTGGACGGCAATCGAGACAACCCCCAGGCTAAGGACTCGCCGCGGTCAACTGACCCCGTCACGAGGGCGGGCCAGTGGTTCCAAGAGGCGCTGGGCGAAAGTGCCAGCGGTTCCGCCATTGTGAAGGGCATTGCACCCCCTGATGCCATCGAGATTGCGAGTGTGCGCTCGGCGCGGATGTCGACCTGGATCGACTACATGCTTGTCGTGAGCGATAACAGTCTTGCCGAGGCTATTTCGAGACTGGTCTCGCTGGATGTCGGACTCAATGGCTCTTTCAACTCGCTCACCCAGGCTTACCAGCGAGCGCTAAGAGACACCGGCCTTGATTTGAGCAGTCTGACTGTTGAGGATGGCTCTGGCCTATCGCGTTACAACCAGGTGGCCCCAGCAACCGTAAACGAACTTTTGAAGCTCATTGATGCGGGATATGGGGACTTTGAGATCATTCGTGCGGGGATGCCCGTTGCAGGAACCCCGGGATCTCTAAGTGCCCGGTTTGGTGATGCAGTTGGCAACATCACCGCCAAAACAGGATGGATCCGAACCGGCTATTCATTGGCAGGTTTCTTAGAGCCCGATGATCAAAACAAACTAATTTTTACCGTCTACAACCTTGGCGATGTCCAGATAAAGCACCGTGAAGCCATGGACGCATTGGTCATGGGTTTTTATAACTGCGGAGTATCTCTGGTAAACAGGTAGCCATGGCGAGCGCGCTGTTTATCATCGACGTCCAGAACGATTTTTGTGAAGGCGGAGCCCTTGCCTGTCAGGGCGGAGCTGCCGTGGCCAGCAAAATTACAAGCTTTGTAAACGACAATCCCTCGCGCTATGACTTTGTTATTGCCTCACGCGATTGGCACACACCGGGGGAGGAAAACGGCGGTCACTTCCCGCCTGAAGGTCAAGAGCCTGACTTTGTAAACACCTGGCCCATGCACTGCCTTGCTGGTGACGAGGGCGCTGACTACCACTCAAATCTTGACACCTCGATCATTGATGTCCACATCAAAAAGGGTCAGGGTGCTCACGGCTACTCGATATTTGAGGGAACAACCGACCGAGGTGAGAAGCTCACGGACCTGCTTTCGCGTCTAGAAATTGATGAGGTTGATGTTGTTGGGATAGCAACCGACTACTGCGTCAGGGCGTCGTCTTTGGATGCGGTTTCAGAGGGGCTAGCCGTGAAAGTGATTACATCATTGACCGCTGGCGTCGCTGCGGAAAGCACAGAGGCAGCAATTGATGACATGGCAGATGCCGGTGTCGAGGTACTGGCTACGCCCTAGGCGTCTTTCCGAGCTCCATCGCACGGGGCAACAGAGAATACATTTGGCTCGGCGAAGCCCTTCTTGGCAAATATCGCCTTGCAGTGCTCCCTGAGAAGCTCCATTTTTGCCTCGTCGATAATCGCGATTGCGGCACCACCGAAGCCGCCACCGGTCATCCTCGCACCAACTGCCCCAACCTCCATGGCTAGCTCGACGGCGGTATCGAGTTCGACAACAGAGATCTCGAAATCGTCTCGCATGGATGCGTGAGATTGCAATAGCAGCTCACCAAGCCTTGCGAGCTCTCCCTTTTTGAGTGCCTCAACCGCATCCAATACCCTGCGATTCTCCGTCACGACATGCTTGCAGCGGCGGAAGGTGACATCGTCAAGCTTTTCTTCCATCTGGGCCAGGTCTTGCTCACTCAATTCCCTAAGGGATTCGGCACCCATCTTCTTAGCCCCTTTTTCGCAGGCATCTCGTCTCGAGCGGTAGCCTCCGTCCGAGTGGCGATGGGCAACTTTGGTGTCAATGACGGCAACCGTCAGGCCTTGGCTCGCGAGCCCTAGAGGCACTAATTCAGTCTCCAGGCTCTGGCAATCAATCATTACCGCGGCATCCTTTTGGGCCAACATGGAAGCCGTTTGGTCCATGATTCCCGTTGGAGCACCCACAACTTCGTTTTCGGCTTTCTGCCCGATTAGGGCGATTTCTTGCCAGCTCTTTCCCGCAGACCAGATGTCATTGAGTGCAGTCCCGACGGAGCATTCAATTGCAGCCGATGATGAGAGACCGGCCCCGACCGGAACATCAGACACTATGTAGGCATCAAAACCACATTTTGCGCTCTCTCGCATCACCCATGCAACGCCAAGTGGGTAGAGGGCCCAGTCCATGCCTTTGGGCATCTTCTTGGAAATCTCGTACTCGTAGGTTTTCGAATCGAGTGCTGATGAAACCCTGCAGAGCATGTCCTTCCGGGGCGAGAGGGCGACGTAGGTGCGTCGATCAATGCCAAACGGGAAGACAAAGCCGTTGTTGTAGTCAGTGTGTTCGCCAATCAGATTCGCCCTGCCTGGAGCAGACCAGACGCCCTCGGGTCCGGAGCCGAAAACCTCTAGAAAACCGAGTTTCGCTCTTTCAAGACTCAAGAAATAACCTCACGCAACCTGTTGGCCGTGTCCTCGGGAGCTAGGTCTCCCACAAAAGCTCCCATGGCGCTTTCGGAACCGGCTAGATACTTAAGTTTATCCTCTGCCCTTCTGGGGGAGGTAATCTGCAGCATCAGGCGGATGCGTTCGCGGTTTTCAATCATTGGCGCTTGGTGCCATGCGGAGATGTAGGGGGTGGGTCCGGAATAAAGCTTGTCGAGTCCGCTCAGAATCCGCTTATAGACATCGGCTAGCTCGTCTGCCTCGCCAGCTGCGAGCTGAGAGAGGTCGGAGATGGCCCGCTTGGGCATGAGGTGCAGTTCCAATGGCCACCTAGCTGCATACGGCACATAAGCAGTGAAGCTCTCGCTGTCGATGACAACTCTTTCGCTGCCGTGTTCATAGCTGTGAAGGTCTGCAAAGAAGTCCCCCGAGTAGCTCTCGATGCTAGAAAGCAGCTTCTTGGTTACTGGTGTTATGAAGGGGTAGGCATAGATCTGGCCGTGGGGGTGGTGGAGCGTGACTCCTATTTCCTCGCCGCGGTTTTCAAAGGGAAAGACCTGCACCACACCGTTTAGTGCCTGAAGTTCGGCCGTGCGATTCATCCAGGCACCAATAACTGTCCGGATTCTCTCAACCGGCATCGCACCCAGGCTGCCCTCGTGCTCCGGAGAGAACACCACAACCTCGCAACGACCAAAGCTATTCGTCGCAAAGCCAAAACGCTGTCCGTTGGGCTGGTCGATTTCCCCAAAGCTGGGACCAAACGCGGGCCCCTTGTTTTCAAATACCGCAACGTCAAACAGGTCGGGTAATTCGCTGAGGTTGTCTTTTGTGGTTGGACAGAGCGGACAGACGTGGGCCGGAGGTAGAAAGGCCCTGGATTGCCTATGAGAAGCAACAGTTATCCACTCGCTACTCAGGGGATCAAAGCGAAGCTCGGCGGTTTGGGGCCGCTCGGCTTTTTCACGTTGGTCTGAGTTGCGAGTTTCAGGCAGGCTAGAAGAAGCATCATCGAAAAAGAAGATGTCCCGCCCATCAAAGAGCTTGGCATCAATTCTGGGTTTCAACTCAGGTGCCTGCTTACTTGTTCTCTAACATTATTAGGTGCGCCAAAACGACCCTGAAAAGCAACTGAGTATGTCTCGGGCTACCGAGAGTGGTACAAGTATGGCACTTATTTCCAAAACAGGTGCGGCTTTGGAGTCCCTGACGCTTTTTGGCCACCATCTAATTGACCAAAGCGCGGCGTATAACCCGACAGATATCTTCTTTGGATCGCTTCTGGCGCCATGGCCAAATCGCCTTGCAGGGGGCAGCTATCAGCTTGCAGGCATGAGCTATGAAGCTGGCAGCCTGGATGCCGATGGCAATGCCAATCACGGTCTTGTCTACGATCGACACTTCGAGTTGGTTCTGGCCGGCGATGCCGAGGTGGTTCTCAGCTACCTTTTTGGCAAGGACCCTGGCTATCCATTTAGCGTTGAACTCGAGGTTCGCTATGAGCTTCTTGATGATGGCATGCGCGTCAGCGCAAGAGCTAAGAATCTCGGCTCGGAGGCTGCACCCTTTGCAATTGGTTTTCATCCCTACTTCTTGGCGCATGAGCCATTTGAGCTTTCGGGAGCCTTCTCGGAGGTTGTTCAGACAGATGCAAAGATGCTGCCGGTAAATAAGTCAGAGGTGGAAGGTCTGAGTTTCTCGGGAGGTGAGCTGGACAGTTGTTATCTGGGTGCCCGAGAGGTCAGGCTCAAAACCGAGAGCTTTGAACTGGTTGTCGAACTCGAGAAGAACCTTGACCACTTCATGTTTTACCGACCCGGTGGCGACCAGGGCAGTTCCATGATTGCGATTGAGCCGATGAGCTCCCCTGCAAATGCGTTCGCTACCGAAATAGATAGGCACCTAATTGCGCCCGGGGAATCCAGGGAGTTTTCGTTTCTAATCAGAATGAGCTAGCTGGGAGTTCCTTTTCGTCGCCTTCGATCGCCTGGATAATTCTCGAAGCAACCTGCTGAGCCGTCATGCCCTCCGGAAACTTCGGTGCCTCTCCAGCGATTGCCCTACCGGCTAGGCCAGTTTCGGTGTGGCCCGGGCGGGCAGAGATCACTCTGGTTCCGACCCTTCGCCACTCTCTGGAGACTCCAGTAAGGAAGCCATCTATCGCACACTTGCTGGCTGAGTAAGCGGCAATACCTGGCAGCGGAGTCTCGGCAACCACTCCGGTCAGATTGACTAAGACACTCTCATCCTTTTTTGCCAAGACTGGCTGCAGAGCAGCGAAAAGCTGCATGGGTCCTGAGGCGTTTACCGCCATCAACCTGCCAATAGTTTGACTGTCCAAGCTTGCAGCCTCACCAAATGCCACCAGACCCGAGGCATTGATAATGCCGTCAATCTCAGAGGAGGCAAGAAGGTAGTCGGTGAGGGTTTTCACGCTCTCAGGGCTTTCGTAGTCGAGGAGAAGCCGAATCTCGACCTTCGCGGGGATATTTCCCGCTGTTTCATTCACCCTGGCAGTCCCAAGCACAGTTGCACCCTTTTCTTGCAGCTGCCTTGTTATCTCAGCACCCAAAACACCGGATGCTCCCACGACCAAAAACTTCTTACCTGTTAGTTCCATTGCGCTAACAACCCGATGGGCTCTCTGCTTATTTCGCCATTACAATATTGGCCAAGCCCCAGGAGAACTTTTGAGATCTAGCTATGCCCTGCTTTTAGCAGCAGCTCTGACCCTTAGCGGTTGCAGCACCAGTACTACTGACTTTGCGAGCGATGGAAGTTGTGACGGGGTTGCCGTGGAGATTAACTTCTCTGGCGAGGCGGAGAACATTGAGCGCTGTGCAGTCCTAAACGGTAACAGCGAAACCGCAAAGAATGTGCTTGCCTCTGCGGGAATCAGCGTTGAGGGCACGAAGGCCTTCGGTGACGCCGTGGTGTGCCGGGTAAACAACGTCCCTTCCGCGGACGAAGAGCTGAAAATTGAGGGCGAGGACCCTTACCTCGAAACCTGTGAGGATATGCCGGCCGCTTTTGCATACTGGGCACTTTGGGTCAAAGAATCCGACGGAGCAGAGTGGGGCTATGCGATGGAGGGAATCTCTTCGCTGCAGCTAACCAAGGGTCAGTCGGTTGGGCTAGCCTTCTCGCTCGGCGGTGAGGCGCCAACTCCATAGTGACTGGGGCTCTCGGGCGAATCAAGCTGGCTGCGGGTTTAGCCACCGGCTTTGTAGCCCTTAGGCTCATCTACGCCTTTATCTTCTCGGGATTGAGTGGAGAGCGGGTCCTGTTCTCAATCCCAGAGGTCACGCCAGGGGGAGTATTCCGGCACATAACCTTTTTTGGAGACGTAAGCGCCGAGGGAATCCTAAGAAACATAGAGCTTGCACTTCCATTTGCCCTGTCGATCATGGTCTTCGGCACCATCTCGGCATTTATTACCCCGCAAGTGATCAGAACTGCATCAATGAGAGTGAAGCCGCTCAGGAACCTTCTGACCGCGCTCGCCATTTCTCTTTCTGCAATTCCGGGGGTCCTGGCAGCCGCCAAGGAAGCCAGGTGGGCAAGGAGAATTAGAGGCGAGAGACCTCTTTCGGTGTTGGTTCCAATTCTTGAACGCATGGTTCAGCGGGCTACCGCTGTCGGTTTAGAGCTAGGTAAAGCAGCACCGAGAGCACTGAGCGGAAAGACTCTTCGCGTCTCTGGCTTTGGCCTTGCTGGCTTGGGCCCAATCAACTGCGATTATGAACCCGGCTCAGTGACTCTGTTGAGCGGAGAAACAGGCTCAGGTAAATCAACTTTCCTGCAGGCGATTGCGGGTGAACTATTGGAGCATCACGGCAGACCCAGTAGCGGCAGCATAA
>Ga0181576_10003160_pt1 | contig 12181 bp, 14 predicted proteins | sample 101ome_22_FD_132464 | JGI IMG/M metagenome (GOLD analysis project Ga0181576, IMG submission 132464) | Coastal salt marsh microbial communities from the Groves Creek Marsh, Skidaway Island, Georgia - 101412BT metaG (megahit assembly) | ecosystem: Environmental > Aquatic > Marine > Intertidal...
AACCACGCATTTGCGCTCCGCGCAATATAGCGACGAACCGCTTCCCACAAATGGTGTACAGCGAGGCATGAAATTTTTGGACCAGATAAATGACTTTCCGTATATATGTTACCACGTAGATTCATCTGACGTAACCCATATCGGTGCCGGCGAACGCTACTATAACATGAACATAAACATTCGTGGGTATGTGCGGGGAGAAGATTCGCAAAGCCTCGCTGATCAACTTGCGTTGGATATAGAAGATGCGGCTGACTCCTTTCGCGATGCCGCAACTTCCACACATATGATAGCAGATTCACGGATAGTATCAGTATCAACAGATGAAGGCTTGATGGAGCCAAATGGAATCGTTGATATGAGCATTGAGATATCCTATCAACAGGATGTAAATATTTAACGTTGGACATCACACAGACATTGGAGTAATATAAAGCATGAGTAAAGAAATTATCGTCACGGCGTTGGATGCCGTGAACAAGTCGTTAGAGACTCCCCAGCTAGACCCAGTATTTTTGAGCATCGCCAATGACTATCTTGGCGGCAAAGATATTGGTGAAATGAGTCAGGAGTATGCGCTTCCAGAAGATCGTATTACTGCGGTGTTGGAGAAGAAAGAAGTACGCTCGTATATAGACTCCGTATACACAACTCAAGGATATCTTAATCGCATCAAACGCATGAATCTAATCAATCAAGTGATAGAGCAAAAAATGCAAGACGCGTTGGAGACTGGTATCTTCTCGAAAAAAGATCTACTCGACTGGATGAAGCTGCTTAACGACATGGAAAATACTGCGGCTCCTAAAAAGACTGGGCCTGCAGTTGCTATTCAAGTTAACAACTATGAAAAGTTGATGAAGGATTTAGGCAATGGCTAAAACTCGTATGCCTCGCGATGATAACTCACAAAGCATACCTGTGCTGCGGTTTCGCACCGGAGGTGCGCAGACACTATCGCTTTCAGATACAGCGGCACGTTCTAGTGCCTTTTCTGGCGGAACTCGTGTTATTACACTAACTACGACAGTAGCCGCTTTTTTTGAGAGCGGAGGATCAGACGTGACCGCTACTACTTCATCAAACTATATACCTGCAGGAATACCTTTTGATATGGCGCTCGGAGCAGATTTGTCAGATACAGACGGATATCACACTCACATTTCGATAATCCTCGCATCTGGGACAGGAACCGCATATATCTCTGAGAGAGAGTAGATGGTTCTAAGTGTTAGTGGTCTTCGACTTTCATTAACATCTGCAGGGCTTGAAGCTGGAGAAGGCGCAGATGTACTAGTCTCTGCAGATTTATATGACTTACTACAAACTCAAAGTGGTGATTTTTTATTCACACAAGATGAAAGACAGATTCTCTTAAATAAGACACGATATTTAACCGCACAAGATGGAGCATTCTTAACTACAGAATCAAATGATGTGCTACTACTAAACTAAAAGGATTGAAGAATGGCTAACGTAAAAATTACAGCATTAACTGGTATTTCTTCTGCAGACGTTACAGACGAAGACGTCTTTGTTGTCGTTGATCTATCTGCCGACGAAACTAAAAAAATCACTCTCGCAAATGTTATCGCTGCTGTTGATACAGATACGAACGAAGTATCAAATGTAGTCGCTCTTCAAGCAGGGTTGGAGGGAGCTAACTCTAATCAGGTTGCCATTGCTACTTTTGCTGATGACACTGGAACTTGGCAAGCTGGTAATCTAATTCCTAAAGCTAATGGCGTTTATTCTTTAGGTGCTGCTGATGCTCTTTGGAAAGATGTCTTTATCTCTGCAGGGTCTATCAAACTTGGTTCTGTTACAATTTCAGCCGCTGATGATGAGGGTATCACAATTGCAGGTGCATCAGGTGATACCACTTCAATCGTCACTCCTACAGCTGGCGGCGCTTCAAACGTTAGCGCTAATATTGCTCTACTCGAATCTAATATTGAAATACTTCTTGGGTCAAGCGCCGGACAAAACACTCGTATAGCTTCAGAAGAGGCTAATGTAATTAATCTTCAGACAGGACTCGCAGGCGCTAACGTAGCTCTCACTAACGAAATCTCAGCTACCAATACAGATGTCACAAATTTAGTTAGCGGTATTGGAGGCTCAAACTCTCGTATCGCCGCTGAAGAAGCCAATGTTATCGCGTTACAAAGTGGGATTTCTGGTTCAAATTCTCGAATTGTTGCGGAAGAGGCAAACGTCATCGCCCTACAAGCCGGATTGACTGGGGCCAACACAAACATCTCATCAAATGATACGGATATCACAAACCTTGTAACTGGACTAGATGGAGCTAACACTGTTATTGCTACAAAAGCTGCTACTACTTATGTAGATGCTCAAATTGCAGCAATTGTAGATAGCGCTCCAGAGACTTTAGACACTCTTAACGAACTTGCAGCTGCTTTAGGTGATGACGCTAACTTTGCTACAACTACTGCAACTCAGATTGGTACAATTTCTTCTAACACTGTTAATCTTCAAACTGGCATTGCGGGTTCAAATACCAATATTACTGCAAATGAAACTCGTCGGGCAGCCAATACCTCTATTTTCCTTGGCGCCTTTACAGGATCTAATGCTAGAATTGCTGCTGAGGAAGCTAACGTAATTGCTTTACAAGCTGGAATCGCCGGGGCTAACACCAACATCGCTTCTAACGATACTGACATTACTAACCTTGTAACTGGTCTTGATGGCTCTAATACAAATATTACTGCTCTTGAAGCTAGAAGAACAGCTAACACTCTAATTTTTGAAGGAGCTTTTACTGGTTCTAATACAAGAATAGCTGCAGAAGAAGCTAATGTTATCGCCCTACAAGGTGGGATCGCTGGAGCTAATACCAACATTGCATCTAACGATACTGACATTACTAACCTTGTTACTGGTTTAGAAGGTGCTAACACTACTATTTCTACAAACGAGTCTACAAGATCATCAAACGCGGCTCAACTAGCTGCAGGAATTGCAGGTATTGATGCAAGTGGAGATGCAGACGCAGTAGAGGTAAGAAGAGCCTCTAATACTTCTATCTTCTTAGGAGCACATTCTGGGGCAAATACTCGCATTGCGGCTGAAGAGGCAAATGTGATCGCTCTACAAGGCGGTATCGCGGGAGCTAACACCAACATCTCTAACAATGATACTGATATCACTAACCTAGTCACTGGTCTTGGAGGGTCAAATACAAATATAACTGCTGTAGAAGCCAGACGCGCTGCTAATATTGCTGGTGCTGTTTCTTCTATTACTACTTCAGATTTAACTGCTTCTAGAGCTGTGGTATCTGATGGATCTGGTAAAATAGATGTATCTGCAGTAACCGCTACAGAACTAGGTTATTTAGACGGAGTTACTTCCGCAATTCAAACACAACTAGATGGTAAAGTTAATACTACAGGTGATAACATCATTACAAGCACAACAGCAGGCAGTGCGGCGGCTCCTGAGTTTGAACTGTTTAGAGATATCACAGGCGCAGATGCAAACTACATTGGTCAGATCAAGTTCAGTGCAGACAATGATGCAAACAGTAAAACAGTGTTTGCTAAGATCACTGGTAAGATTGGTGACGCAAGTAGCGGCAGTGAAGATGGTATCATTGAAATAGCACATCAAAAAGCAGGCTCGCAAAATATTAATATGCGTATGTCGTCTACGAAATATAGCATATTAAATGGTACTGATTTTGATATCAATACACACGATGGGTCATCTACTGGTTTACAACTTGGTGGTACTCTAGTTACTGCTACAGCCGCAGAACTTAACATACTTGATGGGGTAACTGCTACCACTGCTGAACTTAACTACACAGACGGCGTCACTAGTAATATTCAAACACAATTAGATGGTAAACAAGATTCTGGGTCTTACTTAACTGGTAATGAAACTATTACTCTTAGTGGGGATGTATCTGGGTCTGGGACTACTGCTATTACAGTTACAATCGCAGACGATTCTCACAATCACGTTATCTCGAATATTGATAATCTCCAAACTTCTTTAGATGCCAAAGATACCGTAGCTAACGTATATGCAACATATCTTGTAGCCAAGGGTGGAATAGATGGAGCAAATACAAATATTACAGCCCTTGAAGCAAGACGTACTGCTAATATTGCAGGAGCTATTAGTTCTGTTCTTACTTCAGATTTAACTGCTTCTAGAGCACTTCAATCAGGCTCTGGAGGTAAGATTGAAGTTTCTGCTGTAACTGCGACAGAGCTTGGATATTTAGATGGAGTCACTTCTGCAATTCAGACACAACTAGACGGTAAACAAGCATCAGGATCTTATTTAACAGGCAACGAAACTATTACACTAAGTGGTGACGTTAGTGGTTCAGGAACTACCTCTATCACAGTTACTATTGCTGATGATTCTCATAATCATGTTATTTCTAATATTGATAATCTTCAAACCTCTCTTGATGCTAAAGACACTGTAGCAAATGTCTATGCAACGTATCTTGTCGCTAAAGGCGGTATTGACGGTGCTAACACTAATATCGCTTCTAATGATACCGACATTACTAACCTTATAACAGGTCTACAAGGAGCTAATACCTCTATATCTAACATATCAAGTGGAGGATCCGCGTTTACTGGTGAGGTAACTATGGGTGATGACCTTATCGTTACAGGTAATCTTACTGTAAATGGCACAACTGTCACCGCCTCTACTACAAATACGGTTATTGAAGATAATCTTATAGAACTAAATAATGGTGCAGCTTCTAATGGAAATGATAGTGGTATTGTTATTGAGCGCGGATCAACTGGTGATAACGCTTTTATGGGGTGGGATGAATCTGCGGATAAATTTATTGTAGGTACAACCACAGCAACAGGAGCCTCTACAGGTAATTTAACAATTACAGCAGCCCCACTAGAAACAGGTGATTTAGGAGTAACTGGTAATATTACAGTTTCTGGTACAGTAGACGGTCGTGATATAGCTACAGATGGTACTAAACTTGATGGAATTGAGTCAGGTGCAACTGCTGACCAATCTGCTTCAGAAATTTTAACAGCTATTAAGACTGTAGACGGTGCAGGGTCTGGTTTAGACGCTGACTTACTAGATGGCCAGTCAAGTGCGTATTATGCAGTAGAAGCTACTCGTTCTTCAAACGCCGCTCAACTTGCGGCAGGTATTGCTTCTGCAGGTGGTACAATGACTGCTGCTGAAATTAGAGCACTAGGATTCTTTGATACTTCTAATGACGGTGCAGGATCTGGATTGGATGCTGATTTACTTGACGGAGTTTCTTCTGGAAGTTTCTTAAGAAGTGACGCTACAGATAGTGCAAGCGGTAACTTGACTTTCAGTGGTACAGTAAATGTTTCTGGAACTCTACAAATAGGAGGAGCTTCAATTACATCAACTGCTGCAGAGTTAAACATCTTGGATGGTGTTACTTCAACTGCTGCAGAGTTAAATATCTTAGACGGTGTAACTGCTACTACCGCAGAACTTAATTACGTAGATGGTGTTACTTCTGCAATTCAAACACAATTAAATGCAAAACAAGGCACACTAACTGCTGGAGATAATATAACTCTGCTTGCTGGTGTTGACTTAGACACTTCAACATATGATACTAAAACTGCTGACGTCAGCGAAGAATATAACTATGAAAGTCTCATGTTTAGTCCTGATGGGACTAAGATAATTTTATTTTCTTGGCAGAATGATATTTTACGTCAGCATACATTATCAACTGCTTGGGACGTTTCAACACATACATATAATAGTGGTACCAATTTTAGTGTTAGCAGTCAAACTTCAAGCGGAAATCACGCTTGTCTGTCAAGAGATGGTAAACATATTCTTGTACAACAAGTAAACTCTGTTATATATCAATATACATTTAGTAGCACAAACACTGCTGATGGCGGTTTAGGAAATCTTGCTTATGCAAGTAAGACTCATACACTACCAAATGGAAGTGGGGAAGCATTTGAAACCACTACAGCTAGAGCAATAGATTGGCTTGATAATGGTAATGCTATTGCCGTTGGAGGTAGTGATGACAAAATATATAAGTACACTATGTCTACTCCTTATGACATTTCAACTATTTCTAATGCTTCGGAAACAGTTAGTCCAGCACTGACAGCAAGTTTCACACCTTTTGATATTCGTTCTATGCAGTTTTCTGATGATGGAACATCCGTATATGTTGGTCAATATAACTATTCGCAATCTGGTGATAGTCATATAACAGAGCATCTAATGTCTACTGCATATGATGTCACAACGATAACTTCTTTGGCTGATGAAGAACTAGACACTCCAACTGTGTCTGGTGCCACTAATATGAATGCAATGACAGGTTTCTATATTGAAGAAGCAGAAAGCAAGTTGTATGCTCTTACTGTTCTCGATGATAAAGTTCACCAATTCAGTATGGGTGGTGGTTCTGGCACTACAATTTCTGCTGACGCAACTGGCTTCGCAACAGTTACTAGCACAGAATACACAACAGGAACCTATAACTCATATGCAATTGGAACAACAGTTTCTAGTGTAAATAATGTTTTCGTAAGTATTAACGGAGTATCTCAACGACCCACAGAGTATGTTCTTGGAGCTTCTGGGGCAAATGTTCAATTTAAAGACGCTTCACTTGCCTCTGGCTTAGATTTAGAGCTTAGAACAATTTCGTAAATTTTGATTTGACTCCTACTAAAATATAAGGTAAAGTATAAAGATTATGGCACAAAAAGCAATTCCAACCAACAAAGCGCTATACAATCGAGTTAAGGCAGAAGCCAAACGTAAGTTTGCTGTTTACCCTTCTGCATACGCTAACGGTTGGTTAGTGCGTGAATACAAAAAACGTGGCGGTAAATACCGTACTTCTACTACAAAAAGGAAGAAATAACTATGCCCGGACATTATGGTAAAAAGAAGCCTATGAAAAAGAATGGTAAGAAGAAGGCAAATGGTAACGGAGGTTTAACCGCTGCTCAAAAGAAGTTGCCTCCTGCACTTCAGAAAGCGATTTTAGCTAAAAAGAAGAAAAAGTAATGGCGACACTTCGTTATCGCTACCGTGATAAAAAGTCTAGATCAGGAGGTGCTTGGGAACAGGCATCTTCTGATCGTCGTTACAAAGAAAAACAAGACTGGTGTGAATTCTACACTCCCCTCGGTAGAATGGTCACCAAACCCTCTGGTAAAAAGCCAGGATATATGGGGTACGATGAGTGGTGTGCATCAAAAACACCATTTAAAAATCAAGTGATTAGAAATCCAAAAAGAAAATATTGAGGGGAATAATGGAACAAGAAAACCAAAATAAAATTTTTATAGATGATAAGGAATATGACTTAGCAGACCTTGATCAGGATCAAGTTAAATGTGTTGCTCAACTTAAAGATATTGGCGTAAAACAATCTAATTTAAAAATGCAATATGAACAACTAGAAGCTGCTAAATCAGTATTCATGACCAAATTAAAAGCATCATTGGAGAATTAAATGCCAAATGTAGCAGTATCATATAATGGGTGGTTATATAAAGGAACTGATAGTTCCCCTTATAGCCATTCTTTAAGAGAACCTGATGGTACTATTAGGCATGATTTTACCTTTGGCGACTCTTCCCCAACAGAAGCAGACATACAAGCTTGGGTAGATGAAAATGGTTAAATTATCATCACTGGAGACTTAAATGGCAAAACCTCGTGGTGGGCTAAAAGCATGGTTCGGAACTGGTAAAACCGGCGGCGTTGGAGGCGGCGGATGGGATCGTTATAACTCTCAAGGAAAACGCATTGGAAAATGTGGAGAGGGAGCAAAAGGCGACCCTTATGCAGCATGTCTATCAAGAGAAAAAGCTAAAAAATTAGGAAAATCTGGAATTGCTTCTTTTGTTCGTCGTAAACAAGCAGCACAAAGAAAAGCTGGAGCAGGTAAAAAAGGACAAGGAACTGGTACTCCTGTAAATGTAGCAACAGGCGCATCGCCAAGAAGGAAGGTTAAGAAATAATGGTAACCCGTGTAGATAAATTTCTAGGTGGTCTTGGGATAGACGCCACAGACAAGTTTGAAGTAGCCTCTAATGCCACTGTTACAGTCGGTAATGGAACTTCTACAGGTAACGTAAATGTTGGTGGGGAAGTTGTTTCTTCTACTGTAGATGCAACTACTTTAAAAATTGGTGGTACTGCGATAACTGCTACTGCAGCAGAACTTAATTATGTTGATGGAGTAACAAGTTCTATCCAAACACAAATTGATGGTATTAATGTTAGTTTTACTCTTTCTGCTGATAGCGGTTCTAATGATACGTTTAATTCAGGAGAAACACTTACTATTGCGGGTGGAACTGGGATTGACACAACTGTTACTAATAACCAAATTAGTATTGCAATAGACGGTACAGTAACAACTTTAACTGGAACACAAACACTAACTAATAAGACTCTAACAAGCCCTAATATGACCTCTCCATCTATTGGGGGAGTAGCAATTACCTCAACAGCGGCAGAACTAAATGTCCTTGATGGTTATACAGGCAGCGTTACAGAACTTAATTATCTAGATACATTACATGCCACTGGGGTAACAAGTACAGAATTTGATTATCTTGATGGTGTAACATCAAACATTCAAACACAATTAGACGGCAAACAAGCCTCTGGTTCATATTTAACTGGCAACCAAACTATTACTTTATCAGGCGATGCAAGCGGATCAGGTACTACTGCTATTACAGTTACTGTAGCAGATGATAGTCATAACCATATCATTAGTAACGTCGATGGATTACAGACTGCGCTAGACGCTAAACTTGCTTCATCAAGTTATACCGCCGCTGACGTTTTAACCAAGATTAAGACAGTTGACGGATCTGGTTCTGGACTAGATGCTGATACACTCGATGGAAAACATGCTAATGATTCATCAATTTTGAATCCTACAGGTTCTATCATCATGTATGGTGCAGCCTCTGCACCTGGAGGTTATTATCTCTGTGAAGGCGCTGCTATTTCTCGTAGTACCTATTCAGCACTTTTTGCTGTTATTGGAACTACATACGGTACAGGCGACGGGTCTACGACCTTCAACGTTCCCGACTTTAGAGATCGTGCTCCTTATGGTGCTTCAACCTTTACTCTTGGCTCTAAGACAGCTGGAGAAGTTAATGCAAGCGGTCAGAACTCCACTGGAACTGGAACATCAGGATCAAGTGGTGCTTCTACCGTAGCCAATAATACAGGAACCGGAACGACAGGCACAGGCACAACAGGTACTGGTACTACAGGAACAGGGACTACTGGTACCTCAACATCGGGTGGAACAGCTCCAAGTATTCCAGCTTCTACCTATAATACAGGATCAGGAACTTCTGGAGGTTCAGGAGCTTCCACAGTTGCTGCCAATACTGGTAACGCAGGTGCAACAACTGTTGCCTCTAATACAGGGTCTGGCGGTTCCCACGGACATACACTAACTACAGCTAATACTAACTCAACTACTGATAAAGACGTTACAGGAGCCATTGCAGCTGTTACAGCAGTAGCTAACGTAGGAAACCATACTCATGCGATTCCTTCTTTAACAGTTAACTCACACTCGCATTCAGTTCCATCTCTAACAGTTAACTCTCATACTCACAGTGTTCCTGCACTATCAATTCCAGCTATGACAGTTAACTCACATACTCACTCAGTTCCTGGGTTATCAATCCCAGGCTTAAGTGTTCCAGCACTAAGTATCCCCTCTCTTACAGTTAACGGACACACTCATTCAGTGCCAGCACTAACGGTTACTCACCCAGGTGTGGCAGTGAAGTTTATTATTAAAACTTAATTAAGAGGGTAAGAATGAAAACATATTCAGTTCGGTATAAGTTACCGGGACAACTAAGATTTCACAAGTTAACAAACTTGGTAGAAGATGGTTATGTAGATGAGCACCCAATGAGGTACTTTATAACCGCAGATAAACAAAGATATGAAATATCACTTTTAGGCGTATTTCTTTTCGACCAATCAAGGTCTGATTTTATTGAAGACTTAAATGCGAGACGAGAAGAAGAAGCTAGAGAAGAGCTGGTCATTGATGAAGAAGAAGTCATTCCTGGAGTAAAACGACCAGATGAATGACCTCGTAGTAGTAGAGAACGCACTTCCAGAAGAAAGTTGTGATTTTCTATCAAAGTTCTGTGAAAAGTATCCTCAAGCTTTTGTGAATCCTTTTCAAAGAATTGAAGCGTTTAAAGATAGGACGGTAGCTTATAAAAATATACGTGGAGCAACTGAAACTCCTTATACTACTGTTTCATCGGTATTAAACTACTCTAGGTTTTTAGGACAACGTGAGATAAACACATTTTATCAAGATCATTGTTTTCCAGAAAACACAGAACTTACAATCTGGAGGCAGGGACAAGATATGTCTCCTCATGCTGATAATTGTTGGCAACCAGATGTAGACGAAGAAATTAAAAAAACAAAACATCCCACTAGATTTAGATCATATTCTGGTATATTTTATCTAAATGATACATTTATAGGGGGTGACATATATTTTGTAAATCTAAATTATAGACTAAAACCAAAGAAAGGCATGTTCGTAGGGTTTAAAGCTGGTCTTGAACACACTCATCAAGTCCTACCTATAGAGTCAGGTAATCGCTACACTATTGCTATTTGGTACTCTAATATGATAGAGTATGCGGAGTAGAAAAATGGACATTAATGAGAATATTGATACTTTACATGAACGTACACAACAGTCTAAGCTAGAGTTTTCTAGACATGAGGCTGTGTGTCAAGAGCGATATGAGCAGTTACTAAAAAATATGGAAAATATGTCAAAAAACATCTCAGAGATGCACAAGGAAATCAATGAACTAAAAATTATGGCTACCTCTGGTCGTATAAGCCTAAAAACTTTAATCTGGGTAGGGTCTGTAGCTGGCGCTGTTGCAGGACTTGGTATTGCTTTAGCTAATTATTTGAAATGAGGGTAAATGGATAAGTATTTTAAAGTGCCTGTAGAAAGGTTACTTGATAAGATTGTTGTAGGAGAACATAACGGAATACAATTTAATGAGTCTCAATGGGGAATGGTTGAAGGGCTAGAAGATCATCGTTTCTGGACTCATATTTCTGCTAGAAGAACTGGTAAATCTTTGGCTGCTGGTATTTTAGCTTTTGCTAAACTTTTAGAACCTGGGAAGCAAGTGATGGTAGTAGCTCCTAACTTTACTCTATCATCAATTATTTGGGATTATGTCACAGATATCATCAGAAACTTACAACTGGAAGTGGATAGGTTCAATCAAAAAGATAAAGTTGTCAAACTTATCAACGGTTCTACCTTCCGCCTCTTATCGGCTAACAACAGAGACTCACTTGTGGGGCGTGCTGCTCATCTTATAATTGTAGACGAGGCAGCAATCATCCCTGATGATGAGTATTTTACTCGTGATCTACGTCCTGCTCTTTCTACCTACCCTGATTCTAGAGCACTTTTTATATCCACTCCCCGTGGTAAAACAAATTATCTTTATACATATTATCTTCGAGGACAAGACCCCGAGTTTGACGACTGGGGGTCAGGATTATTTACGTGGAGAGCTAATCCTTTACTAAGTGTAAAAGATATTGAAGAAGCTCGTCGTTCTATTTCTAATAAGATGTTTGCTCAAGAGTATGAGTGTGATTGGACTACTACAGAAATGCAGGTCTATAACTTAGATGAAAGTCGTCATCTTCAAGATTTAACTTGGGTAAAAGAAAATCTTAATCGTTTTGAAGTTATCGCAGGACTTGATGTTGGTTATCGTGATTTAAATGCTTTTATTGTAATAGCTACGGACGGTGAATATTTCTATGTTATAGATGAATATATTTCTGGAGAGGTAACAACATCAGAACTTGCAGAAAATATTAAAGAACTAGAAGAAAAGTGGGAAGTAGAAATGATTTACATAGACTCTGCTGCCCAACAACTTAAAGCTGATTTTGCTTATGACTATGATATTTTTTGTGAAAATGCAGTAAAATCTGTAAAAGACGGTATAAATTATTTAGGTGCTCTTATTGACCATGATCGTTTAATTTTTGATTCTGAAACTGGTTTTCAAACTTTTACATCAATGGCTAATTATAAATGGAATCCTAAAACAGAAAATCC
>Ga0181576_10003161_pt1 | contig 12176 bp, 11 predicted proteins | sample 101ome_22_FD_132464 | JGI IMG/M metagenome (GOLD analysis project Ga0181576, IMG submission 132464) | Coastal salt marsh microbial communities from the Groves Creek Marsh, Skidaway Island, Georgia - 101412BT metaG (megahit assembly) | ecosystem: Environmental > Aquatic > Marine > Intertidal...
AGATCTACCCCATTGGCATTTACTCGCGTATAGCGAAAGGCACCATCCGGATTCAATTGAAGTATGAAGGCAAAGTTGCATTGACTCAATAGCTGTTGATCACCTTTTATTCGCTCAATAAAATCAAAAAGACCTCTTGTTGTTGTAGTTTCATTTCCGTGCATCTGAGCCCAAGCAAGTATCTTTTTAGCTCCAGTTCCGAGGCGCAAACAGTAAATAGAGCGTCCTTCAACAGACTGTCCGATTGAAACACATTCCAACTCATGATCAATAACTTCCATAAGCATGTCTTGCGAAAGATATCGATGCGGAAAGACAGAAAACGCTTTGGTCATTCTAAAAGGGTTTAGGAATGTATCTTTGTTCTATGAAACAATTGAAAGCTACAAAAATAGGATTCGCAACATTAATTCTTGCGCTTACAGGCTGTTATTCTTTGCCTGAAAGGGATTGTGCAGCCTATAGAACAGGTTCTTTTGAGTTTGTCTCAGTAGTTGAAGGAGATACGCTGAGAAGCTCTTTTGAACGCTTCGCTGATTACGAAATTGATTTTTATGAAGGTAAGACGGATACTTCAAGCGTAAAATGGATCAACGACTGCGAATTTGTGCTCCGTAATCAACATCCTAAATCGATCAGCGAACAGCAAGCCGTTCACATAAAGATTTTAAGTACTAATGAGGAAGGATATTCTTTTGAATACGGTGTGCTAAAAGATACCAAACGGCTCAAAGGCTATGCTCGTGCCTTAAAATAATCGGAGGTCACCGTTTTCTGTATCTTCAATATCCTCTTCTGCTGCTGCCTCGTTAGGGGTTTCTTGAACCTCTTCTTCATAGGGCAGCGGCTCATTAACAACGATCTGCTTAATCTTGTGTGTAGCTAGTTGATTGCCAATTGCCTTGATACCCTTAACGGCAATAAAGTCAGCAACATCTACTTCTAAAGGGGGGAGTTCATCTTTGCCCCTTGGTTTAACAAACTCTACCCTTATTGAGGGGCGATAATCTGAAAGTATCGTCAGTAAAGTAGCCCCCTTAGTATCAGTGAGCACAGACTCTTCTTTCTCCTCTTGTTCAATTAAAAAACGTTTGATATAAGAACGATCACGTTCAGGGTCATAGTGAACTACTGAAAGGGGTTTTTGAGGAATCCACTTTTCAATCAGAACCGTATTTTCTGCAATGTGAAGGCTGAGATCTGGCGTAACAGTCTTAACCAACCCATCTCCTGTTGCAATGAGTAATAAATCATTCGAGGTGAAATCACCTAAATGACGCCCCCGTTTATCTGTATTAAGCCTTAACGTAACATCATCGAACCAAATTGACCTTGGTTTAAGTGTGCTCTTTCCAGAAGACTTAAACTCCACTCTCTTAACGGGATACTTAGAAACAATATTTCCCTTGGAGGCTCTACCCTTAATGAGAATATCTGAAAAATCTAAATCCCATTTAAGCTTCTTAACGCTTCCTGTCTGTCGTAACAATACGGTTACAATCTCTGCTTCTCCGTTAGGGTTTGCAGAGAAATAGAGCACTGAAGCACCTTCAACATCCCCCACCAAGCTATACGATTTATCTCGCGTGATTGAAGTAACATTAAATCGCTTAATATACGATGCTCCTCCTTTTGGAAGTTTGTAGATCATATTATACACCATCCGCTGATCGTTCTTTTTAAAGACTCCAGCATAGAGAATGTCCTTTCCTACAAAAACCTTAGCGTCCACCTTCGTAACCATCATTGTTCCGTTTTGCAAAAAGACAATCACATCGTCTATATCACTACACTCTGTTACGTATTCGTCCTTTTTCAATCCCGTACCAATGAATCCCTCTTCTCTATTCATGTAGAGCTTAAGGTTGCGAATAACTACCTTGGTAGCTTCTATGGCGTCGAAAACTCTGATTTCTGATTTACGCTCTTTCCCTTCGCCGTATTTCTTCTTTAATGCTTTAAAATAGTGTATCGCGAAGTCCACAATATTGTCTAGATGGCTCTTAACCTCTAGGATCTCACCCTCCAGAGACTCAATAAGAGCGGCCGCTTTGTCAATATCGAACTTAGAAATTCTCTTGATACGTATCTCTGTCAACTTCTCAATATCCTGTTCGGTTACAGCTCTCTTCAGGTTTTTCACGTGTGGCTCTAATCCCATGCCAATGGCCGCTAAAACCCCCTCCCAGGTTTCTTCTTCTTCTATGTCGCGATAGATTCTATTCTCTATAAAGATGCGCTCAAGAGATGCAAAATGCCATTGCTCTTCGAGTTCTTGAAGCTGAATATTGAGTTCTGCTTTCAAAAGCTCAACCGTTCTATCGGTAGAACGCTTTAAGATGGTTTTTACATCTAAGAATGCAGGTTTATTATCCTCAATCACACAAGCCAGGGGAGCAATAGATTGTTCACAGCCAGTAAACGCATACAAGGCATCTAAGGTTTTATCAGGTGATATACCTGAAGGAAGATGAATGAGGATTTCTACGTGTTCGGCCGTATTGTCCTCTATTTTTTTGATTTTGATTTTCCCCTTCTCATTCGCCTTCAGGATAGATTCAATTAAAGAAGAGGTATTGGTTCCAAATGGAATTTCTCGAACTACCAAGGTATTCTTGTCTTGAATATCAATTTTGGCACGCACCCTGATGCGTCCTCCCCTTAAACCGTTATTGTAATTTTCAACATCTATTAAACCTCCTGTCGGAAAGTCTGGAACCAATGTGAACGAACGGTTGTTCAAATAAGCAACACTGGCATCTATAAGCTCGTTAAAGTTATGCGGTAAGATTTTTGTCGATAAACCCACTGCGATACCCTCTGCACCTTGCGCGAGCAACATAGGGAACTTTACGGGTAAATTAACGGGTTCCTTTTTTCTGCCATCATATGACATTTGCCACTCAGTGACCTTAGGGCTAAAAACAACCTCTAAGGCAAATTTAGAGAGGCGCGCTTCTATGTAACGGGATGCTGCCGCACTATCTCCTGTAAGGATATTCCCCCAGTTTCCTTGAGTGTCAATTAATAGGTCTTTTTGACCCATTTGAACCATTGCATCTGAAATACTGGCATCTCCGTGTGGATGGTATTGCATCGTATGTCCAACTACATTTGCCACCTTATTGAATCGCCCATCATCGAGCTCTTTCAATGCGTGCATGATGCGTCTTTGCACCGGCTTGAATCCGTCTTCAATTGCAGGTACAGCACGTTCAAGAATCACGTAAGATGCATAATCTAAGAACCAGTCTTTGTACATACCGGTTACGGTAATCATACGCTCCTGATTTAGCTCTTGAGCCTCTTCTGCATTATGTAGCGATTCATCACTCATCGGCAACGTCCAATTCTACTTTTAGATTCTGTATTACAAACTCTTGGCGCTCAGGCGTATTTTTACCCATATAGAAATCCAGTAATTGATCGATACTCATTGCTCGATCTAGCAGTACGGGTTCAAGACGGATTTCTTCTCCTATAAAGTGCTTGAATTCGTCTGGAGAAATCTCTCCTAATCCCTTAAATCGTGTAATTTCAGGCTTTCCGGTAAGTGCCTGAAGAGCATCCTTACGTTCTTTCTCACTGTAACAGTAATACGTCGTCTTTTTGTCCCGCACTCGAAACAAAGGAGTCTGTAAAATATACAGGTGGTTTTCTTTTATAAGCTCAGGGAAGAACTGAAGGAAAAAAGTAATAAGCAAAAGGCGTATATGCATTCCATCCACATCGGCATCTGTGGCAATTACAATGTTGTTGTAACGCAGATTTTCTATAGATTCTTCAATGTCTAAAGCCGATTGAAGCAGATTAAACTCTTCATTCTCGTAGACGATCTTTTTTGACATCCCGAACGAATTAAGAGGCTTTCCTCTCAAGCTGAAAACGGCTTGGGTATTCACATCCCTAGATTTAGTAATCGACCCAGAGGCCGAGTCACCCTCAGTAATAAAAAGGGTACTCTCTAATCTTCTATCGTTTTTAAGATCCGTAAGGTGAACACGGCAATCTCGTAATTTCTTATTGTGCAAACTCGCCTTTTTGGCGCGCTCTTTTGCCAACTTACGTATTCCAGACAGCTCCTTGCGCTCACGTTCTGCTTGAATAATTTTACGCTGAATAGCCTCTGCCGTCTCTGGGTTTTTATGGAGGTAGTTGTCTAAGTGATGGCCTACAAAATCATTGACATAGGTTCTTACCGTTGGAAGCTCTCCACCCATATCAGTAGACCCTAATTTTGTTTTGGTTTGGCTCTCAAAAACGGGCTCCATCACCTTAATAGCTACCGCAGAAATAATAGATTTTCGAATGTCTGAGGCATCGTAATTTTTTCCGTAGAAATCTCGAATAGTCTTTACTACAGCCTCTCTAAAGGCAGATTGGTGCGTACCTCCTTGGGTGGTGTGCTGACCATTGACAAATGAATGATATTCTTCACTGTATTGCGATTTGCTATGAGTGATTGCAATTTCAATGTCAACTCCCTTTAGGTGTATTATTGAATATAAGAAATCATCACTCGAGTTCTGATCCTCTAGCAGATCCTTCAATCCGTTCTCAGAATAAAATTTTTGACCGTTGTATTGAATGGTCAATCCCGGATTTAGAAACACGTAATTTTTGAGCATGCGCTCTACGTATTCGTCTCGAAAGCGATAATTTTTAAAGATGGTTGCGTCTGGAACAAACTCGATAAGCGTGCCGCTTCGCTGTTGTTTTTCTTCTTGAAGCTCCTCAACCAACACGCCTTGTTCAAAAGAAGCGATTTTGCGCTGACCGTCTCTATAAGAAGAGACTTTAAAACTACTAGAAAGAGCATTTACCGCTTTGGTCCCTACCCCATTTAACCCCACCGATTTTTTAAAGGCTCGTGTGTCGTATTTACCTCCTGTATTCATCTTAGACACCACATCAACTACCTTACCAAGTGGTATTCCGCGCCCGAAATCGCGAACACTCATATGTCTTTCGTTCAACGCGATTTCAATGGTCTTTCCAGCCCCCATTACAAATTCATCGACACTATTATCAATGATTTCTTTAAGAAGGATGTAAATACCGTCATCTGCAGAAGACCCGTCACCCAGTTTACCGATATACATACCCGGACGCAAACGAATATGCTCGCGCCAATCCAGAGAACGGATATTATCTTCAGTGTAGGTGTTTTGCGACATGAGAACGGTCAGGGAAAAAACTAAGATGCAATATACTTGACCAGAGCCCTTGAAGTAAAAGGGTTCCCATTAAAGTAATTAACAAAACGGACGGAAGTTTTACACATTAAAACGAAAATGCATCACATCTCCGTCTTTCACGACATATTCTTTTCCTTCGACACGCATTTTTCCGGCTTCTTTAACCTTTTGCTCACTCTGATAAGTGATGAAATCATCAAAAGCAATTACCTCTGCTCTAATAAAGCCTTTTTCAAAATCGGTATGAATTACCCCAGCTGCCTCTGGAGCTGTGCAACCCGCAGGAATCGTCCAAGCTCTTACCTCTTTCTTGCCTGCTGTAAAGTAAGTTTCAAGTCTGAGCAATTCATAGGCCTTACGTATAAGTTTAGCCGATCCTGGTTCATCTAAGCCTACATCTTCGAGAAAAAGCTGCTGCTCTTCATGCGTCTCTAATTCTGCGATATCGGCCTCTAAACCAACTGCCAAAACCAGCACCTGCGCGTTTTCTAGTGCAACAGCTTCCTTTACACGCTCTACATGAGTATTGGTTCCGCTAGCTGAAGACTCATCTACATTGCAAACATAGAGCACCGGCTTATCTGTAATGAATTGAAGAGGAGCGACAAACTCTTCACGCTCAGCATTTGAGAGTTCAACAGCTCTTACAGATGTTCCTTTAAGTAAGGCCTCTCTAATCTTATCCAGTGTATTTTTTTCGTTCTGGGCCTCCTTATTACCTGTTTTTGCTGCACGCGACACTTTATCCAGTCGTTTTTCTACCGTTTCAAGGTCTTTGAGTTGAAGCTCAAGGTCGATCGTTTCTTTGTCCCGAATGGGATCAACCGAGCCGTCAACATGAACGATATTGTCATTGTCAAAACAGCGCAAAACATGAAGAATAGCATCTGTTTCTCTGATGTTTCCTAAAAACTGATTTCCGAGCCCCTCTCCTTTACTCGCGCCTTTTACCAGTCCCGCAATATCAACGATTTCGACCGTCGCGGGTATCACGCGTTCTGGTTGAACTAAAGCCTCTAATTGCTTTAATCTAAGATCTGGAACGTTGACTACCCCAATATTGGGCTCAATGGTGCAAAACGGAAAATTAGCACTCTGTGCTTTCGCATTAGACAAACAATTGAATAAGGTGGATTTTCCCACATTGGGCAATCCAACAATGCCTGCTTTCATAATTTAAGATTAGGAGTTAGGATGCATCAACTGTTGCTTACCCAAAAGTTGGGTTTCAGTCTCTACATGATTTGGATCTGGCACACAACAGTCAACTGGACATACGGCAGCACATTGAGGTTCTTCGTGAAATCCCATACATTCTGTACACTTGTCTGGGACGATATAGTACAGTTCATCGTTCAAGGCTTCATTCACTGCATCCGCATTGATAGTTTTGCCAGAGAGTAAGTCTACAGAACCTTTCAAACTAGTGCCATCACTATATCTCCAAGAATCTGCACCTTCGTAAATAGCTGTATTAGGGCATTCTGGTTCGCATGCCCCACAGTTAATACACTCATCGGTAATAACGATTGCCATAGTCTTTAATTACTTTTGCAAAAGTACTTCTGACCTCAGATAAAAACAAATGCAAGAAACCGCTTTACAAAAGAGAATCACTGTGCTTGATCAGTTGGGCAAAACCCTAGGCCGATTCCTTCAGGCTCCCCTTTCAGAAAATGAGTCATTGGCGGCACTTATTCGCACTGCTGAGGCCGAGAATAAGTGGTTTACATCAGATTACATTCTTAAGGCTTTAAACTATTGGAGTCAACAACTAACCTCCAACAAGCTGCTCGATTGGATTACTCCATATACCTTAAATCCTCATCAAGAAAAGCGGATTTTATTGATTATGGCGGGAAATATTCCCCTAGTGGGTTTTCACGATCTGTTAAGTGTCTATCTCTCGGGGCATCATTGCCTTGTTAAACCTTCACAAAAAGACAGCACTTTGATTCGATTCATGGTAGAGCACATACATCATTTGGATAGTGCATCAACTCAATCTATACAAATTCGCCTTGATCCTGGAGCGGATTTTGATGCCGTTATCGCCACAGGATCAAATAATTCAGGAAGATACTTTGATTATTACTTTAAAAAATATCCACACCTTATCCGAAAAAATAGAAACAGTGTAGCTCTGCTGCTAAAAGACACTGATGCGCATTCACTCGAGCTTTTAGCCAACGATATTTTTGATTACTTCGGATTAGGCTGTCGCAATGTCACACAACTTCTTATTGAACGAGGATTCGAACTTAAAGCCCTTACAAAGGTTTTATCAGCTCGTAGTGAATTTTTGCAACACAATAAATATGCGAACAATGTAGAATATCAGCGTTCTTTGTTGTTATTAAATCAAGCCGAATTTATAGATGCTGAAACGATTCTAATGGTAGAAGACGAAACGATACATTCACCTATTGGTGTACTCCATTATAAATGGATCGAAGACCGTTTAGAGGCCGATAAATGGGCGGAAACGTATTCAGAGGACATTCAATGTGCTGTGGGTCCCTTCAACGACGGGATTCCTTTCGGACATTCTCAGCAGCCAACACTAGACACTTATGCCGATCAAATCGACACCCTAACCTTCTTATCCAATTTATAGATGAAGAAAATCAATTTTGGAGCAGGCCCCTGTATTTTACCTAAATCCGTTTTTGAATTAGCTGCTGAAGCAATCATTGATTACGATCAACTTGGATTGTCAATTTTAGAAATAAGCCATAGGTCTCACGCATTTGTTGAGGTAATGGAAGAAGCGCGATCACTTGTTCTTGAGTTAATGAATCTTGATGCGTCATCCTACACTGCCCTTTACCTGCAAGGCGGTGCCAGCCAGCAATTCGCTATGGTTCCTTACAACTTTCTCAGTAACACTGCCGCTTATGTAGATACAGGGGTATGGAGTCAAAAGGCCATTAGTGAAGCTAAAAAAGTGGGTCGCGTAGAAACTATCGCTTCTTCAAAAGAAAATGGGTACAAATCCATTCCCGAAAAGATCAGTATTGAGCACTCTTATGATTATGTGCATCTGACCTCCAACAATACCATTTACGGAACTCAATTTGACGCGTTTCCAAGTTTCAATGAAACTCCTATGATAGCCGATATGAGTTCGGATATTTTATCAAGGCCTAGAAATTACGCTGCCTTTGATCTGATTTACGCAGGGGCACAGAAAAATATTGGGCCTGCCGGAACAACACTGGTAGTGGTTAAGAAAGATTTTTTACAGCATGTGAATGGACTCGATCGATTCAAATTTTTAGACTACAATGCTCATAGTAAGGCAGACAGTATGCTAAATACCCCAACGGTATTTTCAATTTATGCAAGTCTACTCAATTTACGCTGGATCAAAGAGCAAGGATTGGATTCTATTTTTTCTGAGAATCAACAAAAAGCTGCATTGCTTTACGCTACCCTTGAAAAACACAATTGGATTAGCCCTTTTGCAGAACGCTCAAGCAGATCTTCAATGAATGTGACCTTTACTATTCCAGATGCGTCTCACGCAGCTCTTTTTGATTCATATTGCAAGAAATACGATATTCACGGCCTGAAAGGTCACCGCCTAGTAGGGGGCTATAGAGCTTCACTATACAATGCGCTTTCGCTATCTAATGTAAAAATCCTAACTGACGTTATAGACGAAGTCAACACACATGTCTAAACCACGATTATTCTCAAGATTAAAAAAGAAATGGGGAATTTCCTCTAACCTTCAGTTCACCCTTATTTTTATCGTTTTCGGATTAACAGGTACCGCTGCATCTCGTTTAGCAGGTCCTGTCATGCACTGGCTTTTTGAGGAACCCGAAGCACTGCATCCAATGGTATACTGGCCACTTAGGATAGGCCTAATTTTTCCATTGTATCAAGTACTATTGGTATTAATCGGGGCTCTTTTTGGGCAGTTTAACTTCTTTTGGGGATTTGAAAAGAAGTTGCTAAGACGTTTCGGTCTAAAACTCTAGTTTACTGATCAAAGAAGTTTTAAGACTTTAAGTAGTCGTTAAAAGCTGTTTTAAGATGCGCAAGCTTTGGCGCAATAATTACCTCGCAATATCTCATGTCAGGATTTCTTTCGTAAAACCTATGATGCTCTGGCTCCGCCTCGTAGAATGTACTATAGGGTAGCAACTCTGTGACTATCGGAGCGGAGAATACTTGCTTTTCTGTCAAGTCTGCGATAAAATTTTGCATGATCTTCTTTTGATCTTCAGAAGTGTAGAATAGAGCACTACGGTATTGTGTACCCACATCGTATCCCTGACGATTAAGAGTGGTAGGATCGTGCGTTGAGAAAAAGGCGGACAGCAATACCTCTAACGAAATCTTTTTCGGATCGTAAATCACTTTTACGCATTCTGCGTGACCCGTAGTTCCATTGCAAACTTCTCTATAACATGGATTTTTCACAAACCCTCCGGCATAACCTGAATGCACTTCTAATACCCCATCAAGAGTAGAAAAAACCGCTTCAGTACACCAAAAGCATCCGCTCGCTAAAAGCAACATTTGATTGTCGTTCATTATCTTTCGGTACTTTGCACAAAAATAGAGAGAATATGCTTCTCAAAGCGTCCCACATTTATAAATCAAAACAGGAAGTTGATATTTTAAAAGATGTTAGTTTAGAACTTTATTCTTCTGAAATAGTAGCAATTACGGGGCCTTCAGGTGCAGGAAAAACAACTTTACTCAACATACTAGGCACACTTGAGAAACCGAATCAACGCACCAACACTACACTGGATTTCAATGGCAGTTCGCTACTTACTTTGAGCGAACAGCAACTCGCCAAGCTACGCAATCAATCTATTGGATTTGTTTTTCAGCATCATGGACTTTTAGAAGAATTTACTGCAATCGAAAACATCTGCATACCAGGGCTTATTATGAAGAAACCAAAAAAGGTGGTTCAAGAGTATGCCTATGAACTTCTAGAGACTTTAGGTTTGACGCATCGCGCACATCATAAACCCCAGGCTCTTTCTGGTGGAGAAAAACAACGTATTGCAGTTGCACGAGCCTTAATCAACGATCCAAAAATGGTACTCGCAGATGAACCTAGTGGAAATCTTGACACTCCAAATGCTTTACAATTACACGATCTTTTTCACCAATTAGTAGACCAATTAAAATGCGCTTTTTTAGTAGTTACTCATAACGATGAAATTGCTCGAAAGTCTGATCGAATCCTAGTGCTGCGCGATGGGGAGATGGAATGACACAGATATCAAGGCCTACCTCGATGAAAAGGCCGAGCAGTATGAACACATTGGGTTTCTCGACACAGATCCCTTGGGCATACTTCACGATCTCGATCAACCTAGAGATCAAGAAATCTTAGGACTTTTAGTCGCAACCATTGCATGGGGTAATCGCACGTCTATTATTAAGAGTGGTATGGATTTGCTTAAACGATTAGACCACCAACCTTGTAAGGTTGTCCTCAGTGCCACTGAAATTGAACTCAAGCAACTAAGTAAAGGCTTTGTACATCGAACATTTAATGAAAACGATCTTTATTTCTTTTTATCTAGCCTTAAGCGAGCATATACCAAAGTTTCAAGTTTAGAGTCGTTCTTTATCTCTTCAGAACCTCGCTTAGATAAGGGGATTGTTAATTTGAGGACCTTTTTACTCGAAACTCCTCATGAGGTCCGCACCAGAAAACACCTTGCAGATCCAGTAAAGTCCAGCGCATCAAAGCGACTTCATCTCTTTTTGAGATGGATGGTTAGAAGTGCAAACAAGGGGGTCGATCTAGGTATTTGGAAACAGGTCAAGTCTTCTCAACTGTCGTGTCCTCTCGACGTTCACTCAGGCCGAGTCGCGCGTTCTTTGGGTCTGTTAACCCGAAAACAAAACGATTTAAAAGCACTAATCGAATTGGATACTAAGCTTAGAGCCTTCGATTCTGTAGACCCCGTTAAATACGATTTCGCTCTTTTTGGGATTGGTGCTTTTGAATTTGTAGATTTGTAGGATTTATTTTGATTCTGTGGATACTCTTCTTCAATCTGTAACACTGTATGAACCCTCACATTCTTTACATCAAACGGTTGTTGATATCCGGGTGGTTGATGGGACAATTAAACAGATTGCAAAGAAAATCAAACCCCTTTCTTCTGATTCAATAGAAAATCTCAAAGGTCTATATGTTTCTTTTGGATGGTTCGATCCAGAAGTGAATTTCAGCGAACCTGGTTACGAATCCAAAGGACGCTTTATAGACGATTTGAATGCTGCCGCCAGTTGCGGATACACAACATTAGGCATAATGCCTCATACCCTCCCCTTCCCTAACAGTGGGAGTGCATTGTCTTTTTATAAAGGATTCAGCGATCACGCAGTTCAGGTTCACCCTTTTGGGACGTTAACGCAAGACGCTAATGGAACCGAACTTTCGGAATTATATGATTTACAAAAGGCTGGTGCTCTTGGGTTTTATGATTACAAAAAGCCACTTGTAGAATCAAACCTTCTGAAGCTTGCACTTCAGTACAGCAAGGGATTCAACGGAAAAATTGTGGTCTATCCACAAGATGCCTCAATGTGCAAAGGAGGACAATTAAGAGAAAGTCCATTGAATCTTTCACTTGGACTTAAGTCAATTCCTGATTTGAGCGAATACTTAGCTGTACAATTATCCATTGAACTGTTGCGCTACACCAATGCAAGTCTTCATTTGACAGGAATTTCAACTGCAGAGGCGCTACCATTAATTAAGAAAGCGAAAAAAGAGGGTCTCAACCTTAGTTGTAGTACAACCATAGGACTATTGTATTACGATGAAAAGGAACTCCAAGCATTTGATACTAGATACAAACTCGCGCCTGCGCTTACCGACCAAAAAACGAGAAATGCGCTTAAAAATGCGCTTATTAGCGGAGTAATTGATTATGTAACTTCTGACCATAGTAATGTTTCTGTTGAAGAAAAAGATGTGGAATTTTC
>Ga0181576_10003174_pt1 | contig 12156 bp, 8 predicted proteins | sample 101ome_22_FD_132464 | JGI IMG/M metagenome (GOLD analysis project Ga0181576, IMG submission 132464) | Coastal salt marsh microbial communities from the Groves Creek Marsh, Skidaway Island, Georgia - 101412BT metaG (megahit assembly) | ecosystem: Environmental > Aquatic > Marine > Intertidal zone...
CGCGATGGTACCTTTTGCCAGGGCCGGCATTCCGATTGTTGGGCTTGAGCCATCTTGCACGCTTGCCTTGCGTGACGAGGTGCCGGCATTGCTGAGCAGCGAAGCAGCCGCAGCCGTTGCCAAAGCCAGTATGACCTTTGAAGAGCTGTTAGCACAAGACAAGCCGTCCCTTTCCCTACAGCCTGCTGCTGCTGAGGCATTACTGCACGGACACTGCCACCAAAAGGCGTTTGACCTTGTGCGGCCGATCGAGGAGGTACTTAGCTGGATTGAAGGTCTGTCGGTCACAACAATTGACAGCAGCTGCTGCGGGATGGCCGGCGCGTTCGGTTATGGCGCTGATACCTATGACACCTCATTGAAAATGGCCAAAGCAGATTTGCTGCCAGCCGTTGAACGGGCAGCTGCCGACAGCTGGATCATCGCGGATGGGACATCCTGCCGCTGCCAAATCATTGATGGCAGCACACGTCAGGCGCATCATGTGGCAATCGTACTGGACGCATATATAGATCATTCCACGACCCAAGAGAGATGCGGATAGGGAGGTCGACACGGTAAATGGACAGGCTTCCGTCAGCAAAAATCAGGGACTCACTTGAACAACGGATCATTGAGGGCGAACTTGGTCATGACAGGCGGCTTGACGAGGTCGAGCTGTCTGCCTTTTACGGAGTTTCAAGAACGCCCGTTCGCGAAGCACTGCAGCGTCTTGCCGAGTCTGGACTAGCCGAACATATTCCGCGCCGCGGCACCTTTGTACGTGCGCCAAGCCTCGGTCGCCTTGTTGAAATGTTTGAAGTGATGGCAGAGCTGGAATGTATGGCAATCAAGCTGGCAATTCGCCGCGCCACACCGGCTGATATCGCGCGGCTGGAGTCGCTGAACGAAACCTGTCGCAGCGCTGTTGCGGCCGACGACAGCAAACAATATTACGATGTGAATGCCCGCCTTCACCAGCATATATACCAGATGTCAGGAAATGGATTTCTGGCAAATGAGGCACAAAGGCTGCATCACCGGCTTCGCCCCTTCCGCCGCCTGCAATTGCGCGTACGTGGCCGCATGCAGGAATCGATGGATGAGCATGATATTATCCTGGCGGCAATTCGCGACGGCGATACCAATCGTGCCATTGAAACAATGCAAAAACACATTACCATTGTCGGCATGAGGTTTAATGACCTTGTGTCGAGCTTCAACACCATCATCGCCGATGATACCGTGTCCTGACCAACCAGAGATATAGTCCGCCAAACGGAAGAGAGGGTTTCATGTCAAATAGTAACGAGCTGAATGGTGGGCAGGTAATTGTTGATTACCTGATCAAGGAAAAAGTGCCCTATCTGTTTGGCCTGTGCGGTCATGGAAATATTGGGCTAATTGACGCTATGCATGAACGTCAGGATGACATTGGCACAATTTCTGTACATCACGAGAGCGTTGCTGGCTTCATGGCTGATGTCTATTACCGCGTTTCCGGCCAGCCTACCGCTACATTCACCTCCTGCGGTCCTGGATCGGCGAATTTGCCTATCAGCCTTGGCAATTCATTTTTTGACTCGGTGCCGTTTCTGGCAATTACTGGCAATGTACCCACAAGCCAATTCAACCGGGGTGCCTTTCAGGAAACCTATCGCCATTATCAGGCTGATTTTCCGTCTACCGTTCAGGCCTATTGCAAACGCGTTTATCAGCCAACCCGTGGCGAGCAGGTGCCATTGATGATACGGCAAGCATGGAAGACCATGACAACAGGGCGACCAGGCCCGGTGGTTCTTGATGTACCATTCGACATTTTCAAAGAATCGGCGGCCAGCGAAACACCTGATCCTGCTGAATGGTCCGCCAATATTTCGTCGCGCTGTGGCGCCGACCCAGACGGTGTCATTAAGGCGGTCGATATGCTGCTTGCCGCTGAAAAACCAGTGATCGTTGTTGGTCAGGGCGTTCGGTATGGTGGTGCCACAGAGGAATTACGCGCGCTTGCTGAACGATTGAACATTCCTGTTGCCACATCGGCAAGCGGGCTTGGCGCCTTGCCAACTCAGCACCCCTTATCGCTTGGGCTGGTTCAACGAGGCGGCACCTATCAGTCAAATCATGCCTGCCGTCAGGCTGATGTTCTGTTGGCGCTTGGCGTCCGGTTTGACGACCGCACCTCCAGCTCTTGGATCCCCGGCTATTCCTTCACCATCCCGCCAACACGGTTGATCCATGTTGATATCGACCCAGAGGAAATAGGCCGCAATTATCCGGTTGCCCTTGGCCTGATGGCTGATGTGCGTACCTTCTTGCGACAGGTGATTGCCGAGCTTGACAGGCGCGGTCATAGTGCCGAGCCATCCGAAAAAAGCCGCAAATGGCTTGCGGCGATCGATGGCTATCGCGAGGAATGGAATAAGTTCACCGCGCCCGGCTATCGCGATGACTCTTCGCCAATCAACCCACAGCGTGCTGCAATTGAAATTGACAAAGCCCTGCCAGAAGACGCCATCTTAGTCAGTGACATTGGTGTTCATCACAACTGGCTGTTGCAGTTCTGTAACCCGACACGCCCAGACTCGCTGATCGGGTCAATGGGCTTTGGCCCAATGGGATTTGGCGTCGCCGGCGTGATGGGGGCAAAACTGGCAGCACCAGACAGGCCGTGTGTTTCGGTTTGCGGTGATGGCGCTTTTTTCATGCACGCCAATGTTCTGGGAACAGCGGTCGAATATAATCTTCCGGTTGTCTGGGTGGTGTGGAACAATTACGCCTATGGTTCCATCCGAGGGCTTCAGCGCGGCTATCTGGACAGTCGCGAGCTTGCAACCGATTTCCACCACCCGGAAACAGGCCTTCCCTATAATCCGGATTTTGCCGCCATGGCTCGTGCGGCTGGTGTCGAGGGGGTACGGGTTGATCACCCCGGCGACCTCGCAGGTGCCATTGACATGGCGATAAAAAGCAACCGCCCCTATCTGATTGACGCCAACATTGGCGGCGATTTGAATCCGCCAGGTGCTGGCGTCTGGGAAATACCCGGCCTTGGGGTGAATAAGCCTGCAATTGGCACCCGTTTTATCCCGGAATAGGATCGCCGCCGCATCATAGCAGGGATAACGGAACCCTGAACTGCCCCTCAAACAGGCGGCGCTGGGTTCTGATTGTCGAGGCTGAGAGAATTCTGGTTCCGGCATCTGTCGTTTCTGTTTGCGCAGACGCGGTAATCACCCCGGAGGCGGTGCCAATCCGAAGGGCATTGTGGTTGGCGCTGATCTCGTGAATCACCGTGCCGCTGATGGCAGCGGCGCTTGCCGCGCACAAGGCAGAGCTGAGGGGAATGGCGCGATGAAAATTACCCATCGACACCATTCTGACAATCACATCCATTTCATCCTGCGCGGCGATACTGCCATCAAGACACAGGAAATCCTCAGGCGGTGCAACCAGACCAATCTTTGGATTTGACTGAAGCGCCTCTTCTGGGCTTGACGCCATACCCATCGCCACTGCCGCGTGGCGCCGAACCAGCTCCAACTGCGCCGCAAGCCTTGCATCTTCATCAAGCCTGGCGGGTGCTGCAAGCGGATCAAGTCCAACATCGGTGGCTCTTAAAAAGACAACGGGGTTAGTGGAATCAACCAAACTGACATTGACCCCTCCAAGGCCGGGGACATCAAGCCTGTCAATCGGCGCGCCAGTCGGCAGCAAACCCGAGGTGCGCGCCCCTGCCGGGTCCAAGAATTCCAGTATCACCGGCGATGCCCTGCCGCTGACACCGGGAATTGCCACATCACCCTCTTCTACAGCACAGCCATCCTCAACGGCAAAATGCGCATGATAGATTTTATCTGTATTGGTATTATAAATGCGTATCGTCGCCGGTCCATCTGCAACGCTGACAAGCCCCTCATCAATGGCAAACGGCCCCACGGCAGATGCCATATTGCCGCAGGTCATACCATAGTCAACCACCCCGTCTCGCACGCCAATCTGCACAAAGGTGTAGTCAATATCGGCATCCGGTCGCGCCGAGGGCGCCAGCACCACAACCTTCGACAGCGATGAAATCCCGCCGCCCATACCGTCAAGCTGGCGGCCATTCGCGTCCGGACTGCCCATGACATGACGGAAAATATCTGCCCATTTAACCTGCGATGCGGGTAGATCGCGGTGATGAAAGATAAGCCCCTTGGAGGTACCGCCGCGGGCAAAGACTGCGTTGATCTTGGTATGTGTTAACATCTAGCGGCTAATTAATATCTTTGGCACGTTCACGAAGAACCGTCTTTTGAATTTTACCGGTCTGGGTTTTTGGCAGGGCGTCAAAGACAAAATGCTTTGGCACCTTATAGCCGGCAAGATGTTTCCGGCAGAAAGCCACCAGATCATCAATTGCCGGAACTTCCGACCCCGGTTTTAGCGTGACAAAGGCACAAGGGGTTTCGCCCCATTTTTCATCAGGCCGTGCCACCACGGCGGCCTCCATGACATCGGGGTGCTTATAGAGCGCTTCCTCAACCTCAAGGCTGGATATATTCTCGCCGCCGGAGATGATGATATCCTTTGAGCGATCCTTGACCTCGGCATAGCCATCAGCGTGCATGACCGCTAAATCGCCACTGTGAAACCACCCCCCGAAAGATGCCCTGGCAGTTTCATCCTGATTTTTCAGATAACCTTTCATGACGATATTGCCTCGGATCATAATCTCGCCAATGGTCTTGCCGTCAGCAGGTACCGGCGTCAGTGTTTCCGGGTCTGCCACCATGAATTCACCAGCAAGAACATGAGGCACGCCCTGTCGAGCCATCTTCTGCGCACGCTCGGCAAGCGGCAGCTCTTCCCAATCGCTCTGCATTTCGCAGATTAGGGACGGGCCATAGGTTTCCGTCAATCCGTAAAGATGGATCACATTAAAACCCATAGTTTCCATATCATCGATGACTTTGCTTGGTGGCGCGGCTCCGCCGGTTGCAATCTGAACCGGTGGCGTCGGCGCCGGGTTTAGCTTTACCGACTCAGGCGCATGAATCAGCATTGACAACACCACAGGTGCCGCCGCCATATGGGTGACCTTTTCTGCCGCAATCAGCCGAAATATTTCCGCCGGATCGACAACCCGCAGACAAACATGCGTGGCGCCAATGGCGGTCACTGCCCAAGGATGGGTCCAACCATTGCAATGAAACAGAGGTAAAGTCCAGAGATAGGTACTTTTCGCCGTCAGTCCCAACGCCATGATATTGCCAAGACCGTTGAGCGCCGCACCGCGATGCGAATAAACAACGCCCTTTGGATTGCCGGTCGTTCCAGAGGTATAGCTGAGCGAGATTGCCATGGTCTCGTCAGTCACCTCAAAACGAGGCGTGTCACCGCCGGCACTCAGAAAGACATTGTAATCGGTATCGCCAATAACCCGTCCGGTATCGATTGTCGGGTCATCAATGCCGATCACAATGGGCGCACAGCCAGACAGCGAAAGCGCTGTCTCGGCCACATCCGCATATTCACGATCAACAAACAGCATTTTGCTGTCACCATGATCCAGAATTGTCGCAACCGTCTTTGCATCAAGCCGCGTATTGATCGTGTTCAGCACAGCACCGGTCATTGGCACGGCAAAATGCAGCTCCAGCATTTCGGGCACATTGGGGCAGATCACCGAGACCGTGTCACCGGGTTCAATACCAGCTTCAATGATCGCCGAAGCCAGCTGTTCACAGCGCGCACCAAATTCAGCATAGCTATAGCGTCTGTCGCCATAGACGATAGCTGTCTTATCACAGAAGATATAGGCCGAACGCCGGATAAAATTTACCGGTGATAGCGGCTGGAAATCAGCGCCGTCCATATCAAGCTGCTGATAAGCTGACTGTGATGATCGTGATGCCATATTCAAATCCTCTTACTATCCGGGCTCTAGTCGTTACCAATACCCCAGCACCAGAAGTCATTGTTCGGCTGTTGCAAGAATCGACTGATCACCATTTGATGCACTTCGGTTGCTCCATCAACAAGCAGCGCTTGGCGCGCATAACGGTAAATCCACTCCAGAACCGTATCCTTTGAATAACCTCGCGCCCCACAAATTTGGATAGCGTCACTTGCTACCCTGTTCAGCAATTGAGAGACATGAATCTTGGCGATTGAAATATCCTGACGCGCCTTGGACCCCTGTTCGATCCGCCATGCCGCACGCATAACCATGACACGGCCAATCTCAACATCCATCGCCGCTTGCCCCAGTTTCATCTGGATTGACTCGCGATCAATCAGCCTGATGCCAAACCCCTCACGATGACTGGCATAGTTGGCGGCGATATCAATCGCACGTTTGGCAAGCCCAAGCCACCGCATACAATGTGTCAAACGGGCAAGGCCAAGCCTGATCTGGGTTACTTTGAGCCCTTTACCCTCACCCATCAACACCCTGTCATCATCAAGTTCCATATTGTCAAAAATCAGCTCGCAATGGCCACCATGCTCTTCTGGCCCCATGATGCCAATACGCCGTTTTATATACCAGCCCGGATCATCCTTGTGAAACAAGAAGGCCGTCAGACCATCGCGGGCGCCATCTCCGGTTTTTGCGATCAGGATAAAATGTGCCGCCTCGCCAGCGCCGGTTATGTACCATTTGCGGCCATTGATAACCCATTTGCCATTCACCCGCTTTGCCGTGGTCTGAATCATACCGGGGTCAGAGCCGCCGCCGGGCGCCGGCTCTGTCATGGCAAAGGATGACCGCACATCACCATTGATAATCGGTGTTAACCAGCGATCCTTTTGCGCCGCGGTTGCCACCTGATTTAGGATATACATATTACCGTCATCCGGCGCCGCACAATTGAATGCCACAGGCCCAAAAATCGAATAATTCATCGCCTCATAAAGCACTGCCATACCGGTAGGACCATAGCCAAGCCCCCCTTGCGCCTTTGGGATTTGTGGCGACCACAGGCCAGCAGCCTTGACCTTGTCACGCAGCGCCGCCAATACGGGCAAAGCGATATTGCCATAGTCATCATAATGTGCTGGATCGGCTTCGAGTGGCACGATCTCGGTTTGTACAAAAGTTCGAAGCCGCTGATAATCAGCTGTCAACGATGCATCAATCGAAAAATCCATAATCAGCCTGTCCTTCTGTGGGCTTCAACGTGGCCTGCCTAGAGCCCTGCGCTCATGCCACCGTCAATGGTTAGAGTTTGACCAGTCATGTAACTATTTTCAGGATCAAGTAAAAACAGCAAGGCAGGTAACAGTTCCTCAGGGGTGGCAAAGCGCCGTAATGCCGTTCGCTTTTTCAAGCGCTCGCCCTCATCACTTGTCAGAAATCCCCGATTTAGATCGGTGATCACATAGCCTGGCGCCAATGCATTTACCCGTATCTGATCCCGCGCCAATTCCAGCGCCGCAGATCGTGTCATCTGGATCAGCGCCGCCTTACTGGCCGCATAAATTCCGGTTTGCGGCAACGGCCTGTGCCCTAGTACCGACGCAATATTGACAACAACCCCGCCACCCGCCGCCTTTAGCGCTGGCACCGATGCCTGCAACACCCACAGGCTACCCATAAGATTGGTAGTGATCACCTGTTGGGCTGCTGCCGCATCACCGCTAGCAAGCGGTGCCGTGACAGCGACCCCGGCGTTATTCACAACAGCGTCAAATTGATGCCCAGACAGCCCAGCTTTTACCGCATCCGCGTCGGCAATATCGGCAACAACAATATCATGCCCAACACCCGGCAGACCGGCAATCATATCCCCGAGCGCATCCGCGTTTCGGCCAAGCGCCAAAACTGCGGCGCCGGCCTTGGCAACAGCGATGGAAAATTCAGCACCAAGCCCACGTGCGGCACCGGTGATCAAAATTTTTTGCCCGCCAAGCCGTCCAGCCATATTGTTTCTCCCCAGTGCAAAATGCTAACACATCATCTTATGCTAACATATCTACTCAAGTCAGCCTGACGATGCGGCCGGTAACCGACCACCCCTTCCAGCGTGTCACTGATCATGCTGGCTAACTTACGCCAGCTCGGCCAAAATGGTCAAAACAATATGGCGTCCTTGCGTGATAGAATAGGATTTTGCATGGCTGAGACCACGACAAACACATCTGGGTCAAAACATGAAACATTACGCCAAGCCCTGACTGGCTGGCTCGCTGCCAATGCGCCTGAAATCGGCGCCCTAACGGCTCTTGAAAAATTTTCAACCGGCCAGTCAAACCCGACCTATAGGATGCAGACCAACCATGGCGCTGGTGACGGGCGCTTTGTGCTACGGACTCAACCGCCTGGCACTTTGTTGAAGTCCGCCCATGCGGTTGACCGCGAGTTCCGTGTGATGCGAGCTCTGTTTAGAACCGCAGTGCCGGTGCCTGAAATGATTATTGCGTGTGAAGATACCGATGTGATTGGTATGAAATTCTTCATTATGCGCGAAGTTATTGCCAACACAGTTTTTGATCCAGCGCTGCCAGATTACCAGCCAAAAGAACGTGAGAGACTGTTCTTTGCCAAGATAGAGGTGCTCGCCTCAATGGCCTTGATTGACCCGCTTGCAATCGGTCTTGAGGGATTTGGCCGCCCAGACGGTTATCTGCATCGCCAAATGGCAACATGGACGCGCCAATACCGCGCGAGTGAGACAGACAACATTCCAGCAATGGAATTCCTGATTGAGCGCCTGCCTGCGGCGATCTCTGACAACGTGCCGGGTTTTTGCGTCATTCACGGTGATTTCCGCATTGACAATCTGCTGCTGCGCGACCGCACCGAAGTGGCAGCGTTGATCGACTGGGAACTCAGCACTCTCGGGCCAGCTTTTATCGATCTCAGCTACTGGTGCGCCATGCTGCGGATGAATGCGCAATGGCCGATTGGCGGCCTTGGCGGTATTGACCGGTCATCCCTCGGCATCCCTAATGAGGAAACGCTTGTCAGTGCTTTTTGTGAACGCACGAATCTGGATCGGCCTCGGAACTGGGATGCGCTTATCGCGTTCCAGTGTTTCCGCTTTGCCTCTATTCTGCAGGGTGTCCTCAAACGCCATCTTGATGGCAACGCATCCGCCGATAATGCAGCCAGCGTTGGTAGCCAGGCAAGCGATGTCGCCGCCCTTGGCGCGGAAATTCTGTCAGCCTATCTTGCCAGGCGCTGATCGCCACATTGCCGCATCCACAGATGCATCTGGGCGCCATCCGAATGACTGGCATCACACAGGCAATCGACAAGATTAAAATGATGCAGCTTGCTGCATCCGTGAAACCACACCGGATCACCCCGTTCGCGCAGGGCAGCAGCCATCATCCAAGACTGGTCAATCCAGCCTGAAGGCTCGCCGCCACCAACAGCAATATAATAAGACGGACCTTTTGCCGGCAGATGACGAAGACAATTCCAACGCTCTGCTTCTTCTAGACTGAGCCGCACATCATCATTCACAGGTAGCGCGCGCACCAGCTCTGTTTGATAAATCCCTGACAAGGCAGCAACCCCGACAAGCCGATCGTGAAGCTGGCGATGATGCGACAGGTGCAGTGCCATATGTGCCCCAGCTGAATGCCCAATTAGGATTAAGGGCTGGGTCAACCCTGCCTGATCGAGCGCCGCCACAACCTTATCAAGGCCAGTGTCAAGATACGCCAATATCTGAGTCAACGTCACCTCTGGGCACAATGGGTAATTCATATTCACCACGCCAAAGCCTGCTTTGGCAAGATCGGCCATGTGATGATCCATACTGGATTTATCAAGTGCCCGCCAATAACCGCCATGAATGTTGATAAGGGTCGGCAAATCCGGTTTTCCCGGATGCAGGTCAAACCGCATCAACGGGTGGTCACCATAAGCCAGGTCGAATGTGCCGCCAAGCTCGGCACGCCGCAGATCCGACTGATTTGTCCAGAAGGCAAGTGCCGGCTCGGTCTCTGCACCAACAGCGACCCGCGGGTTAAAATGAGCCTCCATGCCAAAGGGCTGCCAGTCAGTCCAACTCATCACAAAATCCTAGGTTCGGGTTTCAATCAGGGGGGGATGATGCGCTGTTGTTTCAATGCGCCCACCAGTCCATTTTTCAACGTCAACAAGGCAGGAATGCGCCGCCGGCCCCTGCGCCAATTTTGAGGTACCAACATCCGGCGTCAGCACATTCGGGTTGCCATGTTTACAGCTCAGCCCCGATGCCACATCCGGATCAAACCATGCACCGGTGCTAACCAGAAGAACCCCTTCCATTACCGCATCACTGACAACGGCACCGCATAGGCATGATCCGCGATCATTAAAAAGCCTTACAACATCCCCATCACGAATATCACGCGCCGATGCATCAGACGGGTTGATTTTAACAGGCTCATGCCCGGCAATCTTGCCCGCACGACTGATCGCCCCGTGATCAAGCTGTGAATGAAGTCGTGTTGTTGGCTGGTTTCCGATAAGATGAAGGCGTGTGCCCCGCCCTTTGGTTCCAAGCCATTCTGGCGGCGCATACCAGCAGGGATGCGGCAGGCAGTCATCATAGCCAAATCCGGCAATCGTTTGCGAATAGATTTCGATACGACCACTTGGCGTATCAAGCGGATTGGCATCTGGGTCGGCACGAAAATCAGAGAACATCACATTTGGGTGATCCGGCGGATCGAGCTTAAACCAGCCCGCCGCGCGGAATGACTCATAGGACGGTAATAATGTTCCGCTTTCAGCAGCGGCTTGTTTGGTCACATCATACAGCCATCGCTGCCAGCTCTCAGCGTCGCGGTCTTCGGTATAGGCAGACTCAGCGCCCATCACTGCGGCGATGCCACGGAAAATGTCGAAATCATCGCGCGCGCCACCGACCGGCGCCAAGGCCGGTTCCATCGACACAAAATAATTATCCATTGGCGACATCGCAATGTCACGGCGTTCCAGGCTGGTCGTTGCTGGTAATACAATATCGCAATGTTTTGCCAGGGCATTCCAGCACCATTCATGCGCAATGACGGTATCTGGCCTTTGCCATGCATCGCAAAGGCGGTTCAAATCCTGATGATGATGAAACGGGTTTCCACCAGCCCAATAAACAATTTTGATATCAGGATAATGATAGCGCCCACCATCATAGTCAAATTCTGCCCCAGGGTGGAGCAGCATATCGGCAATCCGCGCAACCGGAATGAAACTTTTCACCGGATTAACGCCTTGCGGCATTGCCGCGACGGGCAAACGGGTGATGTCATTACCGACCGTATTTACCGCTGAATAGCCAAGCCCAAAGCCACCGCCGGGAAGGCCGATTTGCCCAAGCATCGCCGCCAGCGTGATGCCTGCCCAGAAGGGCTGTTCACCATGCGCCTGACGGGTCAGTGACCAGCTGAATGACAACATCGTCCGCTGGTTTGCCATGCGCCGCGCCAATTCGCGCAGGGTATCCGCGTCGATTGCACATAACGCCGCCGCCCATTCGGGCGTTTTGGCACATCCATCTTTGCGACCGCTCAGATAAGCGGCAAATTGATCAAAACCAACACAATACCGATCAAGAAAAGCGCGGTCATAAAGCCCTTCGTCAAGCAGAACATAACAGAGCCCCAGGATCAGCGCGGTATCGCTGTTTGGACGGGCGCAAATCCATTGCGCGGCCACATCGTCAATCATGTCATCACGCAAGGGCGAGACTGAGACAAATTTCACCCCATTCTGGTGCGCCGCCAGAATTGACTCCTTTTGAATATGACGACCAAGCCCACCTTGACCGATCTGACCATTTTTTAGTGGCACACCACCAAACGCAACAAATAGCTGGGTGTTATCACGAACCGATGTCCAGCTTGTTTGATTGCAGATATAATTCCTGAAATGGCCGATCACGTGAGGCACGATAACTTCGGCAGCGGCAAAGCTGTATGTATTCACCGACCGCGTATAGCCACCAAGGGCATTCAAAAACCGGTGCAGCTGTCCGGGCGCATGATGAAATCGCCCAGCGCTTGCCCACCCATAGGAACCTGCAAAAATAGCCTCATTGCCATGGGCTGTGATGACGCGCCTCAATTCTGCGCCAACAAGGCGGTTTGCCTCGTCCCAGCTAACCATCACAAACGGATCCTGACCACGGCATTCCGGCCTGCTGCCCGGACCATTCTCCAGCCAGCTCTTGCGGATCATAGGGCTAGTGATGCGCG
>Ga0181576_10003180_pt1 | contig 12147 bp, 11 predicted proteins | sample 101ome_22_FD_132464 | JGI IMG/M metagenome (GOLD analysis project Ga0181576, IMG submission 132464) | Coastal salt marsh microbial communities from the Groves Creek Marsh, Skidaway Island, Georgia - 101412BT metaG (megahit assembly) | ecosystem: Environmental > Aquatic > Marine > Intertidal...
AGCCGCGCGCCCGATGCCGCTTCTGCCACCTTGCAAAAAACATAAGCATCAGGGTCCAGATGCGGTGACATTCCCGCGATCATGGCCTGTGTCTCCTGAACGGGGATTGGGGCCATTACCGGACCTTGAGCGTGGCCAATCCGATCATCGCGAGGATCAGCGAGATGATCCAGAACCGGATCACGATCTGCGGTTCTGCCCAGCCTTTCTTCTCGTAATGATGGTGGATCGGAGCCATCAGAAACACACGCTTGCCGGTGCGCTTGAAATAGAACACCTGAACGATCACCGAGAGCGCCTCGACCACGAAAAGGCCGCCGACGATGGCAAGAACGATTTCGTGCTTGGAGGCCACCGCGATTGCGCCCAGTGCACCGCCGAGCGCAAGCGAGCCGGTATCACCCATGAACACCGCCGCAGGCGGGGCGTTATACCACAAGAAACCCAAGCCGCCGCCGATCAACGCGGCGCAGAAGATCAGCAACTCGCCGGTATCGGGGACATAGTGCACATCGAGATATTCGGTGAAGTCGACGCGACCCACGGCATAGGCAATCACACCAAAGGTGCCTGCGGCGATCATCACCGGCATGATTGCCAGCCCGTCAAGGCCATCGGTGAGGTTCACCGCATTGGCCGCGCCAACGATAACGATAATGGAGAACGGCACGAACAAAACACCAAGGTTGATCAGCGTGTCTTTGAACACCGGCAGGGCGAGCTGGTTGGTCAGGTCGGCAGGATGCTGGCTCGCGGCCCAATAGGCTGCAATGCCCGCGATCACCACGCCGATCAGCAGCCGAACCTTGCCAGACACACCGGCAGAGCTTTGTTTGCTGACCTTTGCGTAATCATCGGCAAAGCCAATGGCGGCGTAGGAAAGGGTCACGAAAAGCACCATCCAAACGAAGTGATTATCGAGACGACCCCAGAGCAATGTCGACGTTACCAGCGCGCCAACGATCAGCAATCCGCCCATCGTCGGCGTTCCCGCCTTTGACAAATGGCCTTCGGGGCCATCATCACGGATCGGTTGCCCCTTGCCCTGCCGACGCCGCAGCACGTTGATCAGCGGCGGGCCAAAAATGAACCCGAAGAGCAGCGCCGTGAAGAACGCGCCACCAGCGCGGAACGTGATGTAGCGAAAGAGGTTGAAAAAATCCCCGCCATCGGAGAGCGCCGTCAGCCAGTAGAGCATTTATTATCCTTCGCTGTCGCTTTGCGGGCTGCGTTGCCCCAATTTACGGATGGCGTCAACGATAAGGCTCACCCGCGACCCTTTGGAGCCTTTTACCAATACCACATCACCGGCATCGAGTCTCCGCAACACCTGCGCGGAAAGCGCATCCGCAGATTCTGCCCAAAAGCCTTTTTGCTCGTCCGGCAGCACATCCCATAACGCCCGCATACGCGGCCCCGTGCAGTGCACGACGGAAACTGCGCCAAGAGATGGGTCATCGGCAACGGCCTTGTGCAACGCTATCTCGTCTGCACCAAGTTCAAGCATATCGCCCAGCACGGCGATGCGCCGCCCCTTCATCGTGCGCCCGACACAATCGCGCGGAACGCTGGCGGCCAATACCTCGAGCGCGGCGGCCAGAGATGTCGGGTTCGCGTTGAAAGCGTCGTCGATCAGCTCGAACCATTCGCCCGAACGGGCGGGATCGGTCACGATCCGTTCGCGGACCCCACGGCCGGCGGGCGGCTGCCACGATCCCAAATCCATGATTGCCTGCGCCGTATCGAGGCCCAGTGCCTGCCCGACGGCAAGACAGGCCAGCGCATTAAGGGCGAAATGGCGCCCCTCGCTGGCCACTTTGAAAAGAAGCGGTCCTTCAGGCGAGGAAGCACGCGCGATGGTTTGGCCATCACGAATGCGGGCATCATCAAGGTGGTAGTGGTTCTCGGCCTTGGTGCCGAAAGACAGGATACGGGCTTGTGCAGCCTGAGCGGCGGAAAACAGCAGCGGCGATGTTTCGAGATCACCATGCAGGACGGCGGTGCCATTTGGCTCCAGCCCCTCGCAGATGGAGCCCTTCTCTACGGCGATGCCTTCGAGCGCGCCGAAGGCCTCAAGATGCGCGGCGGCGACTGTCGTAACCATTGCAATATGCGGGCGGGCCATACGCGCAAGGGGCGCGATCTCGCCGGGGTGGTTCATGCCGATCTCGAGGATGGCGAACTCCGTCTCCGCAGGCATGCGGGCAAGCGTCAGCGGCACACCCCAGTGATTGTTATAAGAGGCCTCCGCCGCGTGGGTGCGCCCCTGCCCTGCGCAGATGGCACGGAGCATCTCTTTCGTCGAGGTTTTGCCGACAGAGCCAGTCACGACGACGACTTTTGCCAGTGTACGGGCGCGGGCAGCGCGACCGAGATCTTCCAACGCGGCCAAGACATCGGGCACGATGAGCAGCCGCGCATCTGCCGGCACGTCATCGGGGCGGTGGGTCACAAGGGCGGCGGCGGCCCCTTTTTGCAAGGCTTGGGCGACGAATTCATGGCCGTCGCGCGCGGCTTTCAGCGCGACGAAGAGATCACCCTTGGCGATGGTGCGGGTGTCGATCGAGACGCCGGTTGCCGCGAATGGCTGGGTGATCTCACCGCCTGTGGCGGCGGCGGCATCGGAGGCTGTCCATAGCGGGGCCATCAGAGCCGCCCGTCCAATGCCGCGACGGCAACGCTGGCCTGTTCGACGTCATCAAAGGGCAGTACGTCGTCACCGATGATCTGGCCGGTTTCATGCCCTTTGCCCGTGATAAGGAGCGCGTCACCTGCCCCGAGCATATCAACGGCGCGCAGGATCGCTTCGGCGCGGTCGCCCGCTTCGGTGATCTTCGTCGGGTCGCTTGCGGCCTCAAGAGCGCCAGCGATAACGGCGGCGCGAATGGCGGCGGGGTCTTCGCTGCGGGGGTTGTCATCGGTGACGATCACCAGATCGGCGCACTCTGCTGCGGCGCGGCCCATGAGCGGGCGCTTGGTGGTATCGCGGTCGCCGCCCGCGCCGACGATGGCGATCAAACGGCCCATGACATGCGGGCGCATCGCCTGAAGCGCGGTGGAAACGGCATCGGGTGTATGGGCGTAATCGACGAACACCGCCGCGCCGTTTTCGCGGGTTGCGGCGATCTGCATCCGGCCACGCACGGTTTGCAGGTAGGGCAAGGTATCGAACACCTCTGCCGGATCGCCGCCAGCGGCGATGACCAGACCTGCGGCGAGGAGGGCATTTTCGGCCTGAAAGCCGCCGATCAGCTTGAGCCGCGCCATATGCGGGGCGCCTTGCCACTCGAACCGGATGTCCTGGCCCGTGGCATCAAACCGCTGCGCGGTCAGACGGAGGCGGGCATCGGGCGCGCGGCCAACCCCGATGACCTCTTGCCCGTTGGCGGTGACGGTTTGCATCAAGTCGCGGCCTTTTGGGTCATCAATATTGATCACGGCCACGCCCTCATCCGGCAGAAGGCGGGTAAAAAGCGCGGCCTTAGCCGCAAAATAAGCCTCGAAGGTTTTGTGATAATCGAGGTGATCCTGCGTGAAATTCGAGAATCCGGCAGCTGAGAGCATCACACCGTCGAGCCGCCGCTGATCGAGCCCGTGGCTGGAGGCTTCCATCGCGAGATGGGTGATACCGTTGGCGCGGGCTTCGGCCATTACGCTGTGCAGGGTGATCGGATCGGGGGTGGTATGGCGCAGGGGGTGGGTCCATGCGCCTTCGACGCCGGTGGTCCCGAGATTGACCGCGGCTTCGCCCATTTCGACCCAGATCTGGCGGCAGAAGGTGGCGACGGAGGTTTTGCCATTGGTGCCGGTGACAGCCACGAGATGCGCGGGATGCGGGCCGAACCAAAGCGCGGCGCAGTGGGCGAGCACCTGACGCACATCTTCGACGACCACGAGCGCAGCGGGACTTGCCTTCAGCACATCGGCCGCGAGGCGGGCGCCTTCGGCATCGGTGAGGATGGCGGCTGCATCCATGCGCAGGGCATATTGGATGAACTCCGCGCCGTGGACCTGCGTACCGGGGAGCGCGGCGAAGAGGCTTCCGGGCTTGACGGTACGGCTGTCGATGGTGAGGCCGGTGATCTCAACATCCAGCCCGCCTTGGGCTTTGAGGCCGAGATCAGACAGCATCGCCGTTCGTGTGTGCCCTGCTGCGCTGCCGTTCATGTGCCTGTCCCCAAGATTCAGTTTGCGCTGAGTGATACACCTGTCAGCATGGGCTGCGCAATCTGTGGCCGCAGCCCCAGCAACGGCGCGATGCGGCGGATGATCTCACCAGCGACAGGAACGGCTGTCCAGCCTGCGGTGCGGCGCGGCTCGTCGCCAACGGTATCGACGGGAGAATCGAGCGTGGTGATCAGAACGTAGCGCGGTGCTTCGGCGGGGAACACGGCTGCAAAGGTGTTGAGGTTGCGATCTTCATAATAGCCGCCCGTGGGCTTGGGCTTATCGGCGGTGCCGGTTTTGCCACCGACGGCGTAGCCCTCGACCTCGGCGAAGGTGGCGGTGCCGCGCACGACGACCTGACGCAAAATATCGCGGGCAATGGCGGAGGTTTCTGCGCTGATCACGCGCGGGCCTGTTTGCGGCGCGGTGCGGCGCATGATCGTAGGCTCGACCAGCGTGCCGCCATTCACAATCGTCGCGTAGGCGGCCGCGAGATGCAGCGGCGAGGAGGACAACCCGTGACCGTAAGAAGTTGTCATCGTCACGATATCGGACCAATTGCTTTGCACCAAGGGGCGGCCGGTGGGAGCTTCGGCCAATTCGACCGAAGTTGGCTCCATCAGCCCAAGCTCTGCGAGGAAGGCGCGCTGGCGCTCGGCGCCGATTTGCAGCGCGATCCGCGCGGTGCCGGTGTTGGACGATTTAACCACGACATCCGTGACCGAAAGCTCTGGCCCGTAGTTGCGGTAGTCGCTGATCCGGTGGGGACCCCAGCGCATGGGCGTGGTTGTGTCGACTATTGTTTCAGGCGAAAAAAGGCCCAATTCAATCGCCTGAGCGACGGTGAAGATCTTGAACACCGATCCAAGCTCGTAAACACCCTGAACCGCGCGGTTGAAGATCGGGCTGTCAGCGGGATCGCCCTCAAGGGCCGGTCGTGGCCGGTTGTTGGGGTCAAAATCCGGGAGCGAGGCCATCGAGATCACCTCACCCGTATGCACATCCATCAACACGGCGCTGGCGGCGCGGGCGTTCAGAAGTGACATCCCGCCTTCCAGCACCTGCTCGACGGCGGACTGAACGGTCAGATCAACCGACAGTTCCAGCGGCGCACCTTCATTGGCGGGATCGCGGAGATATGCATCGAAAGCACGCTCGACACCGGCGACGCCGATTACCTCGGCGGAATCGACGCCTTCGCGGCCATAGCCTGCGCCACCCAGAATATGCGCAGCGAGCCGACCGTTGGGATAGAGGCGCATTTCGCGTGGGCCAAAGAGCAAACCCGGATCACCGATGTCAAACACCGCCTGCATCTGCTCGGGGCTGATCTGACGCCGCAGCCAGAGGAACTTCCGCCCGCCGGTAAAGTCGGCATAGAGCTTATCGGCGTCCATTTCGGGGAAGATTGCGGCAAGCCCGTTGGCGGCAGCGCGCGGATCGACCATCTGCGGCGGCTGGGCGTAGAGCGAATGGGTTTCGAGATTGGTCGCGAGGATGCGGCCGTCGCGGTCGAGAATATCGGCGCGCTGGCTGATGATCGGGTTACCCACATCCGCGGTGCGCGGCTCTTCCGGCACGGAGGCCGAAATGGTGCCCATGCGGACACCAATGGCAGAGAAAGCGAGCAGGAAGCATGCCCCAAGCACCAGCAGGCGGCCCTCGGCGCGGCGGCGGGCGCGGTCTGCCATTTCCGCATGGCGCTGGCGCTTGTTTTCGGCCTCGATCTCATCAGGGTTTTGGCCGGTAGAGCGCGCCCTGATAATCCGGGCAAGGGGGCGCAGGGGGGTGCGAATCATAGCGGCTCCTCCCCGTCAGGTGCGTTGCTGCTGGACAGTTCGATAGAGCGGACAATCGGATCAAGCGCCGCAGGCGGATAGGTGATCTGTTCGATCGTGCCGAAGTTTTGCGGACGAAGCGGCAGAAGGCCGAGGCGCTCGAAGTTCAGGTCGGCGAGATCGCGCAGCCGGTCGGGGCGGTTCAGATAGGCCCATTCGGCACGCAGAACGCGCAGCCTTGCGTGGGCCTCGCCGATTTCGCTGTGCAGTTTGCGGACCTTGCCGATTGTTTCTTGGGTACGGTAATTTTGCTGATAGGCCCAGAAGCCCAGAACAATCACGATAACAGCCGACAAGACATAGAGAACTCCGCGCATTACGACCTTCCCTTCTTTTTCGGAGTGGATTGCTGAGGCATGCCCAGCGCTGAGCGGTCGACCTCTTCGGCAGGCGCATCGGTGCGCCGCGCGACCCGCAGCCGCGCAGAACGGGCGCGGGGGTTTGCGGCCAGTTCGGTATCATCGGCGCTGACGGCTTTTCGGGTCACGATCTCGAAGGCCGGTGTGTCTTTTTCCTGCTGTGGGGCGAAGCGGTTGGCATTGGAGGTGCGGCCTGCGCGGATCTGCATGAAGCGCTTGACCATGCGGTCCTCGACGGAGTGGAAGGTCACAACCGCAAGCAGCCCACCGGGGCGAAGAGCACGCTCAGCCGCTATCATGCCTGCGGCCAGTTCGCCATATTCATCGTTCACCGCGATGCGCAGCGCCTGAAAGGTGCGGGTCGCGGGGTGGCTTTGCCCCGGCTTGGGGCGCGGCAGGCAGGAGGAGACGACCTCTGCCAAATGCAGGGTGCGGGTGATCGGGCGGGCCGCGACGATGGCGCGGGCGATGCGACGGGAGGCGCGCTCTTCGCCGTAAAGATAGATAATATCAGCCAACTCGCCCTCGGGCAGTTCATTAACCAGATCAGCGGCGGAGCGGCCCGACTGGCTCATCCGCATATCGAGGTGGCCGTCCTTCATGAAGGAGAAACCGCGCTCGGCAAGATCGAGCTGCATGGAGGAGACGCCGATATCGAGAACGACGCCATCGAGATCATGGCCGTATTCATCAAGGCGGGAGAAAGTGCCTTCGACCATTTCGAGGCGGTCGCCATATTCCGCGGCCCAGCCTGAGGCCATCTCGAAAGCGAGCGGGTCACGGTCCACCGCGATTACCTTTTCCGCCCCTGCGGCAAGGAGGGCGCGGGTATAGCCGCCGGCGCCGAAGGTGCCATCAAGCCAAGTGCCGGAAACAGGCGCGACCGCCTCTAGTAGCGGCCGCAGAAGGACAGGAATGTGGGGGGAGTTTGCGGCAGCAGATGACATTGGCTAGCTGCCCCCGCCCTGCCCCAGCAGGCTGAGCGGATCGAAATCGTCCGGCTGATCGGCAAGCCAATCGGAGAGCGACTGGCCGACGGTATCGCTGAAGGTTTCTGCTTTCCAAATCTCGAAATGATCGCCGACGCCCGAGAAATAGACCTCACCCTCGGTCAAGCCGAGCTTCTGGCGCTGGCGGATCGGCATAACCACGCGGCCATCCTTATCGACATCCATGCGGATCGACTGACCGAGGATCAGGCGCGACAGGCGGGTCCGGTTCGGATCGCCAAGGGGCATGCCGGTGATGCGGTCGGCGATTTCCTGAAAACCAGCCACGGTATAGACGTGGAGCGTCTCTTTCAGGTGATCACCGTAAAGAAGGTAGAGGCGGACAGGGGGGCCATCGGTCCAGTCGGCGTCTCCGGCTTCGAGCACACGGCGAAAATCAGCCGGAATGGACATCCGACCTTTGCTGTCCACCTTCTGGACATATTCGCCTGTAAAACTCAGAACCACGCCAAGCGGCCCCTCTCCTGTTAATGCGCCCCTTTCGGGGCCTTGAACCGAAAGCGGCGGATCGAGCTGCTGCCACTGCTCAATCCGCCGCGCTCGTCCCTTACGGGAAGTCCGACTGCGCGCGCCACCTGGGGGGATGTCTGCTCGCTCGCGCGCCGGATCTCTTTCGTTCGGATGAAGCGGGTGCCTGTATGAAACCTGCTATTTTTTTCGCCGATGGGGTTCTTTTTTGCCCCCTTAATCGATGTCCTGCCTTATCCGATAAATTAGGGATGCCATGGGAATTCATGGTAATCAACAGAATATTTTGGGAATTCTGATGTTTACGAAGGTGCAGCAGTAAGGCGAATTGAGAAAAGAGATGGGATTTGACGGAAATTGCAACTCATATTGTGTTCATGTAAAAATGAACCACTACATATTGTCACCTCTGTGAATGTTCAAAAAATTCCCAAAAAATCCCAATCAAACACAAGGCATTTAGAACATTAAGAGAACATTAAGTTCAAACCTATTTCGAAACACTGAATTCCCATGAAATTCCGCGGGGATTCAGGATGTGATTCGGAACTTGGCGGTATTTAGACCATAAAATCCCAGAGGCGGCTTAATCGAGATGTCGATACATCACGACAGCATCAACAAGACCTTCGCTCGGGTGGTGGAAAGCCTTGGGAAGGCGTCCAACGGTGTCGAACCCGAGGCTCTCCCATAAATGCAGCGCAGCTTTATTGGTGGTGACAACGAAATTGAACTGCATTGCTTCGTAGCCCAGCGCGCGGGCCAGCGGCAGGGATTCTATGCACATTTGCCTTGCGATACCCTGCCCGCGGGCGCTCGGTGATGTGGCATAGCCGCAATTACAGACATGCGCGCCGCCGCCCTGCTGGTTGGTGCGGATATAGAAGGTTCCGAGGATCGCACCGTCACGTTCGGCAACGTAAGGGCGACCGGTCGTCATCCAGTAGCGCTCGGCGTCTGCCTCGGAAATATCTGGGTCTATTGTGTAGGTATCGCCCGCGCGGAAGACAGGCGCGAGGATGGCCCAGATCGCCGGCCAATCGGCGGTTGTTGCCGGACGAATGGCGACGGGTGTCATCAAGCCATACCTGCCGCGACAAGGCCCTTGGCCAGTTGCCGGTAAGCATCGGCCACCGGCCCTTCGCCCGTTGCGACGGGCGCGCCGCTATCGCCAGCGAGACGGGTATCAAGGTCAATCGGCAAAGCACCCAAGAGCGGCAGGCCAAGCGCCTCGGCCTCATGTGCGACGCCACCGTGACCGAAGATTTGTGTCTCCTCCCCGCAATGCGGACAATGGAATGTCGACATATTCTCGATCATGCCCAGAACCGGCGTGTTGAGCGTGCGGAACATATCGAGCGCCTTCCGGGCGTCTATCAGGGCCACGTCTTGCGGGGTCGAAACGACAATAGCGCCGGTCACATGCGCTTTTTGGCAGAGGGTCAGTTGCACATCGCCGGTGCCGGGGGGCAGATCGACGAGAAGAACGTCCAGCTCGCCCCATTGCACCTGAGACAGCATTTGTTGCAGCGCGCCCATGAGCATCGGGCCGCGCCAGACAACGGCTTTTTCGGCGTCGACCATCAGGCCAATCGACATCACGGTAACGCCATGCGCGTGGGGCGGATTGATCAATTTACCGTCGGGCGATGAAGGCCGACCGGAGACACCCATCATCTTGGGCAAGGACGGGCCGTATATATCGGCGTCGAGAAGCCCGACGCGCCGCCCTTCACGCGCCAGCGCGACAGCGAGATTGGTGGAGACGGTGGACTTGCCCACACCACCCTTGCCGGACCCGATTGCAAGGATGCGATCCACACCCGCGACAGGCGCCGGGCCTGCTTGCGGCGTGGGGTGGCGGCCAACCTTCAGCGATGGCGGCGCACCCGCGCCACCGGAAGGCGCGGCGGCGGGCTTGGGTGCAGCCGGCGCGCTATGGGCCGTGAGCACGACAGAAACCGACTCGACGCGGTGAATCGCCCGCACGATCTGCTCAGACAACTGGCGCACCGGCTCCATTTTGGCAGCCAGCTCCGGCGAGGGTGCCTCGATCACGAAGCGGACAACTCCACCCTCGATTGAGAGAGCGCGAACGAAGTCACGCGAGACGAGCGTTCCACCATCGGGGAGCGCTACTTTTTCGAGTTCGGAGATCACGGTTTCGCGAGTGAGAGACATGGGAGACCCTTTTCAAACTGCCAATTTTAAAGAAAAATATGCCTTATTTTCGTGAAATCACGGTCAAACGCCGCAGGAATTGGCAGTGTGCTACCTGATTGTGTGGCCGCATGCCAGTTCCCATGCAATTGCTGCATAGCGGCATTGATAAAGCGATGTATTGTGCAATCGCAGCAAACGACTATTTTTCCTCTCAACGGCGCAGACGACAGCGCTAACAGTTTCAACTGGCCGGACACATCCGGCACCTGACGCAGAAGAGAAAGATATAGAAATGGCATACGCAAACGACATCCGCATCGCCTCTGGTTTCAACCTCGTTGAGCGCTTCGCTACGCTCCGTGCATCCATCGCAGACCGCCTCGCAAAGCGCGCTGTGTACCTGCGCACGCTGAACGAACTGGAAGCACTTAACGACCGTGATCTGGCCGATCTGGGCATCGCCCGCTCGAACATCCAGTTGCTGGCAAAAGAAGCCGCTTACGGCGTGTAATTCCCATCGGGGCGCAATCTTCCTCCTCCCTGATTGCGTCCTGACATATCGGACCGCTCCTCTCCTCCTCCCTTGGAGCGGCCCGAATTAGCGGCGGTGGCGTCTTCCTCCTCCCTGACGCCACCGCCCGCACCAAAGAATTCGGCGCTCCGTCCTCCTCCCTTTGGAGCGCTGATGTTCTGGACCGGATGCCCCGCTCCTCCCCCCTAGGGGTATCCGGATACCGGAACGCAAATACGACGCATGGCAACCTCCTCCCTTAGCCCTGCGCCGTAAATCCGGGACGGCCTCCCTCCTCCTCCCTTGGGGGTCCGGCCCGACAACGAACGCGACGCACCCCTCCTCCTCCCTTGGGTGCTGCGACGTGCAAAAAGAACGGCGATGACCCTCCTCCTCCCTAGGTCGTCGCCGTTTTCGTTTGCGGGGCTTGCCCTTGCCGCAAAAAACGGAAATGCAAGCGCATCACGAGGGAGACTCCAATGCCGATAGAATTGCTGACCGCACTGATGGGTTTTGCTTTTGTCAGTTCCATCACGCCCGGGCCAAACAACATGATGCTGATGGCATCGGGCGCGAATTTTGGCGTGCGCCGGACCGTGCCGCATATGATGGGCGTGGGGCTTGGCCATTCGTTCATGATCGTGGTGCTGGGTGCGGGGCTGGTGCAGGTCTTCGAGACATACCCGCTGACGCTGACCGTGATGAAATGGGTATCGGTCGGGTATCTGCTATACCTGTCATGGAAAATCGCCAATGCCGCGCCAAAAGCACCAGATGCCCCTGAAACCGGCGGGCAGCCGTTCACCTTCCTACAAGCTGCGGCGTTTCAGTGGGTGAATCCCAAGGGGTGGTTCATGGCATTGACGGCGATCAGTGCTTACACCGGCAACCAGACGATGCGGGAAGTGGTGATTGTGGCAGTGGTTTTTGTCTGCACCAACATCCCTTCGATCAGCTTTTGGACCGTGCTCGGGCAGCAGATGCGGAAGTTCCTGACATCGCCGGTACGGCTGAGGACATTCAACATCGTGATGGCGCTGTTGTTGGTGGCGACACTGATCCCGATTTTGCGCGGACATTAGCGCAAGCGCGATTGAGCGTTGCCGTGCGCGGCAGATTGGGCCAAAACCATCGCCATGGCAAAAGACCTGAATTACTCCTGTACGGCCTGCGGCGCGACCTATTCAAAATGGTCGGGCAAGTGCGATGGCTGCGGGGCGTGGAACTCCATCATCGAAGATCAGCCGCTTGCCGCCGGGCCAGCCGCGAAATCGCTTGGAGCGAAGCGCGGGCGCAGTGTGGCGCTGACCGATCTGGCGACGGAAGAACCGGAACCGCCACGCACGCTGGCGGGGGTCGAGGAGCTAGACCGCGTGCTGGGCGGCGGATTGGTGAAGGCATCGGCGTTGTTGCTGGGCGGCGATCCCGGCATCGGGAAATCGACGCTGCTGCTGCAAGCGGCGGCGCGGTTTGCGCGCAACGGGCTGAAGGTGATCTATTTCTCGGGCGAGGAATCGGTGAGCCAAGTGCAGATGCGGGCGCGGCGGCTGGGACTGACGAAAAGCCCCGTGCAATTGGCCTCGGCCACCAATCTGCGGGACATCCTCACCACGCTCGACAGCGAAAAACCT
>Ga0181576_10003186_pt1 | contig 12134 bp, 7 predicted proteins | sample 101ome_22_FD_132464 | JGI IMG/M metagenome (GOLD analysis project Ga0181576, IMG submission 132464) | Coastal salt marsh microbial communities from the Groves Creek Marsh, Skidaway Island, Georgia - 101412BT metaG (megahit assembly) | ecosystem: Environmental > Aquatic > Marine > Intertidal zone...
GCAACACTACTTACTAACTAAAATGAGCGTTGATACAATTCCCCTAATCCCAGGCGACCGAATTCACTATTGGGCAAAAGCAAAAGCACTCCACTATCCCACTCCCCCCGGAGGGTTTAATTATCAACGCTTCCTCAACAAGCAAGGAATAACACATGAGCTACTAATAATGGAGTATGAAAAAATCGAAGCACATTATTCACTAACTCGACTTGCCTATCAATTTAGAGTAACGCTTAAAGCACATCTTGAAGATATATTTGAGGCATCACGAGAAACCAGTACGGCATTAGCGCTACTAATAGGAGTAAAGGACAAAGAATTTAAATCCCTACAAAACACGTATGCAAAAGCGGGAGTTGCCCACCTATTAGCGATCTCAGGACTTCATACCGCCATCTATTTTTCATTGTTTTATCTGCTGTTCTATCCTGTAGTGTTAGTACCTAAAGGAAAACGAATTCAATGGTTAAGTGCTCTGCTCTGTTTATGGGGATTTGCATTGGTTAGTGGATGGTCTCATTCCGTTGTAAGAGCTTCTTTACTTCTGAGTTTTTTAGTAGTCTCAAAACTAGTACAACGTTCGAATACTAGTCTACATTTTTTAATTCTAGCTTTTTTATGCAATCTACTTATGGACCCCTATGCCTTATTACAAATTGGATTTCAAATGAGTTATACGGCTGTATTCTTTATTCTTTGGTGGCATCCAATACTAAGATCTAAGCTAAAACATTCCCAAAAATTCATTGACAAACTATTGAATGTCATCAGTGTAAGTTTAGCTGCTCAAATTGGAGTTCTCCCTTTAAGCCTCTATTATTTTGGTAGTCTTCCACTACATTTTTTAATAGGTAATATACTAATCGTACCCCTTATGGGAATCGTTATTTACAGCGGGGTTACTTCTAGTATTATTACTTATTTTTCAAGCTATTTTGAGAAACTAATTTATGGAATGAATGAACTCATTGAGGGATTAACTATCGAGGGAGCCAACCTAAGTTTTAGTATCGATGAAATTCAACTCTTATTACTATACCTGTTTCTATGTATACTGATGATTGCTTATCAACGAAAATCCTATATTTATCTCCAACTCGCTTTACTATTACTGGTCGGTTTTCAAACTTATCGAATATATATCTTAACTCAATTGCTCCACGAAGAGGTCCTGTTCATTTTTGGAACTTATCAAAATACAGCGATTCTCTATAAAAAAGGACCCAGCTTACAGTACTATAGTAATGATAGCATACCCAAACAACAACTCGATGAGATTTCCCGTTATTATCACACAAAAAGCATTAAACACTATCCGTTAGCGCTTGCTTATCAGATTAATACCTATAAATTTATACTCATTAATGAAGCTATTTATCCAAAAACCAACACTAACCTTGTGTTGATAAGCCAAAATCCAAAACTTCACTTTGAACGATTAATCGATAGTATAAATCCAAAATTAATCGTAGTGGACAAACAAACCGCTCCATGGAATGTCAAACGTTGGAAGACTACTGCTGAGGCAAAAAAAATCCCACTGATCGATTTAAGAAAAGTGGGATATTTTAAGATTAACTTATAACTTTTATAAATGAATATGGTAAGCTAAAATTCTTTTAATGAACATTTCCCATTAATTTTTTAATAAATGGTGAAAACAGTAGGATTAATATTCCAGCACCTAGTGAATACATAGCAATCAATTCAAATCCCTCCGTATAAACTGCTAGAGTTTCTAATCCACCGACATTAGCATCATCACTTTCTATTGCTAGCTTTTTACTTATAAATCCAACTACCTGAAAGGCATAAGCGGATGATAAGAACCATACACCCATCATAAAAGCAACTATTCTTTTTGGGGATAAATCGGTGATTTTAGACAGTCCTACAGGAGACATAAACAATTCCCCGATGGATAATAAAAAATACATAATTAACAAATAACTAAAAGGCACTAATCCTTGTTCATTAGCTTGAAGACCACTAATAGAAAGAATATAAAAGCTACATCCAGCAAACATCAATCCCATTCCAAATTTATAGGGAGTACGTGGGTTACGTTTGAATTTGGATAAATAGGCCCACATTAAGGATATAGGAATTGCAAGAATTATAATAAACATCGAGTTTAAAGAATTGGTCTGAGCAGCATCCATAATACTTAAATCTACGTTTCTAGAGGCAAACAAAGTAATGACACTACCTGACAGTTCGTGAAACCCCCAGAAAATAGTCATAAAAAAGGTTATCAAGATCGCAACAAAAAGTTTTTTTCGTTCTTCTAAAGTTGCATCGAAGAGTACTTTAGCTAAATAAAATAGTATAACAACTCCTATGGCTTTGAAGATAATATTAACAATATTTTGGTTTCCAAAAAAACTATCTCCATCCATAAAAGGTTTATATGAAGCCAATAAAATAGCGATTATGGGTGCAGTTAAAAAAGCCACAATTGGGATTAAAGTTCCTTGTTCCATTCCAAAGAAACGTTTTTGAATAACTGCTTGAGAAGGAGGTAATCCTTCATTTCCAAATACATTTCTCCTTATTCCATTCCAAAAAAACATTAATCCTAAAAGCATTCCGAATCCAGCAAGTCCAAAACCATAGTGCCATCCATAGGATGCTGCTAACCATCCACAAAGTAAGGGAGCTACCCATCCTCCAATATTAATACCCATATAGAAGATTGTAAACCCTGAATCTTTTCTTAAATCACCCTCTTTATAAAGAGAACCAACAAAAGTTGAAATATTTGGTTTGAAAAAACCATTTCCGACGACGATAAGCCCCAAAGCCAAAAAGAATGCAATCGAACTATCAATAGCCAAAACAAAATGTCCCAAAGACATTAGAATACCACCCAAGAAAATCGAACGTCTCATTCCTAAGATGGTATCAGATATTTTACCCCCAATAACCGTAGAAGCATAAACTAGGGAACCATAAGATGCATATACTGCAGCTGCTGCAAAATCTCTTGTACTTAAAGATTCGAAGATTTTATTAACCATATATAACGTTAATAAAGCACGCATTCCGTAAAAGCTAAAGCGCTCCCAAAGTTCAGCAAAAAACAAATAAAATAGTCCTTGTGGATGCCCTAAAATATCTTTAGGTGTCGTCTGATTCATCATAGTATTGTTTTATTTGGCCCTCCTATTAGGCTCCTATATTGATTTACTTAATCTAACTATTATAAGTTATTTATGATAAAATTAGTCATCTTGGTATAAAGTTGGACTCTTGTTTGACCCCCGTATATTCCATGATTTTTATCAGGATAAACCGCCCAGTCAAATTGTTTATTGGCTTGCACTAACGCCTCAACCATTCTCATCGTATTTTGAAAATGAACGTTATCATCCGCTGTTCCATGCACCAATAACAATTTTCCTTTTAAACGCTCAGCAAAGTTAAGTGGCGAGTTTAAATCATAACCTTCAGGGTTTTCCTGAGGAGTTCTCATAAAACGTTCTGTATAAATAGAATCATAAAACCTCCATGAAGTTACAGGCGCTACAGAAATAGCTGTTTCAAAAACATCATTTCCTTTTAAGATACAATGCATGGCCATATCACCACCAAAACTCCAACCCCAGATACCAGTTCTATTTTCATCGATATAAGGTAATTCTGACAACTGAGCGGCAGCAGCGATTTGATCATCACTCTCATAGCGCACCAATTGCAAATAGGTAAATTTCTTAAAATCTCTACCTTTAAATCCAGTTCCTCTTCCATCTACACAGGCGATGATATAGCCCTTAGATTGCAATAATTGATACCAATAATCGTTAGCACCCATCCAAGAGTTGGATACCGATTGTGATCCTGGACCACTATATTGAAACATCAGGAGTGGATACTTCTTGGTGGGATCAAAATCAACGGGTTTAATCATCCACATATTAAGTTTATTTCCATTAACTTCAAGCGTAGAAAATTCCTTATAACTAATACTATAATCTTCTAATTTTTCCAATAAGGCCGAGTTTTCAACAACAGTTTTCAACATCAGTGATTTCGAAGTCTTAGCATCTTTTATATTTGAGCTAGTCGAAGTAGTTAACAGACTGTACGATGGTGGAGTTGTAGCATTCGAATGGGAATTGATAAAATAGGTGAAATCTTTAGAAAAACTAGCACGATTCACTCCTTCCTTCGAAGTTAAACGCTGCAGATTTTTTCCATTAATACCAATAGCATATACATCTCTATTAATAGATCCATTGGTGGTGGATTGAAAAAACAGTTTCTTATTCTTTTGATCATATCCATAATAAGAAGTCACTTCCCAATTTCCTGAGGTCAGTTGCTTTTTTTGTTTTCCATTTTTTTCGTGTAAGTACAGATGATTATAACCATCTTTTTCAGAGGTCCAAATAAAACTATCATCAACTAAAAAGGTTAAATCATCATTAACATCAACATAAGCTGCATCGATTTCTGTATGCAATACACTCAGCTGACGATTGGATTTATTATAAGTATACAATACCAGTTTATTTTGATGTCTATTAAGCGTTTGAAAGGCTAACTCATCGGGATTATTTTTCCATTTAATTCTAGGAATATAATAGGCATCAACCTCAATAGTTGAAGTGTTGTTACTTGCTAATTCATAGAGGTGTAAACTCACGACTGCATTATTTTCTCCAGCTTTTGGGTATTTAAACGTTTGAACTGAGGGATAGAGCTCTTCTCCATAAATAGGCATTGAAAATTCAGGAACATCAGTTTCATCAAATCTCAGAAAGGCAATATGCGTTCCTTCGGGGCTCCATTCAAATGCTCGTACAAATGAAAATTCTTCTTCATAGACCCAGTCTGTAATTCCATTGATGATATGATTCTTTTTACCATCAAAAGTTACTTGAGTAGTTGATTGATTGGTTAAATCAAAGATATAGATATTGTTTTGGTACCCATAGGCGACTTTAGTTCCATCAGGTGACATACTAGGTTCTTGAATCTGATTATCTGAAATTTTTATCAGCGATTTTGAAGAAAAATCATATACATAATAGGTACCTAAACGTGATCTTCTGTAAATAGGTTTTAAATCCGTAGCCAGTAATACCTTAGATTCATCAGCACTAAATGTATAGGAACTCATATAAGAAATTCCATCTAAATCTTCCGTAGACAAAAGGGTGGATACCTTACTTAGAGATTCATAATTGTATAGATCAATAGTTTGAACCTTAGAAGCTCGATCATAATTTAAAAGCGTATACTGTGTTCCATTGTTTCTAGATCTAAGCACATCCATACCTTTTGTACGAAATGTACCGTTATAGACCTCTTCAATACTTACACTTTGCTTTTGAGCAAAACTCATTGAAGTTGAAATAAATAGAACTACTAAAATCTTAATACTGTATTTCATGGCAATAAATGTTATTCTTTACGTTTGTTTGTTGTCAACTAAATAAAAAAGTCGATTAAAAATAACACTTAATTTGAAAAGAGTTAGAAAAAACGAATCTAAATTAAATAATTGAAAACAAATTACACTTTGAATCAGTGGCACAAGAGGACAAATTAATGGACTTCAAGCAAACAATATGTATCTTTGCATAAAACACATATCGATGAGCCAATCTGTTGAAGGATTTTCAAAGTGGACTAAAGAAGAAAAAATTAGATGGATCGCTAAGAATTATACCCAGGATCCAGAACAAAGTATAGAATTGATCAAATCCTATTGGAATGCCGATCAAGATCTTCAACTTTTACACGATGAGTTTATCGAAAATACAATCTCTAATTATTACCTACCCATAGGTATTGCTCCTAACTTTTTGATTGATGGAACTTATTATTCCATTCCTATGGCCATTGAAGAGAGTTCGGTTGTTGCAGCGGCATCAAAGGCTGCTAAATACTGGTCCACAAGAGGTGGATTCAAAACTGAAATCATCGGTACTGAAAAGATTGGTCAGGTTCATTTTTTATATCCTGGAGAAACGGATAAATTACAGTCGTTTTTTAATTCCATTACAGCGCAGCTTACAGCAGATTGTAAGCCCTTAACTAAAAATATGGAAGCTAGAGGTGGAGGGCTTTCTAGTATTGAACTTAGGGATAAAACCCACGATTTACAACATTACTATCAACTTCATTGTACCTTTGAAACAGCTGATGCCATGGGTGCTAACTTTATCAACTCCTGTTTAGAACAACTCGCTAAGAGTTTAGAACGCGAGGCCATTCGTCACGAAATTGATATTGAGGTGGTGATGAGTATACTTTCCAACTACGTACCCAATTGTTTGGTAAGAGCCAAAGTTAGTTGTAGTGTTGAAGAATTAGGAACCATAGCCGGCATACCTCCCAAAGCCTTTGCGAAAAAAATGGTTCAAGCTGTATCTATTGCTAAGGCATCACCCTTTAGAGCTGTGACTCATAATAAGGGGATAATGAATGGGATTGATGCTGTTGTAATCGCTACTGGTAATGATTTTAGAGCCATTGAAGCTGCTGCACATGCTTATGCTTCAAAGGAGGGACACTATTCTAGTTTAAGTCATGCAGAAATCAAAGATGATCAATTTAATTTTTGGATTGATATCCCTATGGCAGTGGGAACCGTTGGAGGTCTCACAAAGCTACACCCACTGGTAAAACTCTCCCTAGAAATTCTTCAACATCCAGATGCCAAACAACTCATGCGTATTATAGCTGTTGCTGGACTCGCTCAAAACTTTGCAGCAGTGAAATCATTGGTGACTACTGGAATACAACAAGGACACATGAAAATGCATCTAATGAACATTCTCAATCAACTAGGAGCAACTCCAAAAGAAAAAGAACTACTTGCAAAGACTTTTGAAAATGAAACGGTTAGTTTTTCAAATGTAAGTAAGGCGCTTATCAACTTAAGATCTTAATATGAAAGAATTCTACGCTCACGGTAAACTACTCATCAGCGGAGAATACCTCATCTTAGACGGGGCAAAAGGATTGGCTCTTCCCACCAAAAAAGGACAACGATTAATCGTTAGTCAATACCACATCAAAGAACTCCATTGGGAGAGTTATGATTATCAGAATCAATGCTGGTTCACTATGAGATGTGACTTGGACTTTAACCTACTTGTGACCAGTGATTCAACTACTGCCCAACATTTAATAAGCTTACTCACCCATATCAACCAATTAAATCCACATTTATTTACTCAGGGATATCATCTAAAGACCTATTTAGAGTTTCCAAGATTATGGGGGCTAGGTTCCTCCGCAACATTGATTTCAACCCTAGCCCAATGGGCTCAAATAGATCCGTTCTTATTGCTTAATGGAAGGTTTAAAGGAAGTGGCTATGACATAGCTTGTGCAACTGCAAACTCTGCTTTAGTCTATCAATTAAATGCAGGACAACCGATGATAACTTCTATTAATTTCAATCCAGAATTTAGTGATCACCTCTTTTTTGTTTATTTGAATCAAAAACAACTCAGTTCTGAATCGATTAAGGCCTACAATAACCTCCAATTCGACAAAGCAACTGCTATTGAACAAATTAATACTATTACTGAAGGCTTAATCCAGTCCAAAGACCTTAACACATTTCAAACACTTCTAGAGCAACATGAAGCCATCATGGCTCAACTACTTAAGACACCTTCCATCAAAGAACTATACTTTAAGGATTACCCAGGAGTGGTAAAAAGTCTTGGAGCTTGGGGTGGTGATTTTGTACTCTTGTGTGGACCAAAAAAAACCCCTTCCTATGTAATAGAAAAGGGTTTTGATATAGTAATTCCCTTTAGGGATATGGTTTTTTAGTAAAAATTAGCGCGATTATCTTCGATGTCCGCTGCTTTTTTAAGTGCTGTAAAGATAGTATATGGAGCTACACTTCTACGTTGAGATTCTAAAGAACCAGCGTAAGCAGCATAAGAATCCATCTCATCAGCACTAGTCTTTTCAGTCACTTTAATGATATAGACCCCATCATTACCTTCCAATAATCCACTTTCAACACCTTGATCTAATGCAAAAGCTTTTCCTATAATGTAAGCTTCTCTTCCTGCACCAGGAATTACAGGATTACTGATCGATACAGCAGAAGCTGTCGCAACAGCAACACCTGAAGTTGTTGCAATTTCATCCATAGATTTTCCTGCATATTGCGCTTTAAGTTGAGCTGCTTTTTTCTCTTTTCTAATCGCTGGAATAGCAGTGATAGAAGCATCTGCTACAGAACTAATGCCTTCATTATAAATTGCAGTTAATTGAACTACCGCATAGCCCGTTCCTAAATCAAATTTTTTAATATCTCCTATGGTTGTGTTGTCGTTAAATGCCCATTGAACGACTGATCTTTGAGCCCCTAAACCTGGAAGATTTTCCTCCAACGCTTCAATCTTACTCATCGTTCTTACTTGATAATCACTTTCTTTAGCTATTCCGCCAAATTTATTTTTATCCTCACTAACTGCCATTTCAAAACTTGTAGCATTTTTAAAGTTAGTATTGATAGTAGACTCTGAAGGTGCTAAGCTTCTCGCAAGGGTTGCAATTTGATAGGTATCCTTCTTATCATCTACTTTAACAATATGATAACCAAATGCAGTTTCGATTAAATCAATCGCCCCTACTTTTGATCCAAAGACAAAATCATTAAATTCTTTCACCATATCACCTTCTGCAAAATACCCTAAGTCTCCTCCTCTAGGAGCAGATGGTCCATCTGAATTTTCACGAGCTAACATATAAAAATCAGCAATATTGGCCGCTTTCGCTTGTTTAAGCAATGTATTAGCTAAGGTCTTTGCTTCCTCCTTAGTGCGAGTTATCGATGGATTAGCTGATTGTGCTCCAGCCCAAGAAATTAGGATATGACTCGCTTTAGCGGTTCCATTGTTCTTAATATCCATCAGTTTAGAAACTTTTAAATAGCCATCTTCTTTATAAGGACCATAGATTTCACCAACAGCTAATGATAATAAATTCTCTTTTTGTTGGTATCCAAGTGCCGTATCAGGTTTATAAATCGTATCAAATTTGATATCAGAATGACGGTCTAAGAAGAGAGACATATCCTCCGTATTCTTAAATCCTGCTACTTGAACCGTAGACTTGCTATCCTCATCATATTCTTGACGATCCTCTACTAAGGCAGTAATTTCAGCCTTAATAGTCGCTTCATCTTCTGCAGAAGCTACTTCTGGAAAATATACCAATCTTAAATCACGCGCTGCAGTTTGCTTAAACTCCTCTTTATGAGCATTCATATAGGCTTTTACCTCAGCTTCATCTACCTTAACCAACGAGTCTAAAATGGTGTTATAGGCTAATTTCACAAATGAAATATTCACCTTGTCATTAGCTGCTTTATAGTTATATTTTCCTTCAAGCTCTGAAGCTTTTACTCCTGCTAAGACTAAATTAGTAAACGTTTGTTCTTTTGCTGTAAATGAAATAGCTAACTCATCTTGCAACCATAATTGATATTGTCTTGGGTTATTAACTTTCCAATCAGCAACCGATGTGATAAATTTTTCATTGCTAAAAACACCATTTTCATTTTGAAATTGAGGTGTTTGAGCATATACAGGAATATCCTTGATGAAATTTAAGATTTGATCTCCCTCTACTGATATTCCAAGAGACTTAAACTCTTGTTCTAACAATTTTGTACGAACAGTTGAATTCCAAACTTGGTCTACTAATTGCATCGTAGAACTCGTTTTAGATCGTTCTGCAGCAGCTTCTAATTGCTGTCTGAATTCTGTAATAGTAACTTCCTCTTCGTTAATTTCTCCGATTACGGTATCTTGTGAAGCACCGTTTTTTGTGAATATACCTGAAACCACAAACGCAAAAAGCGCCATTCCGATAATGATAATTAAAACAGTCGTTCTCTGTCTGATTTTTTCTAATACTGCCATAATACTATTTTGTTGATATAGATGGGCGAAAATAGTGTTTTCTTTTCAAAAAAGAAACTCAAATTGAAATTATAAATGAATAAAAAAGAAGAAGTTAAAAAGAGGCTAATCAGCTCTCTTGCAAGACTTGCAACCGAACTAAATCAATTTTATTACCTGAAACTTCCATAATGGTAAATCGGTAGTTTTCAATCGTTATGGATTCATTGAGATCCGGAATTTCTTCCGTATTGTTAACAATAAGCCCTCCTAAAGAATTATACTGATCACTTTCCAGTAGATCTAAATTATAAGTTTCATTTAAATAGTCTACTTCTAAACGAGCTGAGAACACATAAGAACCATCTTCTTGTTCGATCTCAATAAGGTCAGTGGAATCATGTTCATCTTCAATTTCACCAAAGAGTTCTTCAATGATATCTTCAACAGTCATCATTCCTGAGGTTCCACCGTACTCATCTAATACCACTGCTACACTTTTGCGCTTTTTGGTAAGTACATTTAGAATATCTGAAATCAACATAGTTTCAGGCACATATTCAATAGGCATCAATATCTTTTTGATATGAGTAGGTCTCTTAAACAACGCATAGGAATGTACATATCCAATGATGTTATCTAAATCACCTTCATACACTAATAGTTTTGAAAATCCAGTTTCTGAAAAGAGATCGACTAATTTTTTGGGCTCTAAACTCAATTCAACAGCCACCAAATCCGTACGTGGCACCATGATTTCGCGCGCCTTAACAGCCGTAAATTCAAGAGCATTCTTGAAGATTTGTATTTCAGAATCCACCTCATCTTCTTCTTCTACAGATTCCATTTGTTCATTGATATAATCTCCTAATTCTGTTTTAGAAAATGCCGATTGCACCTCATCTCCCTCGGTATTAAAAAAAAGCTTTAGAATCGTATCTGAAATGAAAATGATAAAATTTGATAAAAGGGAAAACGACCAATAAAACAAATACGCAGGTATAGCAAATATCATAATTAGTGAATTGGCATAGATCTGAAAAAATACCTTGGGTAAAAACTCAGCAGTTATTAAAATAACAAGCGTTGATAGTACTGTTTGACTTAGGAGTGAAAAATCCTTCAATAAGCTAACCAAAAAGCCAGATTTAGAACCCTGAGCTAACGCTTCAAACCAGTCCATGAGAATATCTCCCATAAACAGTCCATAAATCACTAACGCAATATTGTTACCAATAAGCATTGTAGTGATGAATTTTGAAGGTTTAGCGGTTAATTGACGAAGCGCATGTGCTAATATTCCTTCCTGCTTTTTCTCTAATTCTAAATGAATTTTATTAGCAGAAATGTAGGCGATTTCCATACCCGAAAAAAAGGCAGAAAATAACAGCGATAAGCCTACTATTAAAAAGTGTTGTTCCAATTAAGAGTTATTTTGTCTATTTTCAAATTTCTTGCGATAGTTTCTTCTAAAGAAAAACATCCCTAACGACACCAATCCAAATAATACAAAAATGGTGATGTCGTCCTCTAATGCATAAAAATAAATACGTGCAATTTTACCCACAGATAAAATGGCTACCACTAGGTACAAATACTCCGTAAATCTTAATATTTTCATCATAATTATTATTCTTTAATTCGCATGGTACCATAAGTTTTATGGGCATTAAAATACGTAAAATCTCGTTTAAAATCCATTCCTTTACCATACATTAAACTATTTTCTTCTATGTTGGTATACCTAAAATTGTGATCGGTAAACACCCAATCATTTTTTCGATCCCAATACAATTGATCGGTTTCAAGTGTTGATCCATCAGGTAATTTGATCACTACATGACCTCTTAAATCGATCATTGAAGTCACTACATATAATTTACCATAATCAGCATCGATGTAGGTATGCTGCTTCTGATCATCAATAAGAGTGAGGTGTAATCCTTCAGGAAAAATTCTGAAGGGGAAGGAAAATTGCTGATAATCTTCACTCAATTTAGCTTCTAATATAGCAGAAAGTGAAGTGGTGTCTTTAACCGCAATTAATTCACTTGGAGCCTTTTTAAATTCATTATAATAGAGTTTAAAATTCTTAGCTACACCTTGAGGAAACAAACCGGTATCAACGCCCAATAATTCACTTTGGTTTTTAGAATCACAGGAATAAAAAAGTAAAGCCACAGCAAAAGCTGTGGCTAAAACTACTCCCATATGGGTATGATTATAGTTCATTACTCTAATGAA
>Ga0181576_10003210_pt1 | contig 12089 bp, 8 predicted proteins | sample 101ome_22_FD_132464 | JGI IMG/M metagenome (GOLD analysis project Ga0181576, IMG submission 132464) | Coastal salt marsh microbial communities from the Groves Creek Marsh, Skidaway Island, Georgia - 101412BT metaG (megahit assembly) | ecosystem: Environmental > Aquatic > Marine > Intertidal zone...
ATATCATATAAAGTTTATAACATACTGAAGCTAGTAGAGCTTCAAGATTATAAAAAAAGGCGGCCTCAACAATTATCTGGAGGCCAAAGACAACGAGTAGCACTAGCAAGAGCTCTCGTTAAAGAGCCTAAATTGCTTCTTTTGGATGAGCCTCTGGCCGCATTAGACAAGAAGCTTAGAGAGCAAACACAATTTGAACTGATGAATATTCAGGACAAAGTTGGAGTTACCTTTGTTGTGGTAACCCATGATCAAGAAGAGGCAATGACACTTTCCACAAGGATCGCTGTCATGGATAAAGGCAGATTTATTCAGACAGGCACACCGACGGAGATTTATGAATATCCAAATGATCGATTTGTGGCTGACTTTATTGGGTCTGCCAACATACTAGACGGGGAAGTGGTTTCAAACATTGAGGGTAAGGTTGAAGTAACCACATACTTAGGAAAATTTTCCTTCAAAAATACTTCTAATATAGCTAAAGGAAGTACTTTGTATGTAGGCCTTAGACCAGAAAAAATCAGCATAAGCAGGGCCACCTCAAAATCAAAAAATATAATTGGTTATATTGACGATATTGGATACTTTGGAAATACCTCGCGCTACAAAGTGAGGTTAGATAACGATCAAATAATCGACGTCACAGCTCAAAACCAAAAAAGACCAAAGGATGAAAAAGACAGACTAACCTACGAGGATAAAGTAAATTTAAGTTGGGACAACTCCAGTGCGATGTTGCTACTAAAATGAGCTCTGTCAAAAAAGAAAAAAAACCCAGCACAGACTTACGATATTACATAAGCTTAAGCGCAGATAAGTTACAGTCAAAGTGGAAAACAATTGTAATCTTTATTCCTTTTGCCTGGCTTTTATTATTTTTCCTAACACCCTTTTTTATTGTTGCAAAAATTAGTTTAGCCGAACTTGTCATCACGAGCCCACCCTTTAGTAAAATGATCGAATGGGTTGATGGCAGCGTAATTACGATACGATTAGTTTTTGATAATTTTATTTATATTTTTGATGACCCACTTTACGCTCGTACTTATTTAAATTCCGTAAAGATAGCTCTTGTATCTACATTTTTAGCATTGCTTATCGGGTATCCTATTGCTTATGCAATTGTGAGATCAAAACCAGTAACCAAACAGCTATTATTATTTGCAATAATTTTACCATTTTGGACGTCATTTTTATTGCGAGTATATGCTTGGATGGGTTTGCTTGCAGACCAAGGGACCATAAATAACATCCTCATTTATCTAGGAATTACAGAGACCCCCATTCGTTTATTGTATACTGAATTCGCGGTCTACATTGGTATTGTATATACATACCTTCCTTTTATGATTTTACCGCTTTATGCAAATATGGAAAAACTTGACAGCAGCTTAAATGAAGCAGCTGCAGATTTAGGCTCAGGCCCAATAAATACATTTTTTAAAATTACATTGCCATTAAGTATGCCAGGGATCATCGCAGGCTCGTTATTGGTTTTTATACCTGCAACAGGTGAATATGTCATACCAGACTTACTGGGTGGAGGAAACGTTCAGATGATTGGACGTCAACTATACAATGAATTCGCAAGAAATATAGACTGGCCTGTAGCATCCGCTGTCGCAATAGTATTACTTCTCCTATTGGTCCTGCCAATGGCAATTTATCAGCACTACCAAGCTAAAGCAGCTGAGGTTAAGTAAATGCATAATGAAAGATCCAGGTTTCTAACTTTCATGCTTTACGTTGGGCTTGCATTTTTATACATACCAATGGCTTTACTCGTAATTTATTCATTTAATTATTCAAAGCTCGTACCAGTTTGGGGTGGATGGTCTACACGCTGGTATAAAGTATTATTTGAATCACCGGAGGTTTGGGAAGCAGTATCTCTAAGTTTACAAATTGCCTTTATCAACGCAACTTTTGCCACCCTTCTCGGTGCTTTGGCAGGACTTGCAATGGTTCGGTTTGGGAAATTTAGGGGTAGGACAATCTTTGGAGGCATGCTGGTTGCCCCACTCGTAATGCCCGAGGTTATTACCGGCTTATCTCTTTTAATCTTTTTCATTTCTCTGAAAGAATTAATCGGATGGCCGCTAGAGCGTGGATTTACTACCATAACTATAGCTCACATTACATTTTCCCTTGCCTACGTAGCAGTAATTGTTCAGGCCAGGCTAACCGGAATGGGTATTTCATTAGAGGAAGCAGCCGCTGATTTAGGTGCAAAACCCTTTAAGGTAATGAGCGCTATAACTCTTCCCCGTCTTGCTCCAGGTCTTCTTTCTGGCTGGCTTTTAGCATTTTGCCTATCACTAGATGACTTGGTAATTGCAAGCTTTGTAACTGGTCCAGGATCAACAACCTTACCAATATTAATCTTTTCAAGAATTCGATTAGGTTTAAGGCCTGATATAAATGCACTCGCTACAATTATTATTATTTTCGTGGCCATCCTAGTCGCAATTGCAGCTTTCATAATGTTAAGGCAGCAAAAACGCGAATTGATTGACCAACAAATGGCAGCCAGAGGCGATGTGTAAAAATATGCGCGATCCACGGCATGATATTTTATTTGAACCAATAAATATTGGACCAGTGACTTCAAAAAATCGCTTCTATCAAGTTCCTCATTGCTCTGGTATGGGGTGGCGACGTCCCAACACACTTGCAGCCATGCGCGGGGTAAAAGCCGAAGGTGGATGGGGAGTAGTTAATACGGAATACTGTTCTATTCATCCAACATCAGATAATGACGCATTCCCCTACTGTGCGCTATGGGACAATGAAGACATTATTTCCCATAGAAAAATGACTGATGAAGTGCACAAACATGGAGCACTAGCAGGAGTTGAACTGTGGATCGGTGGCTCCTTAATAGTAAATTTGGGCACCAGATTACCTCCACTCGGGTTACGAAATCACCCTCAACAAGACACATCCGTTTATCATCCTGGTCAAACACGCTGTATGGATAAAAATGATATAAAAAATATACGCAAATGGCATAGGGATGCTGCAAAACGGGCCCTAGAAGCAGGCTTCGACATTGTTTATGTTTACGCCACTCACGGTTATTTACTGTCTGAATTTTTAAATCCAGAAACAAATATAAGAAGTGATGAATATGGTGGGCCATTAGAAAACCGTGTGCGTTTTATCAAAGAGTTAATCGAGGATACTCGTGAAATTGTAGATGGCAAAGCTGCAGTCGCGACGCGCTTTAGTGTTGGCTTAAACGACTCAGAAAGTTACGATGCCTTCGCACTCTTGGCAGATCTACCTGACCTTTGGGACCTAACAGTACCAGACTACAGCGTAGAGATGGGAAACTCCAGATTTATAAAAGAGGCAGCACTTAAGGACTCAGTTTTAAAAGCAAGGCAACTCACCTCAAAACCGGTTGTTTCGGTCGGTCGATTAACATCCCCGGATACAATGGTACAACTTCTTAGGGAAAATGTTCAGGATCTTATTGGTGCCGCGCGACCCTCAATCGCAGACCCTTTTTTACCAAATAAGATTTCTACTGGAAATCTGGAGGATATCCGAGAGTGTATTGGCTGTAATGTTTGCTACGCGCATGACAGTCTTGGTGTGCCCATCAGATGTACGCAAAATCCTACCATGGGTGAAGAATGGCGTAACGGCTGGCATCCAGAAAAAATACTCACAACTAAGAAGAGAAAAAGGGTACTGGTGGTTGGCTCTGGCCCAGCTGGCTTAGAGGCAAGTAGGGTCCTTGGAGAAATGGGCCACAAAGTGGCACTAGCTGAAAAATCGCGTGAACTTGGTGGGAGAATTATTACCGAAGCAAAACTACCCGGACTATCGGAATGGATAAGAGTAAGGGATTGGAGAATTACCCAAATCAATAAATGCCAAAACATAGAAGTTTTTCCAGAAAGTTTTATGACTTCTGAGAGCGTGTTGGAGTTAGGATACGAAAACGTCATAATTGCGACCGGCGCTAGATGGGCGAAAGACTCGATCGGAAGACACAGCAATTGCGACTTTAGAGAAGCAGATATAGGAATGATAATTTCTGGCGATGAAGTGCTTGAAAAGCCTGTAAAATCTAAATCAAAATTTGTAGTATATGATGACGACCACTACTATTTTGGATCAGTCCTTGCACTAGAATTGAAAAGACAAGGACATCAGGTGACTTTAGTTTGTCCAGCTGGGCGAATATGTAGCTGGGGTGAATTTACTGATGAACAAACAAGGTCAAACACGGAGGTAATTCAGGCTGGAATTAAAGTAATTAATAATTACAAGATTGAAGCCGTTACAAATGGAATCGCGGAACTTTCATGTGTTTTTTCTGGAGAGACAAAAGAAATTTTTTGTGACTTCGTAATCCCTATTACCCGTAAGATACCAATAACGGATCTGTATGACGATCTATGCTCAAAGAAACAAGAGTTTAGAGATAACGGTATCGAAAAGATAATGAAAATAGGCGATGCCGAAGCCCCATCGATTATTGCTGCTGCTGTTCACAGCGGTTACAGATCTGCTATCGAAATAGACAATCCAGCATCAAAAGCGCTGAATTTTGCGAAGAGAGAACATCCACTAATTAAATAATCATAATTATGAGGATTTCGAAACTTTCTCCAACGCTTTTTCAAGAATATCAAACATGTCGTCGATTTGAGAAAGGTTTATGACCAACGGTGGAGAAAAGACCGCCATATTTATTAGCGGCCTTACTAAAAGGCCCATTTCTTCACAGGCCCCATCAAGGAGTGCGCCAAGTTTTCTCTCTTCGGCCAATGTATAACCTTCTTGGTCTGGTTTGCCTTCTATACAGCCAAGTAAACCCATTCCTCTTATGTCACCCACTATCGGGTATTGGTAAAGCCGTTGAAGTCTCTCCTGAAAATGAGGTGTAACTTTTTGAACGTTTGCTAAAATGTTCTCTTCCTCAAATATTTCAATATTCTTCAACGCTGCTGCACAGCAAACTGGATGGGCCGAATACGTATAACCATTGGAGAACAAAACAGCTTCATCTGGGCTTTCCATCCGTTTCATAACATTATCCGATATTATACAAGCGCCTAATGGTAAGTATCCTGATGTTAGACCTTTGGCACATGTTATTATATCCGGCTGGATCCCAAATACATCACTAGATGCAAACCAATGACCGAGCCTCCCAAAACCTGTCACGACTTCATCTGAAATATAAAGTACATCGTATTTTCGACAAATTTCTAACGTACGCTTATGATATCCATCAGGTGGTATGATCACGCCCCCCGAACAAAGAATTGGCTCAGCAATAAATGCCCCAACTTTATCAGGTCCAATTTTTTTGATAGCATTCTCTAAATCTGCAACTTTTTGATCACACCAAGCTTCAACTGACATTTTTTCAGGCCGATGATAAGGATTAACGTCTGGCAAAAAGTGAACCAAGCGGTTCTCAATATCAAAACGAGATTTATCTCGTTCCTTACCTGTGACTGTCGAAGCTAAATATGTTGAACCATGATAACCTTTCTCTCGGGCTAAAACGATTTTTTTATCTGGCCTTCCCAATCTATTATTCATGAAATGCATCGTTCTTATAGCCGTATCAACCGCAGTCGAACCACCCGTTGTAAAAAATACATTATTAAGATCACCAGGAGCCAACTCAGCAATTTTTTTTGCGAGAATAGAGGATGGCTCAGTGACCGTGGTCCACGGTGAAGCATATGGCAGTTTCATGGCTTGCTTGGCAATTGCATCGGCCATCTCTTGCCTTCCATAGCCAATCTGGACACACCACATCCCACCTGGGCCATCTATGAATTTCTTACCTGAGGCATCCCATAAATAAATTCCCTCAGCATTTTCCACCAGCATGTGATCATACTCGCGCCAAGCGTCCATTGCTGCCCAAGGATGCAATTGGTGTTGCCTATCCCAGGAATGTAAAGAATCCGTAGATGGTTCATTGGTATTTACAAAATTTGAATTTCCAATTTTCATGAAAAACCCCGTATGGAATAGTTCTTATGCAGTAACAATTTACACAAAATTTTAGGAATTAATATTTGTTTTTTCTTCTAATTGTTTCAGATATCCAGCATGAAACGCTTTTATACCCCATTCCATATTCGATAATGGGCCAGGCACATAGTGATTAGAATTAACCCCTTTTTGATTAAGAGCAATAATGCGTTCATCATCCTGAGATGTGCAGTGCCATAACCAAGTCAGATCTTCTAAGTTATAATCTTTCCCTTCTTCCGCATCCTCTCTCACCATCCAAATTACTTCAATATCCGTTATTTGAAGAGACCTTGGTATAAAACGGTAACCAATAACATGATCGGAGTAAGATAAGAAGTTGTTCAAAATGCCTATTTGTATATCACTTGTCCCACCATCAAAATCTTTAAGCCTACCTAACAATGGTGCTAATTTTTCCCCAGATTTACTACCAGTTTTGTACCCTTGAAAGAGAGGATAACGAGAAAAATAGAAGTCCATTTCTACATTATTTGACTCCAAAAGATTTATATGTAGCTCTTCTCCAGATAACCCCACATCCATACTTTTCTTAAGCATACAATTTTTCAATTCGATATTGGCGCTTGATGGATCTTTTAGACTGTGCGAGCGAGAATACTCCAAATGGGCAGGCGCACAATGGTAGCATTCCATATAATTTTCTAAAGCCAATTTCCAATTCGCAGCTACCGGGTAATTTGCGCTATGCACAATTTTTAAATTCTCAAATTCAAAAGGTTCAACTAATGGTTCCAATTGAAGTAAGCCTTCATCTATATTAGGCGGATTATCTGCTACGCAAATAAAAATGAGCCCGTGAAAAATTCGGAGATTGACTTTTTTTAATGAATATTCTGCTGTATTGAAGTTATCCTCCATTTCGCGTGCAGCACGCAGGCTTCCATTAAGTTCGTAAGTCCATGCATGATAGGGGCATACAAATACCCGAGTATTTCCGCTCTTTTCAATACATACCCTTGAACCTCTGTGGCGGCATACATTTAAGAACGCATTTACACTATTATTTTTGTCACGAGCAATTATCACCGACTCATAACCATAATCGAATAATAAAAAGTCCCCAACATTTGGGATTTGATTTATATGCCCAACCCAAATCCAACTATGGTTCCAATAATGCTGGATATCCATCTTATAAACAGTCTCAGACGTATAAAATTGGCGAGGGAGACTCTGAGACCCTTGGTACTTCGAAATAAGTTCCTTAAATCCCTCTTCCACTCTTTGACCTCCAACCTAAAACTATTAGAAACAACTATTTTAAAGAAATAATTTCTCTAATATAGAATTCTTTTTCCACTTCACTATCGTCGCGTTCAAAATTACGCGCCGCTAAGTGACCATCAAAAACTGCATCAGCGATTAAACCTGGTGCAGCTGCATCACCAACTAATTTTAGAAAAAATTTCTGGCTATCTTTCTCTGAAACTAACTTCATTAGATCTTCATATAGACTGATTTCACGATGTCTTTCAGTAACTAGCAAAACAGATTGGGTGGTCACATCTAGTTTTTTCCCAGTGTAATTACATTCAAACTCTACTCTATCTTCACTAATCTCACTGATTACGTAACCAAACTTTAAATCAATATTCTTATTTATAAGACTTCTCTGAATTCTGTGCTGCTCTAGCGTATTCTCACACCATGGCGAAACATTATTTGCAGGGGTTACAAAGACTATTTCAAATCCCAGGTCACTGAGATGATCTGCGAAGACACCACCAAGATATATTTGATCATCATCATAAATTACAAGCTGACCACTTTTGGGTAAGACGCCTCCCATAATATCATCGGGAGTAAAAATATTTTTTGCTGGCTGAACTCTCAGCGTCTTACGATTGCTTCGGCCAACTCCATCAGATCGCCACTTAGATCCTGTTGCTAAAAATACATTTTTTACTCCAAGCTCGAGCACATTTTCAGCAGTTAGTCTACTATCTAAAAAAAGATCTACATTGGCTGACTGCTGTAAGTATCTAATACGATAATCTGCCACTCTTCGCCAAGCATTTAGTCCCTTTAACCTAGACTCAGACAGTACTCTCCCACCATACTCTTCATTGGCTTCAGCCAGTGTAACTTTATAGCCACGTCGCTCCAATTGCATTGCACATTCAAGTCCTGCTGGCCCTGACCCGACAACCAAAGCTGACTCTTCACTTCCTTTACGGTGAATTTTTTCAGGATGCCAACCACGCCTCCACTCCTCACCCATAGTTGGGTTTTGAGTGCATCTTATTGGGATTGCCAAGTTATCAGAGGCAACGCATATATTGCATCCAATACACTCGCGAATATCTTCAAAACGTCCTTCTTTAATTTTCATAGGCAAAAATGGATCAGCAATCGAAGGTCGGGCCGCCCCAATAAAATCGACAATACCTTTATTTACAAGACTCGCCATTAGGTCAGGTGAAGTAAATCTACCAACTGCAACTACTGGTTTGGAGGTGACGCTTTTAACAAAATCAATATAAGAAGTTTGATAGCCCTCGTTGGGTTCAAACCTTGAGGTAACAGAATCGTTTGACCAATCAGAAACATTCACGTCCCATAAATCGGGAAGTTCTGCTAGCATCTCAACAACTGCCCGACCTTCTTCCCGAGCCTGCATACCATCAGCGCCCTTGACTTCATCTACAGCAAACCTGAAGGCTACTGCACACTTATCACCTACTTCTTCTTTTGTTTCTTCGATTAGCTCTTTTATTAGTCTAACCCGGTTCTCTAATTTTCCGCCGTATTCATCCATTCTATCGTTTACGTTTGGCAATAAAAATTGGTGGGCTAGGGTCATATGATGACCGGCATACGCATAAACAATATCAAATCCGGCTTCCTTTGCACGCCGTGCAGCCATCCGATGCCAGTAGCGCAGATTTTTGATATCACTTTTGTCCATTTGCCGAGCTTGACGAGGAGTTAAGATATCAGCGCTCATCTCATTTACTCCAAGAATGGGAGCCCGAGTTAATTGGTTGATTGCATGATTTCCATTATGCGCAAGCTCAATCGCTGCAAGAGAACCGTGTTTATGCACAGAATCGGTGACTAGTCTCAAAGCTGGAATATCGCGCTCATCCCAAATTCTCTGTTCAGGGTAAGGGGTTAAATCTGAACTAGGATGAATTTCTGTCTCCTGCGTTGAAACTACGCCCCATCCCCCTTCTGCTTTTATCGCTCGCGTGGCAGCATCAGCCTTTGGTCTCAAATGTCCCATTCCTGTACAATGAGGAACTTGGAAAAAACGATTAGGTGCTGTTACTGGTCCAATTTTAACGGGTGTAAATAATGTCTCATATTTATTTGACACTTGAGTGCTCTCCACAGACCTGAGAGAGTATTCTAAGCAGTATACAGTTCTGGCTGTCAAGCCTTTGAATTACAGAATAGCCAGGTGGATTCAACAATCATTTTACTGTAGCGTGTATGCATACAGAATATAAAGAACTTAGATGAATATTTGATGTTAGGAAGTGGAAACTACACGTACACGCCAGTAGAAGATTGGGGGAATTTCCCAGATGAAGTCATTTTGGGAGATGTTGCAGGAATTGCAATAGACGCCAATGATCAGGTGTATTTATTCAATAGAGGACAGCATCCCGTAATAGTTCTATGTCAAAACGGGGAAGTACTACGCACCTGGGGTCACGGTATTTTCACAAATCCACATGGAGCCTCGATAGGACCAGACCAATGTATCTATCTTACCGATAATTTTGATCATACCGTACGGAAATTTTCCCTAACTGGTGAACTACTCATGGAACTTGGCACTCCAGGCATAAGTTCTGGATTTATGAGTGGAAAACCATTCTGTAAATGTACACATTCCACAATATCGCCCTCAGGGGATATTTTTGTTTCCGATGGATATAATAATGCCTGTATCCATCACTATAACCCCAAAGGAAAATACATAAAAAGCTGGGGGCAAGCTGGAGCTGGACCTGGTCAGTTCAATCTACCTCATAATATATGTTGCGATACTGATGGATGGATATACGTGGCGGATCGTGAGAATTCTCGCATACAGATTTTTGATACATTAGGTAATTTTGAAACCCAAATTAATAATATGCACCGACCTAGCGGTTTAGCGATAACTGCAGGCTCTTCGCCCGATTTAATTGTTGGTGAGTTAGCTTCTTACCTTGAGGTAAATAAGGATTTCCCAAATTTAGGTCCATTTGTAAGTTTCTTTGATAGACAAGGTTCCATGCTTTCAAGGTTAGATAAAGGAGTTGGGCCGGGGGTTTATCCTGGCCAATTTATATCACCTCACAGTATAGCACTAGACAGTTTAGGCGACCTATACATCGGAGATGTGGCAGAAACAGATTGGAAAGCAGTTATGGGTAAAGAATTAATGCCCAATAATTTAAGGCGCTTTCAAAAATTAAGACGCAGCCAAACATGAAAGTAATGAATTTCATATAACATTTTTTCTAAACAGGTCTTGCTAATAACCCTTTAGCTATTGAAGTAACCTGTGCTGCTTCAATTTCCTGTAATTCACTAAAAACAGCTTGCTCATAACGGCAATAATTACTTTCGAATAGCCCCTCAAGAACTCGCAAATTCTTAAAAAACCGAATACTTGTTCCAATATTTTGATTTGAGAAGTTCAATACAGGCAGAATTTTTTCAAATAACAACTGAGCTTCTTCTTTATTACCATCTTGATATAAGTGATAAATCTCTACATAAATTTTTTCTAATCCAGTGGGTATGAAAGCATTCACTGATCGAGCCATTGCATCAATAAGTTGCGTTACAGCCCAGCCACCACAAACTTTCAGTCGACCATCTAGTTCTTTCAAAACTGCACTATACTTTTTACCTGCCCCGACTGTTTCGATTTTTAACCAATCAAATTTATCTACTGAATGAAATAATTTAACAATTTCTTCTAAAGCCATTCCATTACCCGACCAATCTAGATCTTGTATCATTAAAATCCTAGGTGACAGTTTTTCTAATTTCTTTAAAAAATTCTCTTTTTGAGAAAATTCGAAGGTCGCGGGTAGTTGAACACATATGCCATCCGCCTTGAAAGAATTAGCACTTTTAGTAAGTTCAATACTTTCTTCAACATCAGCTGCCGTTACACTACATATGAAAGGGATGCGGCGCATGTTAACTTTTGTAACTGTATCGATAAATTGAATTTTCTCATCAAAATTTAAAGTGTCGTATTCTCCTGCTACGGCCAGTCCGAGCATTCCTCCACAGCCAGACATTATCGTGTGCTGCACCAGGCGAGTCAGGGAATCGAGATCTAATTCACCCGAATTTGTAAATGGAGTATTCAGACTGGGCAAAATACCTTTCATTTCCATTACCTATCGAGGTGCTCTAGTTTCATTCATTGGTAACGAAGCTGTTAAACAGCCATAACCTAAACCAGAATGGGCTAGTGGGTTTTTCCCGGAAAACCGCGGATCCATTGGCTGATTTATGGGTTGAAAACGCGTATCACAAGACAATCTTATTCGACCTAAAGGCGAATTATTATCGAATGAACCATGTACCATGAACATTCCAAAAATCAAACAGTCACCTGGATTAAATGACGTGGTGAGAAAACGACTCGACTTTCTTTCAGCTAAAGCCAAAGGAGTATCTTCGATATGCCCCAGACGGGTCTTGTCTCTGTCGACATCTAATCCTTCAAATTGTGCCCTAATATCACTCCAAGTGTGAGAATTCTCTAATATATACAATGTACCTTCATCCAATCCAACCGGACCTATTGGACACCAGCAAGTGAGCAAATTTTTAGTACCTCTGTTCATATACGGATGATCAATATGAACCGGGCTAGCTTTTCCCGCCTGCATAGCCCGGAGCCAAGCAAACGAGAAATGAGTAACTTTTTCACCAAAAATTTTTTCCATCACACCGGTAATTTCCGGACCATTTATTACCCTTCTAAGTGCCGAACCTTCACTGACTGATTTCCAGAATGCACCTAGCGACTTTGTATTTGGATAATGCAAACGCCTATCCGATGTTCCTGTGGAAATTGCATCAGATAT
>Ga0181576_10003211_pt1 | contig 12087 bp, 9 predicted proteins | sample 101ome_22_FD_132464 | JGI IMG/M metagenome (GOLD analysis project Ga0181576, IMG submission 132464) | Coastal salt marsh microbial communities from the Groves Creek Marsh, Skidaway Island, Georgia - 101412BT metaG (megahit assembly) | ecosystem: Environmental > Aquatic > Marine > Intertidal zone...
CTCCTGCGCCGTCAGATCCACTCCGAGCGGCGTACCCCACTCGTGGTCTTCACCCCGAAGCAGGGACTGCGGATGCGACAGACCCGCTCCAGCGTCACGGAGCTCACCGAGGGCTCGTTCCGCGAGGTCCTCGATGATCCGGGGGTGTTCGACCGCTCCAGCGTCCGCCGGGTGGTGTTCTGCTCGGGCAAGGTCGCCTGGGACGCGATGGCCGAGCGCGATCGCCGCGAGGCCCCGGTCGCCGTGGTCCGGGTGGAGCAGCTGTATCCGCTCCCCACCGAGCAGATGTACGCGATCCTCGAGTACTACCCCAACGCCCGCGAGATCGTCTGGCTCCAGGAGGAGCCGGAGAACATGGGCGCCTGGAAGTTCATCGAGCACCGGATCTGGAGGGTGAAGGAGCGCGGCTACGACCTCCGCCACGCGGCGCGCTTCGAGTCGGGTTCACCGGCCACCGGTTCCAAGACGGTCCACGACCAGGAACTGGTCGACCTCATGAACGAGACCTTCGAAGGCCTCTGACCGCCCTCCGGGCGCTCGCTCAGGTCAACTCCAGTCCGAGTACCGCGCCCAACTCAGCGAGGGCGCTCCCGGGGTCGACCACCTTGATGGTCGTCATGCCCATCGCCGCTGCCGGCTTCAGGTTGATGCCGAGGTCATCGAGGAACACGACCTCTTCGGGCTCGACTCCGGCGGTCGCACAGGCGATCTCGTAGAAGGCCCGCTCGGGTTTGCGCACGCCGACCCGGGACGACTCGATGATGTGGGCGAAACGGCTCATCGCGTCGTCGACATCGGGACGGTCACCCGTCGAACCCACGACGTTGTTCGTCAGGCAGGCGAGCAGGTAGCCCGCATCGCGCAGTCGGTCGAGGGCGGTGACCATCTCGGGGCGTACCGCCCCGTAGAGGCAGGAGAGGACATCGGACCCGGGGATGCGATGGCCGAGTCGCTCCGACTCCTCGGCGAAGAGCCGATCGAACTCGTCGGCGCCGACCTCGCGACGCTCGATCCTCGCCCAGGCGTTCGTGTCGGGCTCGACGGCGTTCACCGATCGGATGAAGTCGCGGGGGATCCCGTGGCGCTCCTCATATCGGTTGAAGGCCTCGAAGGGACTCGATGTGATCACCCCACCGAAGTCCCAGAAGACGGCGCGATGCTGACGTCGAGGTGTCGAACCCACGTCATCGGACTCTACGATGCCTTCGGCCGTTCACGCGCCGAGCCCGTCGCCCTGCTGAGGCGGACGACGGATGGACGTGACCGCCCGGAGGCCGAGTGCCCTCCGAACCACCCCACACGACCCGAGCGGGTCTGACACGAGGAACACATGCCGAACAGCGCAGGACTGGGCCACATCGTGGTCGACGGGTCCAACATCGCGACCGAGGGTCGCTCCATGCCGAGTCTCCAGCAGTTGAACGAGGCGGTGACATCGTTCATGGCGGATCACCCCGATGTGCCGGTCACCGTGGTGGTCGACGCCACCTTCGGTCATCGCATCGACAAGTCGGAACGAGCCGAGTTCGACGAGGCGGTCGCCAACAACGAACTGGTCGCGCCACCCGCCGGCGCGGTCGGTCGCGGCGATGCCTTCGTGCTCAACATCGCCCAGAAGTCGGGTGCCACGGTGCTGAGCAACGACTCCTTCCAGGAGTTCCACGGAACCCATGAGTGGCTCTTCGAGGAGGGTCGACTGATCGGCGGCAAGCCGGTTCCCCATGTCGGTTGGGTGTTCGTCGCTCGCAACCCGGTTCGCGGGACCGTGTCCCGTCAGGCGACGCGAGCCTCACGGAAGTCCGAGTCGAAACCTGCGAAGGCCGAGGCTCCCGCATCCGCATCGACGTCGAAGTCGGCGAGAAAGGGCAAGTCCAGCCCGCTGGCGAACGAGCCGATGCCCACCCCGAAGACCCCGCCCCCCGGGGCGGCTTCGGTCAACGAGCTCGTCCCGTTCCTCGACTTCGTCGAGCGTCATCCAGTCGGGACGAGTTGCAGTGGTGTCGTCGAGGCCTACTCATCACACGGGGCGTATCTGCGGGTCGGTGAGGTGCGCGTCTACGTCCCCCTCAGGTTGATGTCCGATCCTCCGCCGCAGAGCGCACGCAAGATGTTGAAGATGGGTGAGAGCGTGACCGTGGTGATCGCGGGGTTCGTGCCGGCGCGACGGAGCATTGACGCCGGACTGCCCGGCATGGTCGACGCGACTGCCGCGCCGTCCGAGCAGGAGCCTCCGGCGAGGCCCACCGCGAAGAAGACGGCGGCGAAGAGGGCAGCAGCAACGAAGACCGCGCCGAACAAGGCAGCGGCGAAGAAGATCGCGGCGAAGAAGACCGTGCCGAAGAAGACGGCGGCGAAGAAGACCGTGCCGAAGAAGACGGCGGCGAAGAAGACCGTGGCGGAGAAGGCGGCACCGAAGGCGGCTGAGAAGAAGGCAGCAACGAAGACGACAGCGAAGAAGGCCGCGACGAAGAAGGCCGCGGTCAAGGCGGCGGTGAAACGGGCAGCGACGAAGACGGTGGCGAAGAAGGCCTCGACCAAGAAGACCGAGAAGAAGGCCTGAGAGACTGCACCCATGCGCATCGTCACCTGGAACGTCAACTCCCTCAAGGCTCGGCTCCCTCGGGTCACCGAGTGGATCGACGAGGTTCGCCCCGAGGTGCTCTGCCTGCAGGAGACGAAGATGGCCGACGAGGCCTTCCCGGCTCTCGACTTCGAGGCCCTCGGCTACACCGGAGCGCACTTCGGTCAGGGGAGGTGGAACGGTGTGGCGATCATCTCCCGCGTCGGTCTCGACGACGTCGTCGCGAACTTCGCGCCCGGGATCGAACCCGACACCGAGGCCCGCATCATCACCGCCACCTGCGGCGGTGTTCGGGTGTCGAGCGTCTACGTACCGAACGGTCGCGCCGTGGACGACCCCCACTACGAGTACAAACTCGACTGGCTCGACCGGCTCGTCGCCCACCTCGACGCGGACACATCGCCGACCGCCGATGTCGTCGTCACCGGTGACTTCAACATCGCGCCCACCGACGCCGACGTCTTCGACCCGGCGATGCTCGATGGAGGCACCCACGTCACCCCGGCCGAACGCGACCGGCTCACCGCCCTCGCGGAGTGGGGCCTCACCGACCTCTTCCGGAAGCATCACAGCGCCGCGGAGCTCTACTCATGGTGGGACTACCGATCCGGCTCCTTCCACAAGGGCCACGGCATGAGGATCGACCTCAGTCTCGGTACCGCGAGTGTCGCCGAGCGCTGCCGATGGAGCGTCGTCGATCGCAACGCCCGCAAGGGCGAGTCACCGAGCGACCACGCGCCGGTGATCGTCGAACTCGCCGACTGAACCCGACGCGACTCACCCGGAGCCGTCGAGGGCGGCGACCACGCCGGCGATGAGGCGCTCACTCGTCATCGCGCCGAGGCCCGTCGCGCGGTCGAGCGCCGCCGCGTCGCGCGGTTGCGACTCGGCGATCCTCCGCAGGGCGGCATCGGGACAGAACTCGCTCGGGAGGACCCCGATGCGGCGCGCCGCCGACTCCCGCCAGAGCACCAGGCGATCCATCCGGTCCCGTTCGCGTCGTCGATCGGCGTCAATGGTCCGGAGCACCGGTGGTTCGGCGATCGGCGCGGATGCCGGTTCGAACCCGTCGAGAAAGGGCGACGGCTGCCGCCGGTAACCGGCTCGCCGCTCCGCCCTCGAGACGTGACATACATCGGTCGCGCGTGTGAGCGCCACATAGAGCAGGCGCGCCTCCTCAGCCACCGCGCCATTCGTCGTGGCGGCCCGATGCGGGCTGAGACCCTTCTCGACCCCGACCACGAAGACCGTCGGCCATTCCCGCCCCTTCGAGGCATGGAAGGTGAGCACCTCCACCCCCGAGACATCGCGGATGCCGAAGGGATCGACGGTGGCGAGCCACGACCGCAACGCCGTGCCGTCACCGTAGGGCTGCTCGCGTAGGAAGTCGACGAGTACCTCGCCGACCCGAGCGGTGGCGGCGCGGTCGCCCTCGGAGTTCGCCTCGCGGGAGACATCGGTATCGAACTCGTCGAGGAGGTCGTGGGCGAAGGAGCGGAGAGCGGAGGCCGACTGACAGCGTTGGGCGCGGTCGAGGAGCCGGCGCTCGATCGAGCCCGACGCCAGGGCGCGTCGACGGACGACGATGCCGCGGGACTCGAGCGCCTCGGCGACACGCCCCGCCACCTGATGGGTGCGCGCGAGGACCGCGACCTCACCCCGACGGATCGCCGCCGGGTCGCAGCCGAGCACCGAGGCCGCGACCCCCGATGCCTCAGCATTCTCGTCCGCGTAGGCGGTGAGGCTCAGCGGTCGGGCATCCTCACGGGCCGAGACCAGACCGGCGCCCTGACCCGAGGTGTCGAGCACGTGATTGCCGGCCGCGACGATCTGCGGGGTCGAACGGTGGTTCACCGGGAGGCGGATCACCTCGACGCCCGGGAAGCGCCGGTCCACATCCACGAGCAGGGAGGGATCGGTCCCGTTGAAGCCGTAGATCGCCTGCGAGGGGTCACCGACGAGGAACAGGTCATCGCTGCCCTCTCGGAGCACATCCACGAGACGGTGCTGGAGGGGGTTGAGGTCCTGGGCCTCGTCGACGTGGAGATGACGGAACCGCCACCGCACGGCCTCGGCGAACGTACGGTCGCCCTCCAACTCGCGGACGAGGATGGCCAGCAGGTCGTCGAGATCGACCACACCGCGCCGGCGCTTCTCCTCGGCGTAGGCGTCGAGTGCCGCGGGCACCTGCGACATGACCCTGGAGCGTCGACCGGCCGCGCGCGCCGCGCGCTGGTAGTCATCGGATCCGAGGCCCCGCGCGAGCGCCCAGTTGACCTCCTCCAGCACCGCCGACGCGCGACCTCGGTCACCGCCAGGTGAGTCGGTTCGTGGCGAGGCGGCGCGAAGCAGTCGGGCGCGGTCATCGACCACCGTCGGCACCGGACGCCCCGTGTCGACCCAGCGCCGACGTAGGAGGCCGAGAGCAACCGAATGGAAGGTGCCGGCCTCCACGCGCTCGCGGACCCCGCTCGCGCCGAGTCGACGGCGCAGCTCTCCGGCCGCCTCCCGGGTGAACGTGAGGGCGAGGGTGTGCTCGGCCTCGGCGGTATCGGAGAGGACGCGATGAGCGATACGTCGGGTGAGCACCCGGGTTTTGCCCGACCCGGCGCCCGCGATCACCGCCACCAGCCGTGACTCGCAGGTGACCGCGCGACGTTGATCGTCATCGAGATCGACGAGCAGATCGGCGGGGTCCACGGCGCAACGGTACCGGTCCCCCCGAAGCCGATCCGAAGGCGCGTCCGTGGCACACTCGGGGTGATGCCGCGCGCGACCCTCCCCAACGCGATCGAGATCGAGTACGACTCCTTCGGATCGCCCAGCGACCCCGCGCTGCTGCTCGTCGCCGGATTCACCTCCCAGTTGATCTCGTGGGACCCGGACCTCTGCGAGATGCTCGCCTCCAGAGGTCGATACGTCATCCGATACGACAATCGCGACTGCGGCCTCTCCACCCACCTCGACGGGATCACCGTCGACGTCGAGCGAGCCACCGAGATCTTCCTGTTCGGCCACGACGAGAAGATCGACTGCCCCTACGACCTCTCCGACATGGCGGCCGACGGGATCGGAGTCCTCGACCACCTCGGCATCGACAGCGCGCACATCATGGGGGTGTCGATGGGCGGGATGATCGTCCAGGCCATGGCCATCGACCATCCCGACCGGATCGCCTCGGCGACCTCGATCATGAGCACCACCGGCGAGCGCGACTACGGCGAACCGACCGCGGAGTCGCTCGCGGTGCTGCTCGCCGACCCACCCGCGGACCGACAGGCCTACATCGACGGTGCCGCCGACTACGCCGTCTGGGCGTCGAAGGCGCACTTCGACCTCGAACGAGCCCGCCGGTTCGCGGCCGCCGCCTACGACCGCGCCTTCTACCCCGAGGGGTCCACCCGGCAGATGGCCGCCATCCTCACGAGCGGTGACCGAGCCGAGGGTCTCGCCGACCTCCGCGTTCCGATGCTCGTCATCCACGGCACCGACGACACGCTCATCACCCCCTCGGGAGGGGAGCGGACCGCTGAGATCACACCGGGCGCCGAACTCCTCATGCTCGACGACATGGGCCACGACCTTCCGGTCCCTCTGTGGCCGGTAATCGTCGACGCGGTTATCGCCCACAGCGACCGCAACCCCTGAGGAACGACCCCGCCGATCCATACCGACGAACCAGCCGACACGAGGAGCAGCACCATGGCCGGACCACTCCAAGGCCTCAAGATCATCGAGATCGCCGGGATCGGCCCGGGTCCCTTCGCGGCGATGATGCTCGCCGACATGGGGGCCGACGTGCTCCGCGTCGACCGGGCCGCCGCTGTGCGGGGGATCGCGACCGACCCCGGTCTCGACATCCTGCAGCGGGGGCGCCGCAACATCGCCCTCGACCTGAAGCACCCCGACGGGGTGTCGGCCCTGCTCGACCTGGTCGGTGAGGCCGACGCCCTCATCGAGGGGTTCCGCCCCGGCGTCATGGAGCGTCTCGGCATCGGCCCAGAGGTGTGCACCGAGCGCAACCCTCGGCTGGTCTTCGGGCGCATGACCGGCTGGGGTCAGGACGGGCCCTACGCGCAGGCCGCCGGGCACGACATCAACTACATCTCCCTCGCCGGCTCGCTCGCCCACATGGGCCGGGTCGACACCGGTCCGGTCCCACCCCTCAACATGGTCGGAGACTTCGGCGGCGGCGGCATGCTCCTCGCCTTCGGCGTGGTCTGCGGCATCCTGGAGGCGGCGCGATCAGGAACCGGTCAGGTCATCGACGCCGCGATGGTCGATGGATCGGCTGTGCTCATGTCGATGTTCTGGGCGTTCAGCGCGATGGGGGTGCACGATCCCGATTCGCGGGGCACCAACCTCTTGGACACCGGGGCCCACTTCTACGACGTCTACCGCTGCGCCGACGATGCCTACATCTCCATCGGGTCGATCGAGCCCCAGTTCTACGCCGAACTCATGAGGCTGCTCGACCTCACCGATGACCCCGACTTCGCCACCCAGATGGACCGGTCGGCATGGCCCGCGCTCAAGGAGCGACTCGGGGAGATCTTCGCCTCCCGGACCCGGGCCGAGTGGTGCGAGCTCCTCGAGCACACCGACGTCTGCTTCGCCCCGGTGCTCACCATGGCCGAAGCGGCGGAGCATCCCCACAACCGGGCGCGAGGGACGTTCACCGAGGTGGCTGGTCTGGTCCAGCCCGCGCCGGCCCCGAGGTTCTCCCGCACCGAGCCCGAGGTCGCCTCCCCGCCGGCCCACCCGGGGCAGCACACCCGCGAGGCGCTCCTCGACTGGGGTGTCCCCGCCGAGCGCGTCGTGTCACTCCTCGAGTCCGGCGCGGCGCGACAGGCGTGACCCACCTCGTTCGACTGGTCCGGCACGGCCGGGCGGCCGCCGGGTGGGACGTCGATCGCGACCCGGGCCTCGACGCCCTCGGACTCGACCAGGCTGAACGGGTGGCCGACGTGCTGGTCGCCGAGGTGGCCGCCGACGTCGACGTGTGGACCAGCCCGCTGCGGAGGTGCCGTGAGACCGCCGCTGCGCTCTCCGGTCGCCTGGGCACCGAGGCCCGCATCGAACCTCGCGTGGCTGAGATCCCATCGCCGGAGGGTGTCGACATGGCCGATCGGACCGGTTGGCTGCGCTCCGCGATGAACGGCACCTGGGGGGACCTCGGTGACCGCTACACGGAGTATCGCGACCGCGTGGTCGAGGCCGTCACGGCCTGCGAGCGACCGACCGTGGTCTTCTCCCACTTCGTGGCCATCAACGCCGTCATCGGGGCCTGTGTCGGCGACGACCGATTGCTCATCGACCACCTCGACAACACCTCGGTGACCGTCGTCGAAGTGACCGCCGGGTCGCTCCGACTCATCGAACGGGGTCGCGAGGCCGACACACTCATCCGCTGAGGGGCAACGGCCTGCGACCGGGGTGGTGACCCCCGATGGCATGCTCTTGGGGTGCCGAATCCCCGAACGGTCGCCCTCACCCTGGCGTTCACCGCTGTCGCGGGCTGCGCCTACCTCGACGCCGATGCCGAGCCGCTCGCGCCTGCCCTCGATGAGGCGCCCCCGACCGAGACGACCGTTGCTGATGAGCAGCCGTCCATCGAGGAGGACTCGGAGACCGAGGTGAGCGCGGCACCCACCACGACCGCCACCACGCTCCCGCCGACCACCACCATCCCGCCGCCGCTCGGTGTGGACGAACTCATCCTGAGCCCGGAGGGCATCGGAGGGGCGCTGCTCGGCGCGGATCCCGACACCGTGGTCACCTACATCTCCTCGATCCTCGGAGCGCCCACCGACGACAGCGGCTGGGTGGATCCGCTCGAGTTCTATCTCTGCCGAGGAACCACCGTCAGACGTGTCGAGTGGGGAGTGCTGTCGGCGATCTTCGGCGACGAGTCCGACATCGCCACCGGCCGCACGCACCTCATCTCGTGGACCTACGGCCTCGTCGACCGTCTCGGCGACGAACCGGTTGGGCTCCGAACCCCCGGCGGGTTGACACTCGGCGATCAGATCGCCGGTCTCCGGGAGGAGTTCGGGTCGGTGGCCCTCGACGAGGGCGACGCCGACCTCGACATCCCACCGAGCTTCTATGTCGGGCCGACCCTGCGGGGACTGGCCACCGGTATCGCCGACGACGACTACGTGCTCGTGATCATCGGCGGGAGCGGGTGCACCGGGTGAGTCTGCTCGAATGGCACGAACTCAACGCCTGGGTGCTGATCTGGTCGAACGCGGCCCTCGGCCTGTGGTTCAACGCCGCCCAGTTCGCCCCCGCGCTCCGACATCGCGCCATCTGGCCGATCACCCTGGCGGTCCAGGTCACCGTGTTCACCCAGGCCGTACTCGGCGTGTTGATTGTGAACCGCACCACGCTCGAACTCGACGACATGCACGCCCTCTACGGCTTCTCGACGATCATCGCCGTCGCCATCCTCTACAGCTACCGCTCCAGTCCGTTCATCCGTGACCGCCAATGGCTGCTCTACGGCCTCGGGTCCTGGTTCATCATGGGGCTCGGACTGCGCAACCTCTACATGAACTGAGGCCCGCCCGGGTATCAGGCCGAGGTGATCAACTCGCGGAGCAGGCCGACGAGGAACACGGCCGGTGTCGTGTCTCGGGGTATCGGGACCACCACCTGGCGCTGCTGCTCCTTGACCACCGCCGAGCGCGCCAACCGCTTCAGGCGCATCGACTCGCTCGCCTTCAGCTCGAGACCCGAGAGTCGCGCCTGACGGCCGCGCTGACGATCGCCGGTCACCTGCAGCTCCGGGATGCCGCACCGGATGCACTCCGCGCGCAGCTCGCCGATGACGAGCAGCATCTCGGCCTCGGTGGGCACCGGCCCGTAGCGGTCCTCCCACTCAGCTCGGATGTCGGCGACCTCGTCGACGGTGGTCACCTGCGCGAGACGTCGGTACGCCTCGAGTCGCAACTCCTCCTTGGTCACGTACTCCGCCGGCAGGAAGGCGTCGGTCGGGATGTCGAGCGAGACGGTCGGGGGAGTCGGAGCCGGCTCACCCTTCATCTCGGCGACGGCCTCGGTCACCATCTGGCAGTAGAGGTCGTAGCCGACCGCGGCGATGTGGCCCGACTGCGACTCACCGAGGAGATTGCCCGCCCCGCGGATCTCCAGATCGCGCATGGCGATGCGGAAGCCGGACCCGAGATCGGTCGACTCGCCGATCGTCCTGAGGCGTTCGTAGGCCTCCTCGCTCAGGGTGCGGTCCCTGGGATGGAACAGGTAGGCGTAGGCCCGCTGTCCACTGCGCCCGACACGACCCCGGAGCTGGTGCATCTGACCGAGCCCGAGCAGATCGGAGCGCTCGACCACGAGGGTGTTCACCGTCGGCATGTCGATACCCGACTCGATGATCGTCGTGCACACCAGGACGTCGTAGTGCCCCTCCCAGAAGTCGACGACCACCTGCTCGAGGCTTCCCTCGTCCATCTGTCCATGGGCGACCGCGATACGGGCCTCGGGGACGAGCTCACGGAGACGGGCGGCGGCCCCCTCGATCGACTTGACGCGGTTGTGCACCCAGAACACCTGGCCCTCGCGCAGGAGTTCACGGCGGATCGCCTCCACCGCGACGCGCTCGTCGTACTCGCCGACGAAGGTCAGAATCGGCTGACGGTCGGCCGGAGGGGTCTGCAGCAGCGAGAGGTCGCGGATCCCGACGAGGGACATCTCAAGGGTGCGTGGGATCGGGGTGGCCGACATGGTGATGACATCCACCGAGGTGGCCAACTGCTTGATGGCCTCCTTGTGGGTCACGCCGAACCGCTGCTCCTCATCGACGACGAGGAGACCGAGATCCTTGAACATCACGTCGCCAGTCAGCAGGCGGTGGGTGCCGATCACGCAGTCGATCTCCCCCGAGGCCAGGCCCGCGACCACCTTGTCGGCCTGAGCGCGGGTAAGGAAGCGCGACAGCACCTCGACGCGGATCGGGTACCCCGAGAAACGGTCGGCGAAGGTCGCCCCGTGCTGGGTTGCAAGGAGCGTGGTCGGCGCGAGGACCGCCACCTGCTTGCCGGCCTGGATGGCCTTGAAGGCGGCGCGGATCGCGACCTCGGTCTTGCCGAAGCCGACGTCACCGCAGATGAGCCGATCCATCGGAACCGGACGCTCCATGTCGGCCTTGACCTCGTCGATGGCCCGCCGCTGGTCGGGGGTCTCGACGAACGGGAAGGTCGACTCCATCTCGGCCTGCCAGGGGGTGTCGGCGCCGAATGCGTACCCCTCGGTCGAAACCCTCCGCTGGTAGAGCAGAACGAGTTCCTGGGCGATCTCGCGCACGGCGGATCGCACCCGGGTCTTCGACGCCGCGAAATCGCTGCCGCCGAGACGGTGGAGCGACGGGGTCTCGCCGCCGATGTAGGGCCGGAGCGAACCGATCTGGTCGGAGGGGACATAGAGCTTGTCGGCCCCCTTGTAGGCGAGCAGGAGGTAGTCGCGTTCCGCCCCGCCGATCGCTCGGGTCACCATGCCCTCGTAGCGACCGACGCCGTGGTGCTCGTGGACCACGTAGCTGCCCGGGCGAAGACCCTCGAAGGTGGTCGTCGCCCCACGGGGGCGGGGCCGGCGATGCGCGCGGCGCCGTCCGGTCAGATCAGCCTCGGCGACCACGGCGAGTCGCGCTCGGGGCAGATGCCAACCCCGATGCAGCGGGGCCACGATGACGTAGGCCCCGGGCCGCGACATGTCGGTTCCGGCGGTGGCCGGGGTCAACTCGAGTCCGTGCTCGAGCATGGTCTCACGGATGCGGTTCGCCGACCCCTCACCGTCGGCAGCGACCACCACCCTCGAGCCGGCCGCGATGAGCTCGGTGAGCCTGGTCGTGAGCCCGGAGACATCACCACCGACGGGACCCCACCCGGACGACTCGACGATGGGGGTGTCCGGAGAGTCGGGCGCTGAGTCGATGGTCCAGAACGAACCGGTGCCCGAGAGCAGCCGATCGGGGTCGACGTGCAGCCGGGGGAAGGCGATGTCGGGGTCGCGCGCCCAGGTCTGGGCGAGGGTCCGGGCCAGATCGTCCTCCTCGGCGATCAGGTCGGCCGCGCGGTCGCGCATCCTCCGAGGTTCGATGAGAACCACCCGGGCCTCATCGGGCAGGAGATCGGTGATGAGCGCGTCGGACTCGGTGAGCCACGGCAGCCAGGACTCCATGCCGTCGAAGTGGGTGCCCTCCGCCAGTCGCTCCCACTGCTCGCGACCCCACGGATCGGTCGACACCAGGGTCTCCGCGCGAGCCCGAACCGAGTCATCGGGGGTGAGCTCGCGGGCCGGGAAGATTCGGGTCGAGGCGATGTCGTCGATCGAGCGCTGATCGTTGACGCTGAACTCGGTGAGTCGATCGACCTCGTCGCCCCACAGGTCGATACGCACCGGCCGGTCCGCGGTCGACGGGCACACGTCGATGATCGCCCCGCGTCGAGCGAACTCGCCTCGGTGCTCAACCAACTCCTCCCGGCGGTAGC
>Ga0181576_10003220_pt1 | contig 12072 bp, 14 predicted proteins | sample 101ome_22_FD_132464 | JGI IMG/M metagenome (GOLD analysis project Ga0181576, IMG submission 132464) | Coastal salt marsh microbial communities from the Groves Creek Marsh, Skidaway Island, Georgia - 101412BT metaG (megahit assembly) | ecosystem: Environmental > Aquatic > Marine > Intertidal...
GGTTGATGTTTACTGAACAGCGTATTAACCACAATTTCCTGATCTTGATGAGTGCCGGTGATAAGCACATGCTCCGATCCAGCCTCCAGAAGGGTTGAGGCGCAATCATTCAGCCCGGTTTTGCCGCTGAGTTTTTGTGCTTCAGGGATATTCGGAGTGATAATTGTACAAAGACGCAGCAGTTTATCTTTCATAAGGTCAATAAACTCTGCGTTGGCAACAGAAGCACCGCCGCCGGCGGCAAGCACTGGATCGAGCACCACCGGTACATTGACCAGGTTCTCGATAATTCGGACGATGGTTTCGAGCATGTCGATACTGCCGATCATGCCGATTTTTACAGCTGAAAATTCTATCTCCTGATGCAGGCTGGAAAACTGGCGATAAACCAAATCGCTGGAAACGGGTTCGTAAGCAAGCAGATTGCTGGAGTTTTGTTGCGTCAGTGCAGTAATCAGGGAGCAGGCATGGCAGCCATGATCGTTAATGGTTTCAATGTCTGCTTGAATACCGGCTCCACCGGTAGGATCAAAACCGGCAATGACGAGAATGCTGGGACGTTTATTCATCTAACTATTTTGAAGCAAAAAAATGAAAAAATATATTTGTACTGTGTGTGGATTGGTTTATGACGAAGAGTTGGGCTGGCCGGATGACGGGATTGCAGCCGGAACTCGCTGGGAAGACGTGCCTGATGACTGGCAGTGTCCTGAGTGCGGTGTCAGTAAGTCTGACTTTGAAATGGCAGAAATCTGATTCCCAAATTTGCGCTGATTGCTGACAAGTTGAGTAACTTGTCTAAGCTTAGTCTGAGATCAGGTAAGCAGACCTGAGACAACGACATGGAATTAGCGATGCCAGAAAAACAACAAACTTTACTTCAGGTGGCCAGAGAATATTGTCAGCTGATTGAGCAAACCGATTCCGGTGAGCAGCAGATTTTTACCGCTTTGATCAAACTCTTGCCTCGACTGCATGCAGCCATAGTTGCTTATGCAGACGAGCAGGAGGTGGATTGTAATGTCCCGGAAGCGGATCTTGATGCCCGTTTTGAACTGTTTAGCAGATTGAAACAAATGCTGGGTGACCGAGACGGTTATTGGCTTGAATTTGATGTGGTTAGTGATGAGCAGTGCAAAAGCGGTAGTCTTGCCGATGATTTGACTGACATTTACTGCGAACTTAAGGCCGGGCTTAATGCGCTCGAGGAAAATGCCAGACCGACAGATCAGACCATTGAGAACTGGCGATGCGGTTACAAGGTTCACTGGGGTAAACACCTGATAGATGCGGAAAAACATTTGTTTGAATTGCGTTCCAGCAACCGCCTATAGCCACCTTGATGTTACGTGATTTGATGACGAAAGTGCTTTTCATGGTGTACACTATTTGATCAGTCGCGAAATAATTCACGGGAGTTTCCTATGACTACAGCTTTATCATCTTCAGATCTTGAACTGACCGCTTCTGCGCAGTCCAAAATGTCTGAGCTTTTTTCACAGGTTGATGACAACATCGAAGGCGTACGAGTTTTTGCTACACCGGGTGGTTGCAGCGGTATCAACTTCGGTATGACTTTCACTGATCAACTTAATGGTAACGACGGTACTTTGGATTTTGAAGGTTTCAAAGTGATTGTCGACGATGCAACTCTGACTTATCTCAAAGGTGCGGAAATCGATTTTGTTGATAATGGCGACGGTAATGCCAGTTTCGTATTCAATAACCTGCCGCAAACTTCAACCGGTGGTGGTTGTGGTACCTGTGGTTCATCCGGCGGCGGATGTGGGTGAGTCGGTCCCTCATGCCTGCGGCATGAGGAAACCGATGAACGCGAGGCATAGATGCCGAGCCGGGCGAAGCTACATGGATGTATAAGCGAAAAGTCAGTAACTTAATCGGGTTACTAATAATTTTTCTCGTAAATCCGCTGAGTAATTACTAACTACTTTGACGTTTGCCCAAATACCGAAACCTGAATCGAAGACCCTCACCGGGTCTTCGATTTTTTATCTGAAACTTTAAAATTTTCCTATGCAGTTAACCGATGAAATGATTACAGAGATTGGTATGCCAATTATGGTCGCCGGTCTCATCCTGTATATGGGTTTCATTATCTGGAATCTGGGGAAAAAATCCAAAGCCGGGAAATTTGGCATGTTTGTGCTATTTCTTGGTCTTGCCGTCGGTATGCTGGGCTTCGTGATGAAGTACGTTATCAAGTTTATTCTGGGTATGCAGATTTAAAGCAATCATGAGTTAATGCCGTTGTCTTGCAGAGAAAAACCTGAAGGCTTTATCAGTTAACCGATAAATAAGATTCAGCAATTGTTTATAAAACCGACGTTTTTGGTCATGACTAAGCGCCCAGGGAAGGCTTGAGCTTCCTGCGAAAGACAATATCGTTTGGCTGACGCATTTAAAAAGCATCAATTATCAATACTTAGTCTGAGTTTTATCTGCTCGAATTGACACTTTTAGAAAAATGAATCTTGATAAAATCTCATGGATCAAAAAGATTTACGCACAGCTAAAATCACCACCACAATCAAAATTATGACCGGAATTTCATTGAACCAACGAAACCAGACATGAGATCTGGTGTTACGGTCAAATTTGAAATCCTTAACCAGTTTGCCGCAATAGAAATGATAGGCTACCAGAATGGCAATTAATGCCAGTTTGACATGAAGCCAGCCCATATGGCCGTAGGCTTCCCAAGCGTAGTCATACAACATCCAGAAACCAAAAATCAACGTGATAACCATACCGGGTGTGGTGATGCCATAGTAAAGTTTACGTTCCATGATTTTGAAACGTTCGATACTTGGTTTGTCGTCACTCATGGCATGGTAAACAAAAAGACGTGGCAGATAGAAAATGCCGGCAAACCAGGTGACCATAGCGATAAGATGCCAGGCTTTAGCCCACGTTCCCATATGAAACTCCCGTTAGTTCTTGTTATCAGATTTATTTTTATCAAATAATGCTTTTAAAACGTCTTGCTGATTTGAAACAGGCTCTTGCTGCGCAGGCGTTTTTTTACCAAAAAAGCCGGCAATTTTGCCAACAATAACTTTAATGGTGCGCCACATTTTTGGCAAAAGCCAAGCAATGATAACGATAAACACAAGTAAAGCAGCCAGAAATAACCATGGATGATTCAAGGCTGCCCACATGCCGCCAATCACAGCAATGTCTTCAGAAATTGATGCAGTCCAGTTTGAAACCGGTTCGGGAGAGGTATTGATTAACAATCGGGAACTGGTTTTAGTAAGATGAGAACTCGCAGCCAGACTGCCGCCAACCAGAAATGCTGCAAACTCAGCCGCTGCATTGACATCAAGACCACTTGCCATACCAGCGGCCAAAACCGCACCGGCAGGAATACGAATAAAGGTATGCAAAGTATCCCAGCCGGAATCTACACCGGGAATCTTGTCGGCAAAGAATTCGACCATGTACATAAAACCGGCAGCAATCATTACGGCAGGGTCTGTGAGTAATTGCAGTTCCTCCGGCAAGGCAACCTGACCGGTCGAGCCAAAATAACCTAACGCCAAAACCGCCGCATAGAGGTTAATACCGGAAGCCCAGGCTGTGCCAAGCATAAGGGAAATAATTTCAACAGTTTCCATAAAGTTTTATCTCATTGGTGGCGTTTGATAAAGGCTTCAGCCAGAGCACTGTATAGCGGTTTGGGGCATATCAGATGGGAGGTGCCGTAAGCGATGAAAGCCGTGCCCATCAAAGGCAGAATCATATTCTGATTATTGGTCATTTCCATCACAATAATAAATGCCGTTAGTGGCGATTGGACGACACCGGCAAAATAACCCACCATACCAAGCAAAATCATGTTTTCCAGACTGGACAACGGAAACCAGTGGGCCAGATTGTCACCGATACCGGCGCCGGCAGCTAGCGACGGGGCAAAGATACCACCGGGAATGCCGGTCAGGTAACTGGCCAGCGTAGCAGCGATTTTTTCCAGAGGATACCAGGGGTTGAAGGTGCCGCTTTGGTCAATAATAGCCTTGGCTTCAATGTAACCGGTGCCGGCAGCAGAATAATCAGAAAAATAATTGATCAGTGCGAGAAGGCAGCCAAAAAACAGCGCGACCAGCACCGGATGCGAAATAAAATAAGGCAATAATTTGCGGCTACTGCTAATCAGGCTCTGTGCAAACAGCCCCCCGGCCAAGCCACCGACAATGCCGCATAGCGGAATAGCCAGCCAGGCGCTGTCGAAAACCGTAAAGCTGGCGGTAGATTGACCAAAATAATGATACTGGCCAAGAACAGCAATGGCGGTCACGCCGGCAAACACAACTGCCGTAGTGACAATCCCGCTAATGCGTTGTTCAAAAGACCGGCTCATTTCTTCGATGGCAAACATGATGCCTGCCAAAGGCGTGTTAAATGCTGCAGCAACACCTGCGGCACCGCCGGCAAGAATTAATCCGCGCTCCATGTAATGCGGTGGAAAGCGAACAATACGACCGAGAGAAAACATGATAGAGGCGCCGATATGAACTGAAGGTCCCTCACGACCGATAGAGGCACCGGAGAGCAAGCCGCCTAAAGTCAGAAAAATTTTCGCAAAGGCAATTTTAAAAGACAGCACAGCTGATTTTTGACTGATATCCAACGCGGCAATGGTTTGCGGGATGCCGGAGCCTTCACTGCCTGAAAAAAAGCGTCGGGTTAGCCAGGCAATAATGCCGAGTGAAACTGGCGTCAATATAAGAGGTAGATAGGGATTGATTTTGCTGACGGCCAGAAACTGCTGGTTAGCTAATTCAGCAAGTTCTGCAAAAGCAACGCAGATCAGGCCAACCAGAATGGCACCGCTCCAGAATACCAGGCGAATTTTCCAGGCATTGGGAGAAAAAAGTCGGCGTCTCGATTTACGGATATGGTGTTTCATTGAAGAGGGCTTTGAACAAATCAGCTCGCATCATAACATGATGTGATTTTTTGCCCTTAATCAGAATTAATTGTGCTATTGACAGGTGTTTCTTGCCCTTTTTAGACAGGCCGTTATCATTGAGCCAATTTTTCTTGGGGAATTGAAATGATTTCAGTAGGCATTGTTGGCGGAACAGGATATACCGGCGTTGAGTTATTGCGATTACTTGCCTTGCATCCTGAAGTAGAACTTAAAATTATCACCTCTCGTTCCAATGAAGGTGAAGCAGTAGCAGATATGTTTCCCAATTTGCGAGGTCATCTGGATATTTGTTTCACGGTACCTGATGAGGCTGCGCTCAAAGCTCTGGACCTGGTTTTTTTTGCGACACCTAATGGTACCGCTATGAAAATGGTGCCCGAATTGCTCGCTGCCGGGGTTAAAGTTATCGACCTTGCAGCTGATTTCAGGCTAAAAGACGAGGTGCTTTGGGAAAAATGGTATGGCATGCCACATGCCTGTGCAGAACTTCTCAGAGATGCGGTCTATGGTTTGCCCGAACTTAATCGCAGTGATATTCGCAAAGCTCGTCTGGTTGCTAACCCGGGATGTTATCCGACGGCAGTAACACTTGGCATGGCGCCGTTAATTGCTGCAGATCTGGTTGAAACCTCCAATCTGGTTGCAGATTGTAAATCCGGAGTCAGTGGCGCCGGTCGCGGTGCCAGCACCGCTATGCTGATGGGTGAGACCGGAGAAAGTTTCAAGGCTTATGGTGTAGGCGGTCATCGCCACTTACCTGAAATTAGACAGAATCTTCAGACTATTGCCGGTCATGAGGTCGGTTTGACCTTTGTGCCGCATTTGTTGCCGATGATTCGTGGTATTCATGCGACCTTGTATCTGAAAATCAAACAACAGTCGGACTGGCAAAAACTATTTGAAGATTATTATCAGGATGAGTTTTTTGTTGATGTGATGCCGGCCGGTAGTTTTCCGGAAACCCGCAGCGTGCGGGGCGTTAATTACAATCGCATAGCCGTTCATCAGCCGCAGAATGGAGATACTCTGGTCGTATTGTCAGTCATTGATAATCTGGTCAAGGGGGCTGCAGGTCAGGCGGTGCAAAATATGAATATCATGTTCGGATTGCAGGAAGAAACCGGACTAAGAGCTGTAGCCTTATTACCATAATGTTCAATTCACGCTCTAGAATTGTCGCGCCCCGCATTGTCCAGCATGAATCTTCCTCCGCTAAGTGGTGGGTGATGCTGCTGCTTTTAGCTTGTGCTGCGACGGGCTGGTTTGCCTTTGATTACGGACGTCTGACGGCTGGTTTCGATGCGGTTGAATATGACAAACAATTGCAGGCCATGCAGCAGCTTATTCAGAAACAGGAGGATGAATTAGCTCGGCTCCGACTCGAGGCAGCCTCTATTGAGCGGGGTTCGCAGATCGATAAAACCGCAGTTGAGGTTGTCAGGGCAGAGTTAACCCGCTTGCAGAATGATAAAGCTGAACTCGAAAAAGAAGTCGAATTGTTAAATGGATTGCTCTCCGACAAATCGGTGAATGCAGCTATTGAACTCGAACGTTTTGAGGTCGCCCGGCTGGAGCAGAAAAACCGGTTTAATTTAAGTTTCAGGTTAGTGCATATCACTAAAGTCGGTGGCACCGTCAAGGGTTGGGCAAAGATTGAGGTTGTTGGCAAACTGGCAGAAAAAGATAAAACCTTTTCGTTGGGTGAAATAGCCATTGATGGTGAAGATAAATTGAAGCTGGGTTTCAAAAATTTTCAAAAACTTGAAACTGTCGTTGAATTACCCGAAGATTTTTATCCTGAAACAGTCACCATAAGCGCAGAAACTTCGAATAAAAATCTACAGGAGTTTGAAGAAACTCTGGACTGGCAGCTGTCGGATGCCTGATAACTGATACCTTGTTCTAGATGGAGAACATTTATGAAAAAATTTCGTGCCCCTAAAGTCAGCACAGTTATTGGTGAGGGAACAGCCATCAGTGGTGATGTCGTGTTTGCCGGAGGTCTGCATCTTGATGGATCTGTAAAAGGTGACATTCGTGCGGCCGAAGGTGAGGAAGTCTCATTAACGGTTAGTGAAAAAGGCGAAATCATCGGTGATGTCAGGGTATCTCACATGATTCTGAACGGCCAAGTTGTCGGTGATGTGTATGTAAGTGGCCGGGTCGAACTGGCGCCTCAGGCCAAAGTCACCGGATCGCTGTATTACAACCTGCTGGAAATGGCTATGGGGGCAGAAGTTAACGGACAGCTTATCCACACGAATGGCGATTTGCTCGAATCTGCTGCAGAAGAGCCAATACATGACTACTCTGCGCATCGTGAAGAAGAATTCTAGACTTCAGAGGCTCTTAAGTTTGTATGGTATTCTTGACTAAATTGGTTGGTCATTGCATAATTTAAGCATTGGCTAATTCACTGAATTTTAGGTGTTTTCAATGAGCGTAGAAGTAATGATTACAGATGAACTGACTTTCACTCAGGCAGCAGCAAGCAAAGTTGCCTCTCTGATTGAAGAAGAAGGCAATCCCGACCTGATGCTGCGTGTCTATGTTCAGGGTGGTGGTTGTTCTGGTTTCCAATACGGATTCAGTTTTGATGAGGACGTGACTGACGGTGACTCTAAAGTCGTGACCGATGGAGTGACACTTTTAATTGATCCAATGAGTTTTCAATATCTGGTGGGTGCCGAGATTGATTACACAGAAGGTCTGCAGGGTGCGCAATTTGTCATTCGTAATCCGAATGCAACGACCACCTGCGGCTGCGGATCGTCATTTTCGGTCTGATTTCAAGCCGGATAAATTGCGCCGCAAATGCGTAGGCCGATAGCGCCGGTAACCTCCGGTAAATTGCCGCTAAAACCATTTATGGTGCGCCAGCCTAGCCAGGCAAATGCCATTGCTTCCATCCAGTCGGGATCTATACCATATTTCCCGCTGGATGCGATTTCACTGTTTGGTAGATAGCTTTTCAGGCGATTGAGCAAATCCTTATTGTGCCAACCGCCTCCACAGATCAACACTTCTTCATATTGTTTAGTCTGCTTTGTTACTTCATTGGCAATGCTTGCAGCGGTTAATTCAGCCAGAGTCGCTTGTATGTCGGCCTCTTTGAGAGATTCAAAAGGTTTGAGACGCTGTTTTAGCCAGTCAAGATTAAAGTAATCACTACCGGTGCTTTTGGGCGCGGTTTTTTGAAAATAAGCATCACTTAATAAATTCTTCAGCAATTCCTGATTGACCAGGCCGCTTGCAGCGAAATTGCCGTCTTTGTCATAAGATTTCCCATGGCAATGATGAATCCAGTCATCCAGTAGGCGATTTCCGGGTCCGGTGTCATATCCACTTATGCCTTCGCCGTTTATCAGGGTCACGTTTGCAATGCCGCCGATGTTGACAACGGCCCGATTTTTTTCGTCGGCAGGAAAAACCGCCTGGTGAAAAGCCGGTGCCAAAGGTGCGCCCTGGCCATGAGCTGCAATGTCTCGATTTCTGAAGTCGGTGATGGTGGTTATGCCGGTTAACTCTGCGATACGACTGCCACTACCTATTTGGCAACTGTAGCCAAAGTCTGAATCCGGATTATGCCGAATGGTCTGGCCATGAGATCCGATAGCAATAATGGAATCCGGTTGAATGTCATTGTTTTGCAGAATCTTGTTGCAGGCTGATGCATAAACAGCTGCGCAGCGTTGATCAGCGACTAGCATTTGATCGAGAGAATCGCGCTGATCGATAATTTGTTGCAGTTCAAGTTTCAGATCTGCCGGCCAGTCAACCAGAAGACTATGTTTCAGTTCAATGCCGGCAGGATTGATATCGCAGATAACGCAGTCAATGCCATCAAGACTGGTTCCTGACATCAGGCCGATAAACAGGCCGTTTTTAGTTGCGTTCGGCATCATTGTCAGTCAGTGCGATTTGTCGGTTATTCTGGCTGTCATGAAGTTTTATGGAGTCCATGAGTTTAGCGGCAACCAGATCGAAATCAGCACGATACTTTTGATCGATTGGATCAGCTTTGGGGAGTTTTACCGTTAAGGGATTGCGGTGAACCCCGTTGACACGGAATTCGTAATGAAGATGAGGACCGGTTGCCAGGCCGGATTTGCCGACATAACCGATGATTTGCCCCTGAGAAACACTGCGACCGTTTTTGGCAGATTTGGCAAATTTGGAAAGATGGGCATAAAGCGTTGTGTATTTCGTCCCATGCTGCAAGATGACAACATTCCCGTAGCCGCCTTTTACGCCGCGGAAAATAACTTTGCCATTACCGGCTGCTTTGACGGGAGTGCCGGTAGGTGCGGCATAATCAACCCCTCGGTGAGCGCGCCATTTTTTTAGTTTTGGATGAAAACGTTTGTTACTGAAACCAGAGCTGATGCGGGCAAATTTAACCGGCGTCCTGATGAAAGCGCGTTTTTTATTACGGCCATCATCAGGATCGTAATAGCTGCTATTGCCGTCTGGTGTGGTGTAACGAACGGCTTTGAAAACTTGTCCATCGTTGTTGAATTCGGCAGCCAGAATAGGGCCGTTTTTAAGTTTTTGTCCATCGAGGAAATGTTCTTCGTAGAGCAGTTTAAAACTATCGCCTTCACGTAACTCAAGGGCAAAGTCGATGTCCCAACCAAAAATACCGGCCATTTCCATGATCTGCGCATCCGTTAGTCCGGCATTTTGGCCATCAACAAATAATGAAGAAGTGATAGTGCCCTGCGCGAAAGCCTGCTGTACATCAACTTTGCGGGTGACGATTTCACTATCGAAGCTATCGTCAGTTTTACTGATGACTAGTGATTCAATCGGACTGCGTTCAACAACAAGTTCCAGTAGCTCGTTGTGATCATCCCGCTGTAATTTCAAAACATCTCCGGGATGAATGTCGGCCAGTGATTTAGCCAGTTTAGAGCTGTGAACGATCTTGTGCAGCAGTGAAGCAGAAAGATTCCATTCCCTGAATATGTTTGCAATGCTGTCACCGCTTTTGATGGTGCGGCTTTCCCAGGTCGGGCTCATGACAGGGCGTTCCGTTTCGTCAGTTTTAACTGTTGTAGTGCTAACCTCAGGCTCCACAGTAGCAGGCAGTTGAGTATCTGCAGGCGGCGCGATAGCCACTTGCGGATTATTTGTCAGAGATGATGGTTCAGGCGAGACTGTGGCGGGTTGTTCCGGTGCTGAAAGCCCGGGAATCTGTAATGCGGAAATCTGTGTGTCCTGAACCGGTTGCTTGTCGGTTTTCTCCGGAGCCAGTAAGAAATAGCCAATACCAATAATGACAATGACAGCCAAAATGCTATAAGAAGATTTCCGGGAAGGTTTGGCTGAATCAAAGGTGGACTTGTAGTCTTTCATCAAAATTTTACTGGTCATTACTGCAGATGTTGGCAGTAAGTTTACCGATTGCAGGGTGTATGGTGTCAAGTAATAAGGTCATTAGTCAGTAACAGCCCTTATAAATTCCCTTCAGATGCATTAAATTACGCCATCTTTTTATTTCTTAATATAAATACCCGCTATGACAACCTTAACCGATGAGCAAATTCGCGAGAGTCTTGACATTATTTCCCGTGGTGCAGATGAAATTCTGCTTCAGGATGAACTTGTAAAAAAACTCAAGCGTGGCAAACCACTGCGCATTAAAGCTGGTTTCGACCCAACGGCGCCGGATTTGCATCTGGGTCATACGGTGCTGGTCAACAAATTAAGACAGTTTCAGGATCTGGGACACGAAGTCATGTTTCTGATAGGTGACTTTACCGCCATGATCGGTGATCCGACAGGAAAAAGCGCGACCCGGCCACCGCTGACGCGCGAGCAGGTCATGGAAAACTCAAAGACTTATGAGCATCAGGTTTTCAAGATTCTTGATGCTGAAAAAACCACGGTGTTTTTCAATTCATCCTGGATGGGTGAAATGAATGCCTCCGATATGATTCAATTGGCAGCAAAACATACCGTAGCCAGAATGCTTGAGCGTGACGATTTTAATAAGCGTTATAAAGGCGGGCAGTCGATTTCCATTCATGAATTTTTATATCCGCTGGTTCAAGGCTATGACTCTGTAGCCATGAAAGCGGATGTTGAACTTGGTGGAACGGACCAGAAATTCAATCTACTGGTTGGTCGGCAGTTGCAGGAGGCATATGGGCAAGAACCGCAGATAGCTTTGACCATGCCGATACTTGAAGGTCTTGATGGTGTGCAAAAGATGTCCAAGTCTTTAAACAATTATATCGGCATTACCGATTCGCCTGATGATATGTTCGGCAAGATCATGTCAATCTCGGATGAATTGATGTGGCGATATTTCGAATTGCTCAGTTTTAGGCCGATGACAGAGATTGAGAGCTTTAAACAACAAATTGCCGCCGGTGATAATCCCAGGGATATAAAATTTCTGTTAGCTCAGGAATTGATAACACGTTTTCACTCGGCCTCTGAGGCCGATCAGGCGCAGCAGAACTTTATTGCACGTTTTCAAAAGGGTGCTTTACCGGATGATATCGAAGAAATCATCCTGAACTCGGAAAATGGCCAATTAGGTATCGCTGCATTGTTAAGTGCGGCTGGGTTGGTGGCGAGTAATGGCGAAGGATTTCGAATGATTAAACAGGGAGCGGTAAAAATTGACGGCGAAAAAGTCTCGGATAAGTCCTTAATGCTTGATCAGGGATTCACAGGTGTCGTGCAGGTTGGCAAGCGACGTTTTGCCAAAGTGAGCATCAATTAGGGCGGTCGAAATTAATTTTTAGAAAGATTTATTCAGGTTTTTTTGAGCCAAGCCGCTGATTTGAGAGGCAAAGTTAGAACGTGAAAAAACACTCAAAACTAAGCGGGTGAATTTTTTTTAAAAATAACTGTTGACGAAAAAAATAAGATCCCTACAATGCGCCGCTCTTGAGACGGACAGCTGCTTCAAGCGGCACGAAATCTTAAGAAAATCTGATCAGCAACTATAATTTTTTAAGAAAATTATTCGCGCAAATCAGAACGACGTATAAGATTGAACGTCTTTGTTGCAGGAAACTGCGACACGCTCTTTAACAATTTGATCAAGTAATTTGTGTGGGTGCTCCGTTGATAGTTGGCGATAGCCAATAAAGAATATCGAC
>Ga0181576_10003222_pt1 | contig 12066 bp, 12 predicted proteins | sample 101ome_22_FD_132464 | JGI IMG/M metagenome (GOLD analysis project Ga0181576, IMG submission 132464) | Coastal salt marsh microbial communities from the Groves Creek Marsh, Skidaway Island, Georgia - 101412BT metaG (megahit assembly) | ecosystem: Environmental > Aquatic > Marine > Intertidal...
ATCTCTGATAATGAAATGTTAAAAACATTCAATTGTGGTGTAGGATTTTGTCTTATAATAAATAAAAAAAATCTAAAAAAAGTACAAAGTTTTTTTAAAACTACGTACAAGCCCTATCCAATTGGTAAAATTATAAATTCGAGTAATCAAAAAATTATTTTTAATGGCAACATTAAATTCTAAATTAAAAATAGCAGTATTTATTTCTGGAAGAGGTTCAAATCTAAAAGCTTTAATCAAAAATTCTAATCTTAAAAAAAGCAAATATAATGTTAGCCTTGTTTTATCTAATAAATCAAATGCAAAAGGATTGGATTTTGCAAAAAAAAATAAAATAAAAAATTATTTCATTGAAAAAAAGCTGTCGGTTTTTGAAAATAAAGCATTGAAGCTAATTAAAGTTAACAAGATAAAAATAATATGTTTAGCTGGATTTATGAGGATACTATCTTCAAATTTTATAAAAAAAGTAGGAATACCAATATTAAATATTCACCCCTCTCTCCTACCAAAACTAAAAGGTCTAAATACTCACGAAAGGGCAATTAAGGCAAAATATAAATTTTCTGGATGTACAGTCCATTATGTCAATGAAAAGCTAGACTCTGGTAAAATAATAATTCAAAAAAAAGTTAAAATTCTTAGATCTGATAATCCAATAACTTTGGCAAAGAAAATTTTAAAATTAGAGCACAAAGCTTATGCTGAGGCTCTTGAAAAAATAATTTAGTCTTTGAAAAATAGATCTATTTCAATTTTAGCATTTTCAATTGAATCTGATCCGTGAACCGAGTTTTTATCTATTGAAATTGCATATAGATTTCTAATTGTACCTGGTTTTGCGTCCTTAGGATTTGTTGCACCCATTAAATCTCTATTTTTTTGTACTGCGTTGTCCCCTTTTAAAACCATTGCCACTAATGGACCAGAGCTAATGTAGCTACACAAATCATTAAAAAAAGGTTTATCAGAATGAACAGAATAAAACTCTTTTGCGAATTCCATATCAACATGAATTTTTTTCATTTTTTCAATTATTAAATTGTTTTCCTCGAAAATTTGAATTATTTTTCCTATTAAATTTCTTTCAACTGCATCGGGTTTAATTAATGATAATGTTTGCTCATTCATAATGCTCCTCCACTAATCTATTTAAAAGTTTTACTCCATATCCTGTTGCACCAGCAGGAATAGTTTTTGTACTTTTCTTTGTCCATGCCATACCAGCAATATCTAGATGAGCCCATGGAGTTTTATTTAGCACAAATCTCTGTAAAAATTGAGCTGCAGTTATAGAACCTGCGCCACCTGAATAATTAATATTTTGCACATCCGCAATTTGAGAATCTATTAATCGATCAAAATTTTTATTTAATGGTAATCTCCAAGCCTTTTCATTATCTTTATATCCAACTTTATTAATTCTTTCTGCTAGCTGATCATTGTTAGAAAAAAGACCTGCATATTCATTTCCCAATGAAATTATTATCGCTCCAGTTAAAGTGGCCAAGTTAATCATGAACTTTGGTTTAAATCTTCTTTCTGTATAAGTTAATAAGTCTGCAAGCACTAGTCTTCCTTCTGCATCTGTATTAAAGATTTCAATTGTTTTGCCGCTGTAAGATTTTACGACATCACCCGGTTTTTGAGCGTTACCATCAGGCATATTCTCTACCAATCCAACAATGCCAATTGCATTTACTTTAGCCTTTCTATCAGCTAAAGTTTTCATTAATCCTGTGACAGTTCCAGCGCCGGCCATATCATATTTCATCTCTTCCATAAACCTTGCTGGTTTCAATGAAATTCCACCAGTATCGAAACATACACCTTTGCCAACAAAAGCTAATGGTCTAGAGTTTTTGTTTCCCCCATTCCATTTCATAATTGCAACGTAACTTTTTTTACTACTTCCTTGTCCAACACCTATTAGAGCATTCATTCCAATTTTTTTTAATTTTTTTTCATCAAAAATTTCAATTTTCAAACCATATCTGGATAATTTTTTTATTTCATTTGCAAACCTTAAAGGTGTCAAAATATTTGATGGCATAGTAACCAAATCTCTTGTTTGTGTTACGCCGGTGTCAATACTCTTTGCATAACTTAGGCATCTGCTTACAAAAGATTTATTGTTAGTAACTATGTTAATTTTTTTAATTTTTGCTAAATCTCTTTTTTCTAGTTTATAATTTTCAAAAAAATAATTTTTAGATAGTATTCCAATTAAAATATTCTTTATAATGTTTTCTTTAAATAAATTTTTTGGCAAGCAATCTATAAATAGATCAATTTTATCTTTTTTTAAAATAACCGCTTCCCTTATGATTTGACCACCAATATTTTGGTAGACAAAATCATCACTCTTTTCATTAATATTGAAAAAAAATATATTTTTAAATTTAGTACCTTCAATTCTAGAAACAAATGTATAGCCTTTTCTATTTTTTGAAGACTTATTTATAAGTTCATTTGCAGATTTTGAATCAATAATTGAACCTAATTTTTTTAAGTTTGATTTTCTACTGCTTAAGATTGCAATATAATCAAATGATTTGCTATATTTTGTTGAAATACTTATCATTATAATTAGAAAGGTTAATACACTTTAAATGTTTAAAAACAAGATTTTCAAATATTTTTTTGAAGAGTTTTTGAAAATTTTTTTACTAATTTTATTATCATTTTCTACATTGCTTTGGATAACTCAAGCTGTAAGATTGCTGGAACTTGTTACGGAATATGGAAATTCAGTTTCCATTTATATCAAATATATGATTCTCAGCTTCCCAAAAATGCTAGATAACTCCTACTTATTATGCTTTTCAATTTCACTATTTTTTTTATTTGGAAAATTTAATTCTTCAAAAGAACTAGAGATATATTGGTTATCAGGTATAGGAAAGAAAAAACTAGCTTCAAATCTTTTTAAAATAGGTTTACTGGCTATGATTTTTTACTTTGTTTTAACTTCAACTTTATCACCCGCATCTCTTTATAAGGCAAGAATTATACTCAGTGAGTCTAAATTTACATTGATCAATTCTTTAGTGAAAGAAAAAAATTTTAACTCACCCTTAAAAGGTTTAACTATGTATGTAAATAAAAACGATAATAAGGGAAATCTTGAAGGAATTTTCATTTATGAAAAATCAAGAACTATAATTGCAGAAAAAGGAAGAGTTCTAAACGATAACAAAGGTTCTTATTTGGAGTTAATAAATGGTTTTACACATGAAATAGTCAATGAAAATATCAACATAATTAATTTTAAAAAAACTATTTTTGATTTTACCAAATATGAATTACAAAATGTTGGTCACCCTAAATTTAATGAGAGAAATCTTATTTGGATCATAAATGAGTTGAAAATTCCAAAAAGAGATAACTTGAATGATCTTAGAGAAGAGCTTAATAAAAGATTAATAAAACCTCTACTGATATTAGCCTTAACGATAATTAGTTGCTTTTTATTAGTTACAAATAAAGATAAGGTAAATAAATTTAAATTAAATTTCCTTGTATATATTTCAACATTTTTTTTGATAATATTAAATGAAGCTATACTTGGAGCTAGTGGAAAGAATTTAATTAATTCAATCCTATATTTTTGTTTTTTGATTATTCTACCTCTAATTTTATATTACTTACTTCAAAAAACTTTAAAATTTGAAAACAAATAATGGAAAAAAATACTCCTAAATTATTAATAAAATATTTGATAAAGGAATTTTCAATTTCTCTATTTATTTTCTTTATAATTTTTTTAATGTTAATTTTACTAGTTAATTACATTGAAGAAATTGTTTATTTTAGAGAAAAAGAAATAACTAACAATTTTCTTATTAGAGTTTTTTTAATAACATTATCAAAACTTCCAACAATGTTGATACAGATTTCACCATTTGTTTTTTTGTTCTCAAGTATTTTTTTTTATGTCAAATTAAATAAAAATAACGAAACAACCTCACTTAATTTATCAGGATTATCAAATAAATTCATTGTACTTGTGCCTGGTATTTTTTCATTTTTTTTAGGTATAATGATAATTTTACTAGTTACTCCAATTTCATCTAATTTATTTAAATATTACGAAACAATAAAAAAAAAATATTCGGAAAACGATAACTTAGCAATTATGAGTGATACTGGTATTTGGTTATTAGAAAAAAAAAATAATGCTAACTATATTATAAGAACTGATAAAGTTACAGATGATAATTTTTTTAAATTTCAAAATGTCACTATTTATGAATTCTCAAAAAGATATCAATTTAATAATAGAGTCGATAGTAAAGAAGTTTTAGTAATTAATAATAAATGGAACTTTAATGCAGCTAAAGTTACTAATAAAGAAAATGAAGTTTTAAATAAAAATTTTACATATGAAAGTAAAATAAATTTAAACAAACTGCAAAATTTCTTTAAGAATTCTAGTATTTATTCAATATGGAATATACTTGATGAAAGGCAAATAATCAGAGAGAGGGGTTACATCGCTCAAGAAATAACTATAATGTTTCACAAATATTTATCTTTACCATTTTTACTTTTTGCAATGGTATTTTTATCTAAAATATTTACTCTTAATATAAATTATAAATTCAACAATTTTATCTATATTTTTTTAGGTATAATAGTTGGGGTAACTGTATATTTCTTAAATGATTTATCTATAGCAATAGGAAAAAGTGGTAAAATCCCTATTGTTTTATCTGTGTGGTTACCAATCATAATTATATTAGCATTGTCTTTCTCAAGTTTATTATTTAAAGATGAGTAGGAAAATATGACTAAAACAAAAATTATAATATTAATTTTTTTTTTATTAAGTTTTATTTCAAATAAATCTCTAACACTTGAAATTGATCAACTTGAAATTGAGTCAAAGGAAATAATAACCAAAAAAAATAATACAATAATTGAAGCATCCGGAGATGCTTTGGTGAAAGATAATTTTGGAAGAAAAATAACTGGAGATAAAATAATTTATTTTAGAGATAAATCTAAAGTAGAAGCAATTGGAAAAGCTAAATTTTCAAGTGACGATATAACGCTTGAGGCAAAAAAATTGATATACAACATTAAACAAAAAAAAATTGAAGCAGAAAAAAAAGTTAAATTAATAGATAAAGATAAAAATCAATTTTTTTTTGATAATTTAGTTTATCTAGAAAATAGAAATAAATTTTCGGGAAAGAATATAATATCAAAATTTGATGATGGTTCATATCTTAAATCAAAAAAAGGGTATTTAGATAAAAATAAAGACACAAGCACCCTCGAAAATGTAAATTATACAACATGTTCTAAAATTAAGAATAAAAATGGTGAATTTTGCCCCTCTTGGTCTTTAAATAGTAAAAAAACTGTTCATGATAAAAAAAAGCAAATTTTAAAGCATTATAATGCTGTTTTAAAAATAAAAAATATTCCAATTTTATATACACCATATATCTCTCATCCGGACCCAAAAGTTAAAAGAAAAAGTGGCTTTCTACCGCCTGTTATAAAATCAACTTCAAACATAGGTAGAACTTTAAAAATACCTTATTTCTGGGCAATCTCTCAAGATAAAGATATAACAATTTCACCTGTTATACATAAGGATCAACATCAAATGGTTAATACATCATATAGACAGGCAACTGATAATGGTTTTTTAAATATAGAAACAAGTTATACAAAAGGATATAAAAAATTTACAAATTTAAATAGAACTAAAGGTTCAAGAAGTTATTTATTTTTAGATTTTGAAAATAATAAAAAAAATATATTAGATAAAAACAAAATAAATTTTAAAATTCAGCGTATCTCGCAAAAAAACTACTTAAAAAGTAACAAATTAAATACAAAATTTTTTAAGGAAGATATATTTAATTTGGAAAATACTATTAAATTATCCAAGTACAATGAGAAAAAAAGATTTGAAATAAAAACTGGAGTTTTAGAAAACTTAAATTTGGATGATAACCAAAAATACTCTTATCTTTTTCCAGATGGGGTTATTTCGAAAAGATTTAATAAAATAAAAAATATTAATTCTAACTTTAGTAGCTACTTCCAAGGAAAAAAATTCTTAAACAATCAGAAACAAGGAAAAATTACAAACGTCATTTCTGCAAATACTGATAAAATTATAAATAAGAAATTTGGACTAGCAACAAACCTTGGGATGAGCTTATTAAACACTAACTTATATAATGAAAATGTAGCTACAGAAAAAAATTATGAGAATATAGATGCCTTTGCTACTTTAGCTGCTAATAATAGTATACCATTTACCAAAATATCTAAGTATAATTATCATATTTTAACACCGAGATTGTTGATAAAAAAAACAACAGGTAAAACTAAATCCCAAGATTATAATAAAATCCTAAATTATTCAGATGTATTTTCTATAAATAGATCAAATAAACTTGATGCACCTGAAACAGGTTCAAGTTTAGGTTACGGTATTGATTATAATTATAATAAATATGTAAATGAAAACTTAAATGAATATAAAAATTTTAAGATCGGTTTAGGGCAAATTTTAAAAAATAAAAAAAATGAAAATATGCCTAAACAATCCTCGCTTGACAAAAAGAATTCAGATATAGTTGGATTTGTTAATTTTAATAATTTTGGGGCTGATAACAATTATGAAAATGATCAAAAAGAAAAATTTGCGTTTATTAACTATTTTAAACAAAACAAAATTGGTTTTAATTATCAATATAATCTAGATAATAATTTCGATAAAATTTTTAGAAACAATCTTTCAATTTATGGGAGTTATAAGAAATTTTATACCTCCTTATCTTTTGATGAAAGAAATAAACATATTGGATCTGAAAGATCAGGAAATATATCTATAAAAAAATTGTTGGATAAGAATTATTTTTTTAGTTTTGAAAATAAAAAGAATCTTATCAATAATACCTCTGAATATAATAAATTTTCTTTAAGTTACGAAAATGATTGTATAACTTATTCTCTTTCATATTCGAAAGAATTTTATAAAAATGAAGACGTAGCCGACTCTAAAGTTTTGAAATTTAATATTTTAATAAAACCTTTTTCTGAAAATTTTGATCAAGATCTAACAGATTTTATCAACTGATGCTTAGAATATTTTTTTTTACAATAATAATCTATAATTTTTCCTACAATATTTTGAATGCTGAGAACAACAAATTTGATATAAATATTTTAGCAAAAGTAGATAACGAAATTATCACAAGCTATGACCTTTTTTTAGAAAAAAAAACATTAGAACTATTAAATAATAATAAAATAAACTCGTCTCAACATCAAATTTTATTAGAGAAACTAATTAATGAAAGAATTAGATATATAGAAAGTAAAAAAAATAATATTAAAATTGAAGAAAAAAAAGTAGAAGAAATATATGTGTCAATTTTAGCAAAAATCAAAGAAAAAAATATACAAACAGAAATTAAAAAAAGAATAAAAGAAAAAATTATGATTGATGAAAACTGGAAGAAACTTATTTTTTTTAAATATGGAAATAAAATTGAGATCAACATAAATGAAATAGAGGATAAATTTAAATTACAAAAACTAGATTTAGAAAAAAGAGAAAACATAATTAATTTTGAAAAAAATCAAAAAATGAATGTTTTTTCCAAAACTTACTTTAATGAAATTAAAAGAAAATACTTCATCCAAAAATACTAATAAATCCATTTGCATATTATTAACTGACCATAATAGCATTAATGAAGCAATATTTATAAAATCTTTAAAAAAAATTAAAAAAAATAAATTTAAAAAAATTTATATTGTTGGAGATAAATTAAAGTTTAAAAAAATATATAACTCAATAAAAAATTTAAAAAAAATAATATATATTAATTGTTCTATTAAAAACAAAGACCTTAAAAGATATTTAAAAGAAATTACTCAAATTTCATTTAAACTCTATAAACAAGATAAAATAAAAATTTTAATTAACTTGCCACTTAATAAAAAAAAATACTTATATAAAAAATATAATGGTTATACTGAATTTTTTTCTAAAGAATTTGATAATAAAAATAATGAAAATATGCTTTTATATAATGAAAATTTTTCAGTATGTCCGTTAACAACTCACATAGAGTTATCAAAAGTTGAAAAGATCATAACATTTCAAAAAATATTAAATTGCGTTATAAATATAGAGAATTTCTTTACTAATGCCCTGAAGAAAAAAAAACAAATTGTTATTTTGGGGTTTAACCCGCATGCTAGCCAAGATTTTGTTAAAAAAAACTTGGATAATACAGTCATAAAAAATGCAATAAGTAATATAAAACGTAAATACAAAAAAATTGATTTAGTAGGTCCTGTTTCTGCAGATACAGCGTTTTTAAATGCAAAAAATAAAGTATTTATAGGCATGTATCACGATCAAGTTTTAATTCCTTTTAAAATAATTAATAAATTTAAAGGTATAAATATCACCATTGGAAAAAGGCTTTTAAGATTATCAATGGATCATGGAACTGGTTTAAATGTAATAAAAAAAAATAAAAAAATTAAAAATCAAAGCTTTTTATATGCATTATCATTTTGTGAAAAATTTTTATATGCCTAAAAAGTATTATGGTCAAAATTTTTTAACTGATGAGAGTATATCTGATAAAATTGTTGAGCTAGAAGATATTAACAATAGTAATATTTTAGAAATAGGTCCTGGAAATTTAGCTTTAACTAAAAAAATTTTAGATAAAAAACCAAAAAATTTTTGCGCGATAGAAATAGATCGTGATTTAGTAAATAAATATCAAAAAAGCTATTTATCAAAAAATATTATTCATTTTGATGCTCTTAAATTTAATGAGAGAAGCTTTTTTAAAAATAAAAAATTCAAAATTATTTCAAATTTACCATTCAATATATCTACTAAATTATTAATTAAATGGATAAAAATTAAAAACGAATATAATTGCATTGATAGTATGACACTAATGTTTCAAAAAGAACTTGCTGAGAGAATTATTGCAAATAAAAATTCAAAAAAATACGGTAGAATAACAATCTTAGCTAATGCATTTTTTGAAATTGAAAAGAAATTATTTATAAAAAAAAATAATTTTTTTCCCGTTCCTAAAGTTGATGCAATAGTTCTAAAATTTTCTTCATTAAAAAAAAATAAAATAAAAAAGCAAAACTTGTCGAAATTGGAAAAAATAACAACCTTGTTTTTTAATGAAAGAAGAAAAAAAAATGCTAAAAAAATTAAAAAATTATTTAATGAAAAAATAATTAAAAAACATAACCTAGAAAAATTTTATACTTATAGACCTGAAGATCTGGATAAAAATATTTATTATATGTTATCAGTTTTACTATAACTTTTTAATTTTTTTTACTAATTTTTTCATTCTTATATTTTCTGAAAGTAAAGAATTAATTTTTTTAAAGATTGAGTTTACGCATTTACTTAAATTATCATTTATAAAAACAAAATCATATTCGTTCCAATGCATGATATCTTTTTTTGCAGACGAAAATCTTTTAATTGCAGTGCTAGGATCATCCAGATGCCTCTTTAACAATCTTTGCTTCAATATTTTCCTACTCGGTGGCAAAAGAAAAAAAGAGTAACAATTTTTTTTAATTTTTTTTTTAATTATTCTTGCTCCTTGCCAGTCAACATCAAATAATATTATTTTTTTATTTTTTAAATTTTTTTTTACTTGAGTGTTTAATGTACCATAAAAATTATTGTAAACCTTTGCGGACTCCAAAAAAGCATTATTTTTTTTTAAATTTAAAAATTTTTTTTTTGTAATAAAAAAATAATCAATACCATTTTTTTCACCTGCCCTCGGTTTTCTTGTGGTGCATGATATTGATAGATAGGAGCTTTTTATTCTCTTAAGTATTTGTTTTGTAATTGTAGTTTTGCCTGCCCCAGATGGGGATGATATTATTATCGAGAGTCCATGACTTAAAGACAATTAAAAAAATTTATTTAGAGTTACTTTCAATAAACTTTACAGCGTCGCCAACAGTTAATATTTTTTCTGCCTCGCTATCTGATATCTCAGAACCAAATTCTTCTTCAAATGCCATTACTAATTCAACCGTATCTAAGCTATCTGCTCCTAAATCATCTATAAAACTTGCCTCGTCAGTGACTTTTGTTGCATCTACACCTAAATGGTCAACAATTATTTTTTTAACCTTTTCTCTTACTTCGCTCATAAATTCTCCCTTTGTTTAAAAATATTTATTAGATTATTAATGAAACTTAATCAAGCCATATACATACCGCCATTAACATGTATTGTCTCACCTGTAATATAAGATGAGGCATCAGAAGATAAAAATATTACAGCATTTGCAATATCATCTCCGGTACCCAATCTGTTAATTGGAATGTTCTTAAGTAGTTCATTTTTGTATTCTTCTTTTAGGCCTTCCGTCATATCTGTGGCAATAAACCCTGGTGAAACACAATTTACTCTAATATTTTTTTTAGCATATTCTTTAGCTAATGATTTTGTCATTGCTACTACCCCTGCTTTGGAAGCAGTATAGTTAGCTTGACCAGCATTTCCGGTATGCCCAACAACTGATGTTATATTAACTATAGTACCTTTCTTATTTTTAATCATAGTTTTTATTGCAATCTGACATGTATAAAAAACAGAACTTAGATTAATATCTATCACATCTTTCCACTCATCTTCTTTCATTCTTAGGGTTAAATTATCTTTAGTGATGCCAGCATTATTAATTAGAATGTCTACCCCGCCAAGATTATCTATAAATTTTGGAAATTGTTGAACAACATCATCTAAATTTCTTAAATTTAATTGTTCTATTTTGATTTTAGGAAATCTAGTTTTTAAATTTTGTAAATTATTTAAGTTAGAGCCAATAGTTAAAATTTCTGCATCATATTTATAAAATACTTCTAAAATAGAAAGTCCTATACCTCTAGAACCACCGGTAATTATAATTTTTTTATTTTTTAAATTATTCATAACTTTTTATATCTTCTAAGCTGTCAAGTTTTAAACATTTAATATCAAATTCAAATCTTTTAAACATATTTGTTAATGCTTTTCCTGGACCGCATTCTGTTGCCTTTACTACTTTATTCTTTGAAAAAAACTCAACTATTTCTCTCCATTTAACTCTGGAGTATACGCATTTAATCAATAGTTTTTTTATTTCATCTTTAGAAGTTTCCCCCTTAGCGCTTACATTAGAAACTAAAGGAATTTTGGGGTTATTAAAATTAAAATCGGTAATATAATTTTCTAAAATTTTAGCAGCCGGTTTCATCATTGCGCAATGAAATGGAGCGCTTACTGGTAAAGGTATAGATTTTTTTTTTAATTCTTCTTTTAAAAAAACAATCATCCTATCAATTTCTTGCTTAGCTCCACTTATAACACATTGACCTGGGCAATTATCATTTGAAATCTCAACAGTTTGAAGTTTTTTTTCTAAAATTAATTTTTCTAAACTTTCTATATCTATATTTAAAACTGCTGCCATCCCCCCTTCTCCAAGTGGTACTGAGCTTTGCATTGCCTGACCTCTTTTCTTTAAAATTTTAGCAGCTTCAGATATTTTTAGTGACTCAGAGGCTACTAATGCACTGTACTCGCCAAGAGAGTGACCTGCGCAAAAATCAAAGTCATCAATCTTTATTCCTTTCTCAATTTTCAAAGCCTCAAATGTTGCAATACTTACTGCCATAATTGCAGGCTGCGTATTTTCAGTTAAATTTAATTTATTAACATCTTCACCAAAGATTATTTTACTTAAATTTTGATTTAAAGAGGTATCCACTTCTTCAAATATACGTTTTGATGCGGTAAAGTTTTCCATTAAAAATTTACCCATACCCAAATATTGGGATCCCTGACCTGGAAAAACTATACATTTAGCCATTTTTATAAGAATATATCTATTGAATTAAAATTAATACTCTTATATCAACCATTTTTTTAAATAAAATATTAATAACTGTGAATATATACGAACATACATACATCGCTGCTCCAGAAGCTAACAAAAAAGATATGGAGAGCATAGAGAACAAAATTGAGG
>Ga0181576_10003234_pt1 | contig 12037 bp, 10 predicted proteins | sample 101ome_22_FD_132464 | JGI IMG/M metagenome (GOLD analysis project Ga0181576, IMG submission 132464) | Coastal salt marsh microbial communities from the Groves Creek Marsh, Skidaway Island, Georgia - 101412BT metaG (megahit assembly) | ecosystem: Environmental > Aquatic > Marine > Intertidal...
ATTAAATTATCTTCATTGGACTTCTCATTTATCGTTGAAGATTCCATGAGTGAACTCTTTAAACTATTTCATAAGTATAGAATGAAAGTGGAACTCATACAAAATTCAGCAATTTCCTTTTCTGTTTGTGTTGATAATAAGTTTAAAAAGCTTGATGACTTGCTTCAAATCTTAAAAAATCAATATAAAATATCGGTTCATAGGGATGTATCACTCTATACGATTCGTCATTTTGATCAAGCGGCAATCGAACGTTTAGAAAATGGTAAGGAAGTACTTCTAGAGCAACGAGGTAAAGAAACCCTTCAATTAGTGGTTGCTTAGAAAAAGTGTTTTTTTACCTTGTCTACGATGGTTTGAGCAAGCTTTTGATGACTTTCAAAAGTCCATCCTGCTACATGTGGACTTAATAATACTCGATTACTTTCTAAAAGGTATTTGAAATCTTCAGGAGTATCTTCCTTACTAAGCGCTTCAAATGAGCTCTTTTCATATTCGAGTACATCCAGTCCTGCTCCGATCACTTTAGTTGATTTTAGTGCATTGACAAGAGCGGAAGTAACTACTGTTTTCCCTCTTCCGGTATTAATGAGCCATAGGTTATTTTTGCAGCCGTTAAAAAATGCATCATCGATCATTCCTGTTGACTCAGGTGTTTGTGGTAAGTGAAGACTGATAATTTCTGCTTGTTTTTTGAATTCTTCAAGTGATACCTGTGTGACGAATGCATCTGAAAGCCCTTCTTTGATATCGTAGCAGATAATCTTGCAATCAAATCCTTGTAGTTTTCGAGCGAAGGAGTTACCCATGGTTCCATATCCAATAATCCCTACGGTTTTACCTTTGATTTCATACCCTCTGTTTCCTTCACGATCCCAAATCCCTGATTTTACTTCTAGATCTCCTTTTTGAAGGTGATTCATCAGCGATAACAACATTCCAAGGGCATGTTCCCCAACAGCATTGGCATTTCCTTCAGGAGCTGCAATAAGCTGAATACCTTTTTTTGCGGCATACACGGTATCAATATTTTCTAAACCAGCTCCAACTCTTCCTATGAATTTAAGAGAAGTACCAGCATCAATAAAATCCTTGTCGATACTAAATCGTGAACGAATGATAATTCCTTGGTACTGATCAATCTTTTCTAGGATTGCTTGTTTTGGACTGTTATAATCAAAGTGATTTTCAATTCCTAAGTCTATAAGTCCTTGTTCAAGTAGGGGATGGTTAGCGTCTAGGTGAAGTACCTTCATAGCTGTAAATTAAATTCCAAGAATGGTTTTTGCAATGAAGAAATAAATCAAAATTCCAAAAATATCATTACTGGTTGTTATAAATGGGCCAGTAGCAATCGCTGGATCTATTCCTCTTTTGTGTAAGAGTAGTGGAATAAGTGTTCCTATTATACCCGCTGAAATCGTAACTGAGATCAGTGAAATAGAGATCGAGAGGGAAATCAATAAATCTCCTTTCCAAAACCAGGTAAATGCCATTAGAATAATGGCTAAAATAGTTCCATTGAGGAGCGCCAATAAAAATTCTTTTAATAATCGTGCAGAAACGCTGCCTTTAATGGTGTCAGAGGCTAAACCTTGTACCATGATCGCACTAGCTTGTACACCAACATTTCCAGCCATAGCAGCAATAAGCGGCGTAAAGAAAAATATTACAGCATGATTACTCATCAGTGATTCAAACCCTCCCATTATTAGTGCAGCACCAAAACCTCCAATAAGACCTAAAAAAAGCCAAGGGATACGTGCTTTGGTGTGATCAAAAATACTATCATTTGAATCTACATCTTGAGCGATACCTGCTGCAAGTTGATAATCTTTTTCAGCCTCTTCTTTGATAACATCCACAATATCATCAATAGTAATTCTTCCCACTAAACGACCTATTTCATCGACCACAGGAATAGCTTCTAAATCATACTTAGACATAATATTGGCGACTTCCTCAGGTTTATCATGAACATTAACATAATCCACTTTTGGAATAAAAACTTCTTTTATATTTGTTCGAGATGAGGTGGTAAGTAAATCTTTAAGAGAGAGTCTTCCGATGAGTTGTTCTTTGTCATTAACGACATAGATAGAGTGTACACGTGTCACATTTTCTGCTTGTGTTCTCATCTCTTTAATACACTTGGTAACTGTCCAATTATCATAGACTTTAACGAGCTCTTTTGCCATTAGACCTCCAGCAGAATTTTCATCGTACCTTAAAAGATCTACAATATCCTGAGCATGTTCTCGGTCATCGATGTTAAGGATAACTTTTCGGAGCATACTCTTAGGGAGTTCTGCTACAATATCTGCTGCGTCATCGGTATCGAGTTCGGCAATTTCAGTTGCAATTTCTTTAGCAGTTAAATTGGAAAGAATACCTTCTCTTAAATCTTCTTCAAGTTCAGTCAGAACATCTGAGGTTAATTCAGAATCCAGTAATTTGATAATGTAAGTACCAGCCTCTACAGTGTCGATCTCATTGATGATTTCTGCGATGTCTGCAAAGTGAAAATCATCTAAAAGATGTGTTAGTTTTTTATCATCTGCTGCTTCGATGAGTTGGGAGATTTCATCGATAAGTTCTTCGCTGAGTTTAAATGGTGTCATCGCTTAATTTCTTGGTCAAGGATACAAATTCATCAACCCCTAATGCTTCGGGTCTTTTGTCAAAGATACTATCTTCTTTAAGAACATCACCAGAAATCAGTGACTTTAAACTATTTCGAAGTGTTTTCCTACGTTGATTAAAAGCTGTTTTGACTACCTTAAAAAAAAATGTATCGTCACAACCTAGATCAAGATTTTCTTTTCTGATGAGTCGTAAAACACCAGAGTCTACCTTTGGTGGTGGGTTGAAAACCCCCGGTGGAACCGTGAATAAATATTCAGCATCATAGTAGGCTTGAACTAAAACCGATAAAATTCCATAAGTTTTTGAACCTGGCTTTTCACAAATTCGTTGTGCAACTTCTTTTTGAAACATACCACTAAATTCAGGGATACGTTCTTTGTTTTCTAAGGTTTTAAAAACAATTTGAGAAGAAATGTTATAAGGAAAGTTGCCTATGATGGCGAACTGTTTTTTAGGAAATAATTGGTCAATATCAAATTTTAAAATATCTCCATGGATCACTTTAAAACTCTTAGATTTAGCTGTTAACTCAACAAAAGGTTTAAATTCTCTATTGAGGTAATCAATGGATTCTAGATCGATATCCATAGCGATAAGGTCGATGGGTTTTTGGACTAAATACTTAGTCATTACTCCGGTACCTGGTCCTATTTCAAGGACTTGATCTGTTTTATCTAATAGGAGAATATTCGCTATTTTTTCAGCGATACGTTCATCTTTTAGAAAGTGTTGTCCTAACTGTTTTTTTGCTTGAACTCCTTGAGAACTTGCCTTTTTACTATGGCCTTTGGAATGTTTTCTTATTTTTGCCATAGCTCATGGTTTAGTGTGTGCTAATCAATTCTAAATTAGTTCTAAAGGACAATTGCTTGTCTGCGAATTTGATAAATGCCTCGTTTTCAATAGCAATTCCTTCGTTTTTTTGATAAGAGGTAATATCGTTTAAGCAGGCAGCAGTATATTGTACGGAATAGGTGACCCCTCCCATTTCTTCTTCGACCAGTACTCTGCACATTTTAGCTTCTGAGAATTTTCCTGTAGTTAAAATACTTGGAATGTGAGTGTTTTTCATCCACTCCAGCCATTGGTCCACAATACTTTCATCCACATTAGTGGTTACACTGTATATATACATCTTAGGCTATTTTATCAAATCCGGTATAAGGTCTCAGTACTTCAGGAATAATAATTCCATCGCTTGTTTGGTAGTTTTCTAAAATTCCAGCCATTACTCTTGGAAGCGCTAAGGCACTACCATTTAGTGTATGTGCCAATTGATTTTTTCCATGCTCATCTTTATACCTAAGTTTTAAACGATTTGCTTGAAAGGTTTCAAAATTAGATACGGAACTGATTTCTAACCAAAGATCTTGTCCAGCAGAAAAGAGTTCAAAATCATAAGTAAGGGCAGAGGTGAATCCTAAGTCACCTCCACAAAGTCTAAGAATTCTGTAGGGAAGCTTTAATTCTCTTAGGATTGATTGTACATGAGAAACCATTTCATCTAACGCTTGATAAGAACGTGATGGATGTTCAACTCTTACGATTTCAACCTTGTCGAATTGATGTAATCGATTGAGTCCTCTAACATGAGCCCCGTACGATCCAGCTTCTCTTCTAAAACAAGGAGTATAGGCTGTATATTGAATAGGAAATTCTTTTTCAGAAACAATAGTGTCCCTAAAAATATTGGTAACAGGAACTTCAGCTGTTGGAATTAAATAGAGATCATCCATTCCAATGTGATACATTTGACCTTCCTTGTCTGGAAGCTGGCCTGTTCCATATCCAGAAGCTTCATTAACCACTAAAGGAGGTTGTATTTCGGTATATCCTGCCTGAGTATTCTTGTCTAAAAAATAACTGATTAGAGCGCGTTGTAATCGAGCTCCTTTTCCTTTGTACACCGGAAATCCTGCTCCAGCAATTTTAACTCCTAATTCAAAATCAATTAAATCATATTTTTTAGCGAGTTCCCAGTGTGGAAGCGCATGTTCTCCTAGGTCAGGAATGGTTCCTTCGTTTAGGATAATTTCATTATCTTCATCTGAACTTCCTTTAACTACTGATTCATGGGGGGTGTTAGGAAGTTGATAAAGAGCTTCATTGAGCTGGTTGGCTAAGTCATGAAGTTGGTCGCCTAGTTCTTTGATATGTGATTTTAAATCAGCAGTCTGTTGTTTTAATAGTTCAGCTTCTTGTGCCTTGCCACTTTTATAAAGTCCTCCAATTTCTTTTGAAAGTTGGTTCATTTGAGCAGAACTTTCATCCACTAAGGCTTGGGTTTGTCTTCGATTAAGATCTAAATCTAAGATTTGATCCAGTAAAGGTTCTGCTTCTATTCCTCTTTTATCTATAGCCTTAGCTATGGCTTCTTTTTGTTCTCTGATGTATTGGAGTTGCAACATAGTTTATTAATTCTCTCGCAAAGATAATAAATAGGGACTTGGGTTTAGTCCTTTTTTTGCTTAATCCACTCAATTGAATTTGCTTTATCTTTTTGTAGTTGTACTTTTAAATCATTGATGGAATCAAACTTTTGTTCATCTCTTAATCGATGTAAAAGTTCAATGGATATCGTTTTGGTATAGAGGTCTGTATTCCAATTAAAAAAATGGACTTCTATGGTTTGTTTCGTTCCGTCAACTGTGGGTTTTGTCCCAATGTTCATCATTCCAAAAACCTCTTGATGGTCTATATAAGATTTTACAATATAGACCCCTTGATATGGAATGAGTTTTAAGGAATCGATACTCTTAATGTTGGCAGTAGGATACCCCAAGGTTCTTCCTAGTTGATTTCCACTGATGACCGTTCCACTGATGCTGTAATTATACCCTAAATAAGAATTTGCTGTTGAAATAGCTCCTTCTTCAAGCGCTGTTCTGATTTTGGTAGAACTGATGGAAATAGAATCGATTTGCTTAGCTTGGATTTGAGCCACTTCAAAATTATAGGTTTTGCCAAAATCGATTAAATCATCAATCGAAGCGGTTCTATTTCTTCCGAAACGATGATCGTACCCAATAATAATTTTTTTAGTGTGTAATCCATCAACCAGAATAGTCTTCACAAATTCTTCAGCAGTTAATCGTGAAAATGCCTTATCGAAGGGGTACATGACTAAATAATCAACTCCTAATTTTTTTAAGGTATCAATTTTATCGCTGGTGGAGGAGAGTAGGCGTAGTGGTTCACTATTTGATAAAACAGTTCTAGGATGCGGGTCAAAAGTGAAGACTACTGATTTTAATCCGTTATGCTGCGCTTCGGTGATTAAATTTTTTAAGATACTGATGTGTCCTTTGTGCACTCCATCAAATGAACCTATCGTGACACAACAGTAGGTGTCTTTTTGTAATTTGGGAAGGGTAGTACTGCTAATCAAAAGAATTCACTTTAGTTCTTAAATCTTTATCTTATATTTGATATGATAATCATTTATATGAGAGCAAAAATAACTTTTGTTTTATCAATAGCCTTACTTTTTTTTAGCTTTTCTGTTTTTGCTCAAAAGGAGTATTGGAATGAAGTTTCACCAAGTTCTAAAAAGCAAACTTTTTTAAAATCTGATGTAAGGTCAGATAAATCAAAATTGTTTGAGCTTGATTTTCAATTATTTTTAAAACAACTTAAGGCTAGTGGTACTAGTAAGGTAATCATGCCTGATCGTGCTGGGGTATTACATTCATTTGTATTAGAGCCCTATCATCAATTTTCAGAAGATTTAGCTAAAGCGTATCCGTCAATTCGATCATATAAAGCGACTCGAGAGGGCAGTGATGAACAGTTGTGGATTTCTGTTTCTATGAAGGGGATTCAAATGATGAGTATGGACTCGAAAAGTCCTTATCTGAGTTTTTTAGAACCGGCTAAGACGAATTCAAATTTATATACGCTATACTCTAGTAAGGATAAAACTTCGGTTGATTCTTTTGTGTGTTCCACTAAGGATTATGATCGAGTAGCTAAAACTAGTCCTACTAGTGATGCCAAAGAGCACTTGCAATTTAAAACCTATCGTTTAGCAATGTCAGCCTCCGGTGAATATACCCAGTATCATGGAGGTACTGTTGAGGGAGCTCTTTCTGCTATTAATGCTACCCTTATTCGTGTCAATGGTATTTTCAATCGTGATTTAGGTATTAAATTAGAATTGATTGGCGATACAACTAAAGTAATTTATACGGATCCTGAAACCGACCCCTATAGTAGTGACTATAATTCTGAACTACAATCGACGCTCGATGAGGTCATTGGTACTGATGCCTATGATATTGGGCATTTAGTTCTCCAAGGATCTAGTAATGGAAATGCTGGAGCTATTGGAGGAATTTGTAAGGCTACTATAAAAGGTTCTGGGTTTACTTCTGGGGCATCACCCCAAGGAGATTCATTTGATATCGATTATGTCGCTCATGAAATGGGACATCAATTAGGAGCTAATCACACTTGGTCTTATCAATCCGAGGGGACTAATGCTCAAGTAGAACCTGGATCAGGAACTACCATCATGAGTTATGCCGGTATTATTGCAGGTGAAAATAGCACCACTTCAGCTGCTGATTATTTTCATGGAATAAGCATAGCACAAATAAAAGCGACTTTGAATGCGAGTAGCTGTGGTGTTGTTGAAACAGTATCCAATACCCTCCCTGAATTAGCTGCCGTAGCAAATTTCACTATCCCTATAAAAACACCTTTTAAGTTAGAAACTAGTGCTATCGATCAAGAAACACAGTCACGTCTTACCTATTGTTGGGAACAAGTAGATTCAGGGGTCGTAGCTGCAGCTAATTTTGGTCCTACGCTAGCTGTTGGTGCTGCATTTAGGTCGTATCCTCCAAATGCAACAGGAGTTCGTTATTTTCCAAGTTTGAACAGTGTTAAGAATGGAGAATTAACTCTTGTGAATCCAGTGTTAGGTTCTAGTTGGGAGACCCTTTCTGAAGTCCCAAGATCCTATCGTTTTATGCTCACGGCAAGAGATAATGATCCCACCTTTGGAGCAGTAGCTCAAATTGAAACAACTGTTGATGTCATTAAGAGTGCTGGACCATTTAAAGTGGTTTCTCAAAATGAACCCCTCAGTTATGCAGCTGGAAGCCTTCAAGAGGTAGTATGGGATGTGGCTGGGACCAACCTTTCCTACATCAATGAATCATTAGTAGATATTTATCTCTCTACCGATGGAGGAATTAGTTTTGATAGTTTACTTGCAGAAGGAATCCCAAATAAGGGCTCAGCAAAAGTGATTTTACCTAATGTATCCACCTCAAATGCCCGCTTTATGGTTGCGGCGCATCACAATATATTTTTTGCTATCAACGACAACGACTTTAGTATTGTTCAACAGCCATTTGCGTTAGTAGGAAAGTCCAGTGCTTTGGTGCTTTGTAAAGGAACTTCTAAAGGTCTTAATTTTACCTTTGATGTAGCAGATACTTCTCAGGCTGCTTCTGTTTCAGTAGAGGGGCTTCCTTCTGGTTTACGTGCTGAACTATCTTCAACTTCTTTAAGTCAAGCTGGTGAAATTTTAGAGGTGCGTTTTACAGCTGACCAATCTATTGCTGCTGGTAGTTATTCGGTGACGCTTTTGACGAATTATGGTGATACGCGGCGGGCTCTTGCGTTGGATGTAATAGTAAGAGATGAGACCATCGCACCGATTGAATTGAATACTCCAAATCATATGCAACAATCGGTATTACAGGATGTTGATTTACAATGGAACGGTAATTTTAATGCAGCGTATTATGAAGTAATTTTAGCTGAAGATGAAAATTTTACTACCATAGCTGCTACAGCTACAACGACTTTTACTACCTATGATGTTCATGATTTAATACCAGATACCATTTATTATTGGAAGGTTAGAGCTTTTAATGATTGTGGTGTGGGTGCTTTTTCTGAAATTTATAGCTTTCAAGTGGCATCTCAAGATTGTGCTACTGTAATAGCAAGTGATTTGCCAAAAACAATCACTGATGCCAGAATTGTAACTGTGCGATCTGAAATTAATATAGAACAGGAATTGCCCTTAGCTTCGATGGAGGTTTATGTTAAAATTAATCATACTTGGGTAAATGATTTATCGGTGAGTTTGATTGCTCCTTCCGGTACTAAAGTTCAGTTGTTAAACTATCCATGTGGAAATTATGATTCTAATATTGATGCGGTTTTTAGTGATGAAGGAGTTTCTTTAAGTTGTGATGCTAATGGAACTGCGGTGAGTGGAACTGTAATACCCTACAGTCCGCTTTCCTCATTTAAAGGAGAACAAGCTAAAGGAACTTGGATCTTAGAAGTGATCGATGCTGCAGAACAAGATGGTGGAAGTATTGAAGCTTTTGAACTCAATGCATGTTTTCAGGGATCGATTCGCCCAGATGCTGATGGTGATGGAGTCTTTGACGATGGGGATGATTTTTGTTTAAACACTCCTTTTGGTCAACGGGTTGATTCCCGTGGTTGTGCTATATATCAGCTTGATAAAAATAATTTTTCAGTAACAGTAAGTTCTCAATCTTGTGTTGATAATCCTGATGGAATGATTGTTTTAGAAGCGGCTACCGCTATGAATTACTTTTACACAGTCAGCGGTTCCGATGGCTATTCTAAAGATGGTAGTTTTACCTCTAAAACAACCCTTTTAAACTTGGCAGTTGGTGAATATCAAATTTGTATCACAGGAACAGAGAATGAAATTACGTATGATCAAGTATGTCTTAGTGCGAATATTAGCGAACCACAACCTTTAAGTGTATTGACGGCAGTTACTTATGAAAATCAACACCTTCAACTTCAATTAGAGGGTTCTACGTATTATACCGTAGCGGTTAATGATCAATCCTATTTTATAAGTGGTAAATCTATCGATGTTCCTCTTGAGGAAGGGTATAATAAAATTAAAGTAAGTGGGGATTTATCATGTATGGGAACCTATGAAGAAGAGGTGTATTTTTCTAAATTACCAGTGGTTTATCCCAATCCAATTGAAGATCACTTTTTCATTAATACCGATCTTGTAAAAGGAAAGCACGTTTCTATTCAAATAACTAATCTGAATGCTTCAAATATGTACACTTATAATGGGTTAATGGTTGAGGATGAATTTGGTTTTGATACCAAATATTGGTCTAAGGGGGTTTATGTGATGCAATTGAAATTTGAACGTACAACCGTTATCTACAAATTGATTAAGGAATGAAAAAGTTTATAGTTGTATTAGGGGTTGTTATTGGGGTGTTTTCTTGTAAGAAGCCACCCAGTCCTCCGGGGGATGTTTTTTTAGTATATCCGTCAAAAAATTTAGAATGTACTGAAGGTAGCTTTGTGAGTGATACCTCTAGAGCGATCAACTTTCAATGGGCTCCAGCTACTCATACAGATCAATATCAAATCAATATAGCTGATTTAGAATCAGGAATGCGTTATTCTAGAACGACTTCATCTACCTCAATTGAGTTAAGTCTTGATGCTAAAAAGGCTTATTCATGGAGCGTAATTGCTTCAAATAATGAGGTCTTAGAGACCTCTGTTTCTGAAGAGTGGTATTTTTACGTAGCCGGGGCTAGTGTGTCTCACATTCCCTACCAAGCATATCCATTGGAACCTAACCAAGGATCTTTTATTGATGCTACTGAAAACAATCAAGTTTATCTTAGGTGGACTGCGGCTGATAGTGATAATGATATCGTGAGTTTTGTTGTTACCTTTGATACTCAAAATCCTCCAGTCAATCAACTTAATTTAGGAAATGGAGTTAGCACATCAACCTATGTAGATGTCAATTCAAATACCTATTACTATTGGCAAATTAAAGTCATCGATGCACAGGGAAACTTTTCTTTATCTCCAGTATTTGATTTTAAGGTTAATTAGGCATTGGCCCATTAAACGTATTCATGGTGGTTGCAGCTCCTGCAAATACAAATGATTTAACTAATTCTGTAGCTTCTCCAAGTCGCATAGAAAGTGCTTTTTCTTGTTCAGGGTTCCAATTTCCTAGAACGTAATCAACTTGTCTGCCTTGACCAAATCCATTGCCAACTCCAAATCTAAAGCGATGATAATTGGTGGTGTTTAATTGGTGTTGAATGTCTTTTAAGCCATTATGTCCTCCATCGGATCCTTTAGCTTTAAGTCTAAAGCTTCCAAAATCTAAATGGATGTCATCAGTGATCACCAATAGGTTTTCTAAAGGAATAGCTTCTTGTTGTAGCCAATAGGCTACCGCTTTTCCACTGAGGTTCATATAGGTATTGGGCTTTAGTAATACCAGAGTTCTTCCCTTGTGTTTAGCCCAAGCAAGGGATCCTAATTTTTTAGTTTCAAAGGAACTGTCCAGTTCTTTAGCTAATAGATCGATGACTTTAAACCCAATATTATGTCTTGTGTTTTCGTATTCAGAACCGATATTCCCTAAACCTACAATTAAAAATTTTTTCACCTTCTAAAACTTTGATTTAAATATATAAAAAAGAAAAGCACCACTTCCTAAGAAGTAGTGCTTATTAGTTGGAATAAAATTGGTTTATTCTTCCGCAGCTGTTTCAGCTGTCTCAGCACCTTCTTCACCTTCTTCGTCTTCATCTTCATCTGCTGTATCAACAGAAGTTCTTGAAGCTTTAACTTGAACAACAACATTGCTTTCAGGGTGAAGAATAGTAAATTTTTCATTCATCAATTCAGCTACTGTGATATTTCCACCGATTTTTAATTTAGAGATATCTACATTGAAGAAATCTGGTAAGTTATCTGGAAGCGCTTTAATAGTAAGCTTTCTTCTTCTAAATAAAAGTCGACCACCATTTCTAACTCCAGGAGAGTTTCCTTCCAAGCGAACAGGAATTCTCATAGTTACTGGCTTGTCTTCAAATAATTGATAGAAATCAACATGTAAAATAGCGTCAGTTACAGGGTGGAACTGAATGTCTTGCATTACTGCTTTAACTTTTCCTTTTTCACCTAAGTCAATTACTGCCGTATATGCGTTTGGAGTATAAACTAGGTTTTTAAAAGCGAATTCATCCGCTTCAAAATGCACTGGTTGATCTCCTCCGTATATAACGCAAGGAACCTTTCCAGCATTACGTAAGGCTTTTGTTGATTTTTTGCCTACGCTTTCTCTTTCTGATCCTTTAATGGTAATTGATTGCATTGTGTATATTTAATTGTTAATAATTCTTATTTATATGATAAACTTAGAGGATATTGACTCGTTGGTTTGAACGCGTTGCATCACATCAGCAATTAATTCAGCAGATTCAAGAACTCTAATTTTAGGTGATTGTTGTCTTAGTGGAATAGAATCAGTTACGATTAGTTCTTCCAATTTTGAATTTTCTACTCTAGTGTATGCCTCACCTGATAAAATGGCGTGCGTACA
>Ga0181576_10003236_pt1 | contig 12034 bp, 21 predicted proteins | sample 101ome_22_FD_132464 | JGI IMG/M metagenome (GOLD analysis project Ga0181576, IMG submission 132464) | Coastal salt marsh microbial communities from the Groves Creek Marsh, Skidaway Island, Georgia - 101412BT metaG (megahit assembly) | ecosystem: Environmental > Aquatic > Marine > Intertidal...
CATAAATTAGTTGATGACTTAAATGCTAATCAGAATGAAAACTTCATTAAAGCAGGTCATCTATATTGGCAAGTTCAAAACTTACATGTTTATGAACGTCATTTTGATTTAGTAAAGTAGGAGTATAATATGAAACTAATGGATGTTTTTACTAGTCGTAAAAATTATGGGCATGTAGCCTTTAACAGAGCAAAAGAATCAACTGCAAGAGCAGCAATCTTCTTTATTTTAGCAATTATTATTGTAGGATCAGTTTAAGATGTTATTACCTGACGTAGTATTTCATTTCTTCGAAGATGGAAAGTTTGTACGTAGAAGTACAAGTGAGTTATTTTCTGAGAAGAAAGTATTAATCTTTGGTTTGCCTGGTGCATTTACACCAACATGCTCATCATTCCAATTACCTGGTTATGATTTACATGCAGATAAATTCAAAGAACAAGGTATTGACGAAGTTTGGTGTACTGCAGTAAATGATGCATTTGTTATGAATGCATGGGCAGAAGCACAAGCAGTTACAAATGTTAAGATGTTACCTGATGGTAATGGTGAATTTGCAGCTGGTCTTGATTTACTTGTTGATAAATCTAATATTGGTTTTGGTGACAGATCATGGAGATATGCATTAATTGCTAACGATCTTAATGTTGAACATATGTATAGTGAAGCAACTGTAATGGATAATTGTCCTGTTGATCCATATGAAGTGTCTAAACCAGAATTTGTACATGGAATCTTATCGAGTAAATAATGTTGTTTGGAATGGACTTTACTTCGAAGAAGTGGCATCAACGATATTTAGGTTTGGCTAAAGAAGTTTCGACTTGGTCAAAAGATCCTTCTACAAAAGTTGGAGTGGTAGCAGTTGGCTCAAAAGGTCAAGTGTTATCACAAGGCTATAATGGATTCCCACGAAGAATCCATGATGGCCAAGAACGACTGAATGATAGGGAAACTAAATATAAATATGTAGTACACGCTGAAATGAATTGTGTGTTTAACGCATCGTATAATGGTGTATCACTTGATGGTGCTACAATGTACGTATATGGATTACCTATTTGTTCTGAATGTGCAAAAGGTATTATTCAAACAGGTGTAAATAAAGTTGTAATGCCAAAACAAGTTGTACCTGAGAAATGGCGTGAGTCATGGAAACTCAGTATGCAAATGTTTAAAGAAGCAGATGTCCAATGGAAAATGATTGAATATGAGTGATTTAATGGAATTCTTATCAGAACCATATGATAATATAGAGTATCATAACACATCAGAAGTACTCTTAAAGAATGGTAAACCGAAAGAATCATGGATGAAAGACTGGACTCAAGAACAACGATTCGAAAAGTTCTTTGAGTTTTGTCAAAAATATGATGAACGTAATGATAAGTTATTAAGAGAAGATTATCAAATCTTTTCTCATCGTCTTCATTGGCATGAACATCCGTTCTGTGATATAATGAAAGATGTAACTGATAGTCATTCTCGTTTATGGTATACACTTGTATTCTCATTTACGAATGAACATTGGGGAACTCTAACTAAATTAATGAATGAAGGTGTAGAAGCTACTCGCCAACATTTCGTTAAGAATAGACATGCTCGTAATGATTTGTTTCAGATCTATTATCCAAAAGGTACAATTGTAAAAGATTGGATTCTAACTGGTCCTAAGAAAGCTGCTGATGATATGCATCACATTCTCGATGATGTTAAACGTCCATATACAATGATGGAGTTTGCTAAGATCATGGAGAAATATTTCAAAGAAGAACAAGGTTTTAGAAGTCCATTATATCCATGTAAGAATGCAGCTCGTTATGTTGCAATGGCATATCCACATCTTGTAGATCCAGAATCTGTGTTATTTGGTGGTACAGGTCATTTTGATGGTATGCAACAAATATTCAGTGGTCCTAATCTCAATGGTAAAGTTAAATACGAAATAAATGAGAATGGAGGGTTTACACCAACGAATAATTATGGTAAAATATGGCTAGAACAAATGCAAATTCTTTGTGAGCATCCTTTGAATCCTATGAAAGAACAAAAGATGTTGAACGTAGAAGATAAAACGTGTTTCTTTTATAAACACATAGCTATTAACCATGGTGTGAAAAGACCAACTAAACGTATTCCATATAACTGGATCTTTCCATCAGATTTTTCATTAAAAAAATTATGAGCGTAGTAACAAATCCAATAAGTAATATTCCTGTTAACAATCGATCACATGTATTCGGTTGGGCAGAACTGTGGGCAGAACAAACAAATTCTTCTATCAATCATAAATGTACACCTGCAATATTAAATGCAGATAAGGTTTATATTGATCATGGAGTGAACTTTGGTGGAACAATGAATTTGTTTGGTGGTGTAACAAAAGAGATTTATGATAAGATTAATCTTGTTGCATCTCACGATAATATCGTATCTCTTGATCATGATATGCCAGATTGGGGAGCAATGTTTAAGAAACGTATTGGTTCTAAATCTACATATGAAGGTATCACAGAAAAATGGTGTGATATGTTATCAGCTCGTTTAAAGAATGTTCCATCATTAAAACAAGAGGATTTAGAATATGCTAGCATCTCTGTTGGAGACTCTCATACTCTCGCTTTTTCTGGTCCTAATCATCGTGTTTTTCGTAATGATGGTAAAACTCTTCACGGTAGCCTTAAAAACGGTTTGGTCAATCTTTTGCGAGGTGTTGAACCTACTGGCTCCGTTTTTATATCTCTTGGTAGCATTGATATTCGTCATCATCTATTACGACATGACAATAGGGATTTAAAAGCAATGATTCAAGAGTATGTAAAACAAGGTACAGAAATTGAATATAAGTATGAAGGTGTACAAGTTTATTATTGTTATCCTGTACCAGTAGAATATGAAGAACGTAGATTACCAAAAACTGGTTATTATAAAGGAACACCATTCTTTGGTACACAACAAGAAAGAGCAGCACTTACAAAAGAATTTATTGATATACTTGAAGATGAATCTGGTGGTATGACAATCGATCCACCTTCTCATTGGTATACAATGGATCCACAGAAATATGCAGAAACAATAATGGAAAATAATTCATCTGTACATATTTCACCACCATATTATTATCGTAAAGATTGGGGAGAATCACCACTTGGCGCATAATAAACATGTAATTGATGGAATCAATAAAGATATTAACCCATTCTATGGTGATCCAAAAGAATATTACCTAGAATTGGCACAGAATTGGGAAGATCCTTATGGTCCACCTCAAGTAGTAGAACACGAAGGCATCAGAGTAGTACGTGATGATTATATAACTGGTTCGAAAGTACGAGGTGGAGATTGTCTTATCTCTTCCCTACCCCAACATATAGACACAATATGTTATGTTCAACCAAGAACTGGACTTGCAGGTGTATCGATACTTGATGTAGCAAAGAGACATAATAAGAAAGTTATGTTATTCATGCCTTCATCAAAACGTATATCACATCATCAAGCTTGTTGTATTGAACGTGGTTGTGATTATGAGTTTCATCGTATTGCAGCAATGCCTAATCTAAATCTGATTGCAAAGAAATGGGCAGCCGAAAGACCAAATGTATTCTTTGTACCTCTTGGTTTAAAACATGAAATGGTGACAGCAGGTATTGTAAAGGTTGCATCATCTATTAAAGAACCAGAAGAAGTCTATTGTGCTACATCAACTGGTGTACTAACACGAGGATTACAAATCGCATGGCCTAATGCTAAGTTTACTTCGGTATGTGTTGCACGTAATATGAAAGACGGAGAACTTGGAAGAGCTACTCCTATCTCTGAACCACTTGCATTTACATCTTCAGAGAAAAAAGAAAACTTGCCGCCTTTTCCTAATATAGATACTTATGATGGAAAAGTTTGGAAGTATATTCCAAAGAACAGTGATAAAGATATTCTATTTTGGAATGTCGGCAAAGAACCTGAACTACATGATGAAACAATATATGATCGTATAGATTCATATAGAGATTGGAAAAAGAATGCAGCCAACTAAATATTACGACGAATTCTTAAGATATTACAATTTAGCAAAAGACCAACAAGGTAAAACAAACCTGGGTTGGCAAGATCCAGCGACTTCAACTGTCGATCCTTTAATGAATAATGTATATCTCTATGATGTAGTTGAAAGATCGTATGCTGGTTTCTCTCAAATTATTCATGACTGTTTCTATGGTTCATCATCTGATCATCCGTATTATGAGAAGATGCAAAATCAAAAACCATGGAAAGAACGTAGTATTATAATTAATTGTTGGGATACACAACGTAAACGATATGGACTTGAAGAATGGCTATACATTTTTATGGTTCATCGTATTACTGGATCTGCAATTAATTATGCAACCATTCCTTCAGGATATCATAATAGTGTTTTATTTGATTTATGGCAAGGTAATACTATCGAAGAGATGGCTGATATCATCTATTCATATGAAAAACCATTGTTCACATCTGTTGGTTATCAGATAGCAGCATTTCCTAAGCTGCCCGAAAACTTGGCAGCATCAGGCATCAAACCTGGAAAATATTGGATGAAGCACATCCTCCCTGGAATGATTCGCGAATTTACTTCGTTTATAGATGGGAAACAACATTCATTTAGAGAAATGATGTCATGGCTAGAGAACTGGAGCAAAACTAATGGCTATAGAGTATATTGGTTTCATTATGCAGCATTTCTTGCAGATATCGCTGATTGGTTCCCTCATCTTATACATAAAGAATCAATGTTCTTTTATGGATCAAACGCAGTAGAATGTATTTCGTATCTAGCCGAAAAACCAGTTGGAATGAATCAACATGCATTCTTAGATTCAGTCATGATGCAAGCAGAAAAAGACACTGGTGGATTAGCATATAATCTCGAAGATGTTGCTTGTGACTTTATTCGTTGGGTTGAGAACTATGTTCAACCTACTAAACATTATGCACATTTAGATAGAGACACATTATGGTCAACATCTAATATTAAAGATCATCCGAAAGGTAGACAAGAAGCTATGTTAAGATTAGGTCTTGTTGAATCTTTTAATGAAGTAAATAAACATCCATCAGATTATTGGGTTTTAGAACAAAACAATATGTCTGTAGATGAGTATAAACAAAGAGTGTCTGAGATAGATTGGACACAAAAATTTGAGCCAAAAACTAGAGAAACTAGTGTACAACTCGAAGACTTTATGGTATAATATACCTTGTAGTTTTATAATTGGAGAAATATTATATGTCTATAATGGATAAACTAAAAAAGAATAGTAAGATTAAAGATACTGCTATTCTTTCTGATTCTGTTCTTTTCTCTGAAAAGGATATGATCGCAACCGAAGTGCCAATGATTAACGTTGCACTCTCTGGTTCTCTAGATGGTGGTTTAACACCTGGATTGACAGTACTTGCTGGTCCATCAAAACACTTTAAGACATCATTTGCTTTGCTTATGGCAAGTGCATATATGAAGAAATATGATGACGCTGTTATGTTATTTTATGATTCAGAGTTTGGTTCTCCACAATCATACTTCGAAACATTTGGTATTGATGTCAGTCGTGTTTTACATACACCTATTACAGATGTAGAACAACTCAAATTCGATCTTGTTTCTCAGCTCGATAATATCGATAGAGGTGATAAGGTTGTAATCGTTATCGATTCAATCGGTAACTTAGCTTCAAAGAAAGAACTTGAAGATGCTTTGAATGAGAAATCTGTTGCAGATATGTCTCGTGCAAAAGCTTTGAAAGGTTTATTTAGAATGGTAACTCCTTATCTTACAATGAAAAATATTCCACTTCTTGCTGTGAATCATACTTACAAAGAGATTGGATTATTCCCTAAAGATGTTGTTGGTGGTGGTACAGGTATTTACTACTCAGCTGATAATATTTGGATTTTAGGTCGTCGTCAAAATAAAGAAGGTACAGATATTGTAGGTTACGACTTTATCATTAATGTGGAGAAATCAAGATATGTTAAAGAAAAATCTAAGATCCCTGTCTCAGTTTCTTGGGAAGGCGGCATCGAAACTTATAGTGGCCTTTTGGATATCGCTCTTGCTGGTGGCTGGGCTTCTAAGCCTTCCAATGGTTGGTATTGCCGTGTTGATCGTAGCACTGGTGAATTGGTTGAACCAAAAGTTCGACTTAAAGAGACGCTTCTACCTGAGTTCTGGACGCCGATATTAGAAGACAAAGAATTCCAAGAATTTATCAAGTCTCAATATACAATTGGTCATAAGTCAATGATTGATGGCGATATTGTACAAGAGGAATAAAACAGTGTATAATATAACCTTTGATGATTATACTTTTTCTGAGAACGAAATGTCTGAAAATTGGGCAGTTCGTTTAAAGACTAAATATAAAGATGTATTATATGAATATGGTAAGGTAAGTGTAAAAGAAACAGAATCAAATGATGGTGTTTTATCTTATCAATACAATATTATTGATAGTGCAGAATATGATGAGAAAGAACTAATTGAATCCGAAGAATTTAATAATTATCTCGGTGCAGTATTAGAACATATTATAACAGATGCTTTTGATAGTGGTAAATTTAAAATAGGCGAAGATGCAACCAACGATACAGACGACAATACTAAGAAATCTCTTCACTAACGAAGAGTTTACAAGACGAGTAATACCTTACTTAAAGAAAGAATATTTTGAAGATGACCATCGTGTTGTCTTCGATCAACTTGTAAATTACGTAAGTAAATATAATAAAATGCCAAGTCGAGAATCTATGATTATAGAACTCGATAATGGTAAAATTTCTCCTGAAAAATTTGAAGCTGCAAGTCATTTAGTCAATGAAGTGACACGTGCTGAACAAGTTGATATGGATTGGCTTCTCGAAAATACTGAAAAGTTCTGCCAAGATCGATCAGTATTTCTTGCTATTATGAAATCTATTGAGATTATTGATGGTAAATCTGATATGACACAGAATGCTATTCCTGAAATCTTATCTGATGCTCTTTCAGTTAATTTTGATCAGAATATTGGTCATGATTATATTAATAATTCAGATGAGCGCTATGATTTCTATCATAAAGAAGAAGATCGTCTACCATTCGATTTAGATTACTTTAATAAGATTACAAAAGGTGGTCTACCACGTAAGACATTGAATATTGCACTTGCAGGTACAGGTGTAGGTAAATCATTGTTTATGTGTCATGTTGGTGCTTCGGCTCTTACACAAGGCAAGAATGTTTTGTATATTACAATGGAAATGGCAGAAGAACGTATTGCTGAACGTATCGATGCTAACCTAATGAATATGCCTATCGATCAACTTGAAAAGATTGATAAGGTAACATATGATACAAAGATTGAAAGTATTGCAAAGAAAACAATTGGTAAACTTATTATTAAAGAATATCCAACTGGATCTGCACATGCTGGTCATTTTAGAGCACTCTTAAAAGAACTCAAACTGAAAAAGAATTTTACACCAGATATTATCTTTATCGATTATCTTAATATCTGTGCATCATCGAGAATGAAAGGTATGGGTGGTGCTATTAATTCTTATTCATATATTAAGTCAATTGCCGAAGAATTACGTGGTCTTTCAGTTGAATTTAATGTACCAATCGTATCAGCAACACAAACAACACGTAGTGGTTATTCTAATTCTGATGTTGGTCTTGAAGATACATCAGAATCATTTGGTTTACCAGCTACAGCAGATTTAATGTTTGCTCTGATCAGTAACGAAGAACTTGAAGGTCTTGGTCAGATCATGGTCAAACAATTAAAGAATCGATATAACGATCCAACATCTTATCGAAGATTTGTTATTGGTATCGATAGAGCTCGTATGAAGTTATTTGATGCAGAAGAGAATGCACAAACCTTAATCGAGAATACAACCCCAGCTGCACCACAAAAAGATAAACTCGACTTTAGTGATTTTAAATAGGAAATACTATGTTTCAGAAGATAAAAGAGATGTTTAAAAAGAAACCAGATTATAAAGAGCTATATGAAAATGAGCTTGGAGTAAGTGAACATTGGGAATTTAAATACAATACTCTTGCTAAATCAATAAAAGAAATAGCTGATAAGCTATAGCTATCTAAAAAACGAATAGTAAACGCGCTTTACTATCTAAAAAATTATCGAAAAAAGTGCAAAAAAACATGTACTTTTCCTCCCTGTTTGGTATAATATACATATAAACAATCAAAAAGAGAGGTTAATATGGCTAAAAGATTTACAGATAACGACAAATATTCAGCTACTATGCGTACAGCGATCAATAAGACTCGCGATCTTAACAAGATTATTAGAGATTTGTTCGATGCTTCTGATTCTGACTGGGTATTACATGATGCTGATAGAGTTACATTAATCTTCCCTACTGTTCATATGACGAAACACGGTTGGGACAACGTTGATGGTTCTAGAGCTAAAGCTTCTGATCTTGGTGGATACACACTTAGAATGATCGACAGACTTGCTGATCAAACTGATATCGTTCAAATGTGGTACCCTAAAGATGGTCACGTTGGAATTCACTTCAATAGACATGCTTTAAAGCGTAGAATCGATCCTTCTATTCTTAGAGATTTCAATCTTAGAGCTGGTTACAGTGATTATGTTCCAGGTGGTTACGATTCTTTCGATGACTGGTACAAAAGAAATCAAATGCACATTATTTTCTAAAAAAGGTTTACAAACATTAAAAACTGTGGTATAATATAATTTTAAATAGAGAGAGGTTGTTATGATTACATTTGTTGATTTTAAAGATGCTATTATTGAGGCTGCACAGAGACCTAGCAATATTGCTGAGGACGGTACAGTGATTTGGAACTATGTTGAGGCTGATCTGTTTATTGAAGGTGTGATGACAGAAGAGCTTAGATCAGCGTTTAATTTTATTGTTAATGGTTATAAAAAAGGAGAGAGATAATGCTTAAATCAAAAGTGCGTGAGTTACTTAAAGCTCAAATTGAAGAATTTCTAGCTAATGGCGGAGAAATTACTAAAGTAGAACCTAAGGCTGATCCAACCGAAAAACCTAAATCTGTAATGGGTCCAAGGATGAGAACTGGTGGTTTAGGTAATGGAGGTAAGTCAGCATGATTAATGATTTCGACGCTCTTATTGGTAATTATCTAACTATGGCTGCAGATTTTGATCCTGCAACTGGTAAAACAACAATTGGAAAATACTTCATTGATGATGTTGAAGAAGGTCCATATGATGAAGTACTGATCATGCTTCGTAAAGAAGGTGAAACCGAAGCTATTCCAACTCCTATTGAAAAACTTATCCCTATCATAGAAAGAAACTGTGAAATGTATGGTGATGCTGTTGTATTAGATAACATATTATAATCTATGAATAAACAAAGAAAAAAACAAAAAGAAAAAATACTTGACCGATATTATAACGAAATGATAAATTTTATTAAATACTGTTGGGAAGAGTGTTGTGAGGAACAAACTATTGAAAATCTTTATTTTGAAGTACAACGAAATCCATTTATTCCGACATTAGAAAATATCGGGTATGATCATGAATTCTTATATTTAGTTTTAGAAGAAGATTATTTAATAAGTCCATATGATTTATCATTTAAATTTGTTAATAACATTATAAAAGAATTTGAAGCTGAAATTCTCGGCTCCAAATTATAATAAAAAAATTATTAATTATTATAAATACCTTAATAATATAAAGGAAAGCTTATGTATTTTGAATATTGGCACATCGGTATATTTTTTGTTTGGTGGGCAATCTCTGTATTTTTTATCGCCAGATCAGCACGATATGATGGTTTAGCTGAAGGTGCTGAAACAACTATTAAAATGTTAGAAATCCAAAAATTCATCAAAATCTCTGATGACGGCGAAATCTCTGCTGGTTCTAAAAAATAATAAAGAAAATTTATTATAATAATAAAAAAATATAATTAAAAAAGTTAAAAAAAGCATGTACATTCTCTGCCAGTTTGGTATAATATAACTATAAACAAACAAACGAGAGGTTATTATGAAAGAACAATTTATTAGAGACGCATTTACTGTTAAAGATATTGCAAAAGGTTTTGGTACAATTACTTGGAAAGTAAGAGGTTTTTGGTCAACTCCAGTTGAAGTTCATTTTGAAAGAAGTTGGAATATCAACCAAACCGGTGTTTGGAAATTTGAGATCTCACATGCTTCTGGTGGTCATGAAGAAGGTGTATCAGATTCAGAAAGAGCACGTAATTTAGCTGCTGCTTTAAATGATGCTGCTGATACTGTTGACTTCTTAAAGAATGTTGAAGGTCAGATTGAAGCTGCTTTTCAAGAGAAAGTAAAAGAATCATCTGTAGTTTTAGCAATTTAATTAAGGAGAGATATGACTAATAACAATAATTCTGGCGGCCAATGGTGTTCCACACCAGATAAAAACGGTAGAAGAGAGTGCATTCCTTTTAAAGATTATCTTAAAATGACAGATGCACAGAAAAAACAATTTAACAGACAGAGAGGGTTAGATGGCAAGAAGTAAATCTTATGTAGGTACATTTGATGTCAATTCAGCTTCAGATATGATTGAATTAGACAAAATCAGAAAAGAAATCATTCCAGCAGTCAATGCTAAAACATCCAAAAAGGTTCGCCTTGTTCTCAGAGGCAGAAAACCTATCAACAAACTCGAAATCAACACATTACCTCACGGATCTTGTATGGTTCGTAAACGTGTTGTTTCTTATGATTATTTCGGAAATATCGTTGGTGGTCTTAAAAATGCCACTCAATTAGATGCATATATCTACCGCAGGTAGAAAAAAAAGCGAAAAAAACTTAAAAAAAGCATGTACATTTGCCCCAAATGTGGTATAATATACTTGTGTTTAGATGATGAGAGGTTAAATTGAATACAGTTAAGGTTACACGAGCTAAGTCAAATGATGTCAAAAAGATGGCCGAAGATGTCGTTTTTTGGTGTTATAATAAATTACTTCCTCACCATTCAACAATTCATGTTGATATAGATTTCAAACACATTCGTCAGACTGGTTATGACGGTCTTTGCGAATGGCAAGATACGAATGTTGCTCCTCGAGAATTTAAGATTACTGTACATAAAGGTTTCGGTAAGAAAAACATTATTCAAACAATTATCCACGAAATGGTTCATGTTAAACAATATGCGAAAGGTGAACTAGCTGAACGATATCGTGGTGGTCATACTCAATATTGGAATGGTGTCGATCACAATGAAACAGAATATGAAGATCAGCCATGGGAAATTGAAGCTCATAGCTTAGAAGATGCTCTATACGAAGAATACATTAATTATATAAATAGCTATGGATAATTTACAAGGAATTGAAGATTTCATGGCTCTGAATAGAGAATTTATGAAGCGTGCAAGAGTACGTACTTCATTTAATTTAAAATCACAAGATATTGGTTCTTTAACTTATAAAGAAGAGATTCGTACGTTGTTTAATGAAGATATGTTTGTTAAGCTATTAAATCCAGAGCAATATTACATTTCATCAGCAGAATTTAAACAAGCTGATGGATCTAAGCAAAGAAAAAACGTTGTACAAAAAGCTATTGAAAAATTAAGAGCCAAAACGCAAAACTCATTCAAATACCTATACAATTATAATATTAAAGGTGTAGGTCCTGGTGAAGTTATGTTTTACTATCTCACAGATGATTTATTCTGTGGTGGTGGTTCATCTGATGTTGACTTAAACTTTCAAGGTGGTAAAGCAAATTCATACGAATTAAAATCTTCTCTGATCAGAAAATCTGATGGCACAATTGCTGGATTTTTTACAGGTGGCAGAGTTGTTGTCGATCAATTAGTAACAGAGATCAAAAAATTAGCAGCAGAAGGAAATATTAATACTGGATCAGAAGCAAATGGTGTTTCAAGTAGTGGTATAGTTGAATTAAGAAAGAACGAAGTTACTGCTGGACGAATGAAAATAATTGAAGATAAGTATAGAGATATTGTACATAAAA
>Ga0181576_10003244_pt1 | contig 12022 bp, 9 predicted proteins | sample 101ome_22_FD_132464 | JGI IMG/M metagenome (GOLD analysis project Ga0181576, IMG submission 132464) | Coastal salt marsh microbial communities from the Groves Creek Marsh, Skidaway Island, Georgia - 101412BT metaG (megahit assembly) | ecosystem: Environmental > Aquatic > Marine > Intertidal zone...
AAGTCCGCGATTAACGGGCTCATAGAGGGGCGACGGGCGCAATTCTTCAGGAAAATAGGTCTGGCCCGCCGAGAATCCATCGGGCTCCTCGTGGTCATATCGATAGCCATCACCATACCCCTCCGCCTCCATCAATGTCGTGGGTGCGTTTCGCAGATGCAGAGGTACTTCTTGGGATCCGGACAGTTCCGCCAAGTCCCGGGCACGTTTGTAAGCGACGTAAACAGCGTTGCTTTTGGCGGCGCAGGCCGCGTATGTAATTGCCTGGGCAATCGCGAGTTCCCCCTCGGGACTGCCCAATCTCTCCTGAACCTGCCACGCGTTTAGCGCCAGCTCCAAGGCTCTGGGATCGGCATTACCAATATCCTCACTCGCGATGCGTACGACGCGGCGGGCGATGTAAATTGGGTCGCAACCACCGTCAAGCAGTCTGGCGAACCAGTACAAGCTCGCATCTGGTGCACTGCCCCTGACCGACTTGTGTAACGCGCTTATCTGGTCGTAAAAAACATCGCCACCCTTGTCAAAACGTCGCAAACTCCCGGCAGCGATCTCCGACAGGATGGAGTCATCAATGACGCGGCGGCCCCCGACCCGGGGCGCGAGATCAGCGGCAAGTTCTAAGAGTGCACAAACACGCCGTCCATCACCGTCCGCCGCATTGGCGAGCTTTGGGATAAGCGATGGCGCTATATCGATATCAGACAGGTGGGCACTGAGTGCTTTCTTTACAAGCTCCTCGAGCTCCTCTTGGCTGAGGGGGCGAAGTCGATAAGTTCTGACCCGGGACAACAGCGCCGAATTGACCTCAAACGAGGGGTTTTCCGTCGTCGCCCCTATGAAGATCAGGGTGCCGTCCTCTACGTGGGGCAGAAAGGCATCCTGTTGCGCCTTGTTAAATCGATGTACCTCATCGACAAATAAAACCGTCCCGATGCTGGCTGCCCGGCGTGCTTTAGCTTGGGCAACCGCATCGCGAATATCCTTAACTCCGGCGAGGACGGCAGACAGTTGCACAAAATGAGCTTGTGCTGCATCAGCAGCAATCCGCGCGAGAGTGGTTTTACCAACCCCCGGGGGGCCCCATAGAAGAAAGGAATGCAACTGTCCTGAGGCTATAGCCACCTCGAGTGGCTTACCTGACGCCAACAGGTGTCGTTGACCAACGAAACCCTCGAGGGTGTTTGGACGCATTTTAGAAGCAAGAGGCTCGTGTAGCCCGCCTTCCGAAAACAATCCGTCCTGTGACTCCATGGACGTCATGAACTCAGAGAAATGCTAGCTGGCTTCATAGGCAGATTCAGGGATCACAAAAGCACCTGGTGCAGGCGCAGCCGTGGGATCAACAGTCAGGGTGATCACGATTCGCTGCTGCAATCCGTCGATGATAGTCATTTCATGTTGACCATTTTCGATATCCCGTAAAGTGACCGACTCAAAAAGACCACCCTTCTCCCTGGGAACAAGGGTCAACACGCCATCAACGCGAGAGATGTTAAATCTGGCTGTCAAGGCTCCCTCACTGGCCATCAGAAGCTCGAGGGGCGAGCTACTCTCATGATCAAGCCGATCTACTGATGAGGTCTCAAGATCAAAGTCCTGTTGCCAGAGACTCTCTCCATCGCTCACAAACGCCTGTCTTCCGGGAGACTGTATTTCCCATCGGAAAAGGCGAGGTTTCTGCAGCGCGAAGCGGCCACTGCTGCTTGAAAGCCTCTGGCCATGTTCATTGTCGATCCGCTGTTCAAAGTCTCCGACCAGTGTGTCGGTGGTGATAGGCCACAGCTCGCTAGCAAAAAGGGTTCCGGGCGCGCTACTGAGAGTGGCCACGACTACCATGCTTAGGACTAACAAAGATGGAAAACCTGACGATCTCATCGTTAGTCATCGGCCGGTGGTGGGGCAATAACCTCACGCTGGCCATTACTGCCCATTGGAGTCACCACACCTGCGGCTTCCATGGTCTCAATTAGACGCGCCGCCCGGTTGTAGCCAATACGCAGTTTTCGTTGCACGCTTGAAATCGACGCTCGCCGGCTCTTGGTCACGTAGTGAACCGCCTCATCGTAGAGTGCATCACTCTCGGGGTCTTCCTCATCCGCATTTGCCAACTGTATTTCGCCCGCGGTCACCGGTGTTTGACCACCCTCATCAAGGAGTCCATCAAGATACTGCGGGTCCCCTCGTCTCTTCCAATCTGCAACTACGCGATGTACCTCGTCGTCGGAGCAGAAGGCACCGTGTACGCGGCTGGGCACGCTCGACCCTGACGGCAGATACAACATATCTCCGAAACCTAAAAGCTGCTCGGCGCCGCCCTGATCAAGGATGGTGCGTGAATCAACCTTTGAGCTCACAGAGAAAGCGATTCGAGTAGGAATATTTGCCTTAATTAGGCCGGTGATGACATCTACCGAGGGCCGCTGCGTAGCAAGAATCAGGTGAATGCCTGCAGCTCGCGCCTTTTGTGCGATTCTGGCAATCAACTCTTCGACCTTCTTGCCGACGATCATCATCATGTCAGCAAATTCATCGATAACGACAACAATGCTCGGAAGTTTCTCCAGCGAGGGATGAACTTGATCGTCCTCTGGAGTCATCGACAGAGGATCGGGTTTCCATGTTGGATCGGGGATGGCCTCACCCGCTTTCAGCGCGTCAGCCACTTTACGGTTATAGCCCGCAAGATTTCTCACTCCGAGTAATGACATCAACTTGTAGCGGCGCTCCATTTCAGCGACGCACCAGCGGAGGCCGTTGGCAGCATCTTTCATATCGGTGATCACCGGGGTCAACAGATGGGGAATCCCGTCATAGACCGACAGCTCGAGCATTTTCGGGTCGACCAGAATCATCCGCACGTCCTCGGGAGAGCTTTTGTAGAGAAGGCTCACCAGCATGCAGTTAACCCCTACTGATTTACCGGATCCCGTCGTACCCGCGACGAGCAAGTGGGGCATTTTCCCAAGATCTGCGACCACCGGCGCGCCAGCAATGTCATGACCAAGCGCCAGAGTCAGGTTTGATTTGGACTCCTCAAAGGTCCGAGAGGCCAATACCTCCTTGAAATTCACCGTTTGCCGATCGGCATTGGGTATTTCAATGCCCACGACACTCTTGCCGGGGATGACCTCGACCACTCTGACTGAAATCACTGCGAGCGATCGCGCAAGATCCTTCGCAAGATTGGAGATTCTGGAGACCTTCACCCCCGGTGCCGGCTGGATTTCGAAGCGGGTGACAACGGGCCCCGGGTAAACCGCAGTTACCTCCGCGGTCACGCCGAAATCCTGAAGCTTTAACTCAAGCAGCCGGGATAGTGACTCAAGCTCCTCCTTTGAGTAGCCTCGTGGGCCGCCCTCCACCGGTTGATCCAACAAATCGAGCGGAGGCAGTTCCCCCGAAATCGGCATATCGAATAGCGGCTTCTGACGCTCCTGCTCTACTCGCGTGCCCTGCTCTACCTTAGGGGCTGGCGGCTTGATTTTGGGTGGGTTTGTTTTTTTCTTCTCGACGTAAGTCTCGATAACGGCTTTACGCTCCTCGTGTTGCCGTTCTCGCGCTTTTCGATCTGCAATTCGATCTCGGGTGGTGACCAGCCATCGCCCGCACCAGCCGGCACCCTCGATACACCGCTGTCCCAAACCCTCTGTGACCCTTACCCAACTGATGTTGGCAAACACGGTGAGCCCAAATAAGAACACTGCAACCAGAATAAGACGCGCACCCACCGGGCTAAAGGCCGCATCGAATGACGAGCCTATCGCCACACCGAGAATGCCGCCAGCACCCTGGGGCAGTCCAGACTGAGTCTGATCGTTGAGTGCTGCGATGGCAGTAGCCGCCATCACCACCAGGACCAATCCAAGCGCGCGAAGGCCAAACAGGGTCCAGTCAACGGGCTGATGGTTGTCTTCGGAAAGCAGAAGCCGCACTGCTTGGTATCCCAACAGACATGGCACCAGATAGGCCGCAAAGCCAATCAAAGAGAAGAATATATCGGCAACAAATGCTCCAGTAATGCCGCCCAGATTCCGGATGGCGGCCCCCGAGCCACTGGCGGACCAGCCAGGATCTGAGTCATGGTAAGTGGTCAGTGCCAACAAGAGGAAAAGACAGACAGCTCCCACCGCGATAAACAGCCCGTCTCTGAGGCGTCGTCGATGAGCGGACAGCGATGATGCGGTCGTATTCTGCGCCGATTTTCCGGTTCCAGCCAAAACGGGTCATCCTCTCCTGGAAAATGAAATGCTACCATGTCGCCGGCGCTCCGTGAGGGGCCGCGCGGCAGGGATTTTTACTCATGACAGCAAAGAGATCAGTATGACCAGTTCACAGCATCATCGCCTGATTGTCCTCGGTTCGGGGCCAGCCGGATACACCGCAGCTATTTACGCGGCGAGGGCTAATTTGCGACCGGTAGTCATCACCGGAATACAGCAAGGCGGCCAGCTTACAACGACCACCGAGGTCGAAAACTGGCCCGGAGGCCCCCATGACTTGCAAGGTCCGCAGCTCATGGCCGAGATGCAAGCCCACGTGGAGCGATTTGATGCGTCCATCGTGTTCGACCATATCGAACGTGTTGATCTCTCTCAGCGCCCGTTCAAATTGGGGGGGACCCATGACTACACCTGCGACGCTCTGATCATCGCAACAGGTGCTTCAGCACAATATTTAGGCTTGGAGAGTGAAACCGCTTTTATGGGCAAAGGTGTCAGCGCCTGCGCTACCTGTGACGGATTTTTCTACCGGGGAAAGGAGGTCGTTGTTGTCGGTGGCGGCAATACCGCGGTCGAAGAGGCCCTTTACCTGAGCAACTTATGCTCGCGGGTGCATCTTGTGCACCGAAGAGACGCCCTCCGTTCTGAGAAGGTGCTGCAGGACCGGATTTTTGCGCGAATCGATGAAGGAAAAATTGTTCCCCATTGGCACAGAACCCTCGAGGAAGTGTTGGGGGATGACAGTGGAGTCACTGGCATTTCCATCAAGAGCACTCAGGATGACTCGCTCGAATCCATCGACGTGGCGGGCGTATTTATTGCCATTGGACACAAACCAAATACCGGCATATTCGAAGGCCAACTGGCGATGTCAGGGGGTTACATCAAGGTCACGTCCGGGACGGCTGGCGAAGCCACAGCCACCAGTATTCCCGGGGTGTTTGCCGCCGGTGACGTCGCGGACCACATTTACCGTCAGGCGATCACCTCTGCAGGTTTCGGCTGCATGGCCGCATTGGACGCAGAAAAGTTCCTGGATGCTGAACTTGACTGATTCCCCGGCAAGGTAGGGCAATCAGCGCTTCCAGGCAGCCAATGGAGGATTTTCCCGACAGCAGTCATGCGCTTGACGATCCCAACGGTTTGCTTGCGGTCGGGGGGGACCTGAGCCCGGATCGTCTTTTAATCGCGTACTCACGAGGTATATTCCCTTGGTACAGTGAGGGTAACCCCATTCTTTGGTGGACCCCCGATCCTCGCTGCGTGTTGTTCCCTGATGAATTAAAAATATCAAAAACGCTGCGTAAAGCAATGAAATTAAAGCGCTTTACCCTAACTTGGGATCAGGCATTTACAGCCGTGATGGAAGGGTGCGCTGGACCGAGGTCGGAGGATGAAGGCACCTGGATTGATGAAAATATGACTGCTGCCTATCAACAGTTGCACAGGCTTGGCTATGCGCACTCTATTGATGTCTGGCAGCACGACAGGTTGGTCGGCGGCTTGTATGGCGTCGCACTGGGTAGCTGTTTTTTTGGAGAGTCTATGTTCCACCGTGTGACAGAAGCCTCCAAAGTCGCCCTCGCCGGGCTGGTTTGGCGAGCCAGAGCGACGGGTATCAGTCTGATTGACTGCCAGGTCTCCAGCGACCATTTATTATCTCTCGGCGCGAGAAATCTTCCTCGGCAGCACTTTGAAAATCTTCTCGCTAGGGCTATAAAGACAGTCGGCACTGGGGAAGAGACGGATGCGGCTATGGCTGCCGTGACTGGCTTTCCCGCGACCTCAACCATGTTGAGTGAACTAAAAGGCAAAGGGGGCGAAGCTTGACGGCATCACTGCGAGACATTCGGGTTTACACGACGTTTCCTCACGTTTGCAGTTATCTTCCTGATCAGGAAGCCACAACGCTTTTCATCGATCCACGGCAGCAGATTTCCCAGGAGCTTTACACCCAGCTATCGGTGATGGGTTTTCGTCGAAGTGGTGATCATATCTACCGCCCCCACTGTGTTAAGTGCAACGCCTGCGTTCCCTCCCGAGTCATCGTGGATGAGTTTCAGCGAAGCAAAAGTCAGGACCGCGTCTGGCGACGTAACAGTGACCTACGAATTGCCGAAGCAGATTCTATTGATAATGACGAGGCTTACGATCTTTACCGGCGCTATATTGAAGGCCGACACTCAGATGGGGATATGTACCCGCCGGATAGGGATCAGTACAGTTCGTTTTTGAACAATGGTTTGGGCTGTACTCGTTATTTTGAGCTTCGCCATGAGGACAAGTTGATTGCGGTCTTAGTCGCAGATCAAATGCTGGACGGCTTATCTGCCATTTATACGTTTTACGACCCCAGTGAAGAGAAGCGGAGCCTGGGAACCCTCGCGGTACTTTTTCAGATCGAGGAGGCGAAGCGCCTCTCACTCGACTACGTTTACCTGGGTTACTGGATACAAAACTGCGGGAAAATGAATTATAAAGCACGTTTTTCTCCACTGGAGTTGCTCCAATCAGGGTGCTGGCAGCGGCGAGATAATTTGCCGGAGGGAGGTGACCTCGGTCCTTCCATGCCGCTTCGATTTGTCGACAAACCCGAATGATTGTGCTTTCTGTCAGGCGGTGTTTGGGGTAAAGTGCCGCCCCATCAAAGTTTGGTGTGAAGTGAATGGCTAAAGAAGATCAAATCGAAATGGAGGGAGAGATCATCGACACCCTCCCCAACACGACCTTCAGGGTCCGTTTAGAGAACGGGCACGTCGTGACCGCCCACATTTCAGGGAAAATGCGCAAGAACTACATTCGCATTCTCACCGGCGACAAGGTAAGGGTTGAAGTGACTCCTTATGATCTGACCAAAGGTCGGATCACATACCGAGAACGCTAGAACCCGCCTATCACCCTACTTCCGCGGGCTCCAGGGTTTCGACATCCGCGACCACTTGAAGAGCAGACCGGTCGTCCTTCAGCGTCACCCGCGCAATACCCCCCTTGCTCAACCCGCCAAACAGAACCATATCTGCAAGCGGCTTCTTGATGTGCTCCTGAATCACCCGTGCCATGGGCCTGGCTCCCATGGTGCGGTCATAACCCTTTTCAACGAGCCAGAGTCTGGCTTCCTCATCCACATCGAGCTGCACGCCCTTCTCGTCCAGCTGGCCCTGAAGCTCCGTGAGAAACTTGTCTACTACGGTGAGAATGACGTCTTCGCCTAGGGGTTCGAAGCCAACAATAGAGTCAAGCCTGTTTCTGAATTCCGGGGTGAACATGCGATTGATGGCTTCAAGAGAATCAGTGGTGTGATCTTGATGAGTAAAGCCGATCGAACGGCGGCTAATATTCTCCGCACCCGCATTCGTTGTCATAACCAGAATGACATTGCGGAAATCCGCTTTTCTGCCGTTGTTATCGGTCAGCGTCCCATGGTCCATCACCTGCAAGAGCAGGTTAAACACCTCGGGATGAGCTTTCTCGATTTCATCCAGCAACACCACTGAGTGTGGGTGTTTGGTGACAGCGTCGGTCAGCAATCCGCCCTGATCGAATCCCACATAACCGGGAGGTGCTCCAATCAATCGGGACACTGTATGGCGCTCCATGTACTCAGACATGTCGAAGCGAACCAACTCAAGACCCAGCTGCAAGGAGAGCTGCTTGGTCACCTCCGTTTTACCAACGCCGGTCGGACCCGCCAGCAAAAAGGAGCCAATAGGTTTGTCGCCACTGCGAAGGCCGGCTCGAGCCAATTTGATCGAGGCCACGAGCTCGCTGATAGCTTTGTTCTGACCAAATACGACCATCTGTAAGTTGGGTTCTAGCTTCTCGAGAAGTTCGCGGTCGTCAGAGGTCACAGTCTTGGGCGGGATCCGCGCAATTTTTGCCACAATCGCTTCAATGTCTGGCGCGCCAATTACCTTTTTACGCTTACTGACTGGCAGTAACTGTTGGTACGCCCCAGCTTCGTCAATTACGTCGATCGCCTTATCAGGTAGGTAGCGATCGGTGATGTAACGCGCCGACATTTCAGTGGCAACCCGCAGTGCCTTGTTGCTATAACGCAACCCGTGGTGCTCCTCGAAGCGGGTTTTTAGCCCCTTGAGAATCTTGTAGGCATCATCGACTGACGGCTCGAGCACATCAATCTTTTGGAAGCGGCGACTCAGCGCCTTGTCCTTATCGAAGATGCCGCGATACTCGGCGTAAGTCGTCGATCCAATGCAGCGCATCTTTCCAGAGCTCAGCAACGGCTTGAGCAGGTTGGACGCATCCATGACACCCCCAGACGCCGCACCCGCGCCAATGATCGTATGAATCTCATCGATGAACAGGATGGCGTGGTCCCGCTCCTTCAAATTAGCCAACAAGCCTTTGAGGCGCTTTTCGAAATCCCCGCGATATTTAGTCCCGGCCAGCAAAGCACCCAGATCCAGTGAATAAACCACGGCGTCCTTCAGAATCTCTGGCACATCACCATCAACGATCTTTTTGGCTAGTCCCTCCGCTATCGCGGTTTTGCCAACCCCAGACTCACCCACCAATAAAGGATTGTTCTTACGGCGTCTCGCCAGAATCTGCGCGACACGCTCAACCTCGGAAAGTCGCCCAATAAGAGGGTCGATGTGGCCGGTTCGGGCCTCCTCGTTTAAGTTAGTGGCATAGGTATCGAGAGGCTGCTCGGCGGTCTCTGCGCCCTCCTCTCCGGCATCGGTCTGAGAGGGTTCGCGCTCATCCTCTCCATCTTCGTCCTTGGCAATGCCGTGGGTAATAAAGTTGACAACGTCGAGCCTGGATACATCTTGACTCTTGAGGAAATAGACCGCTTGCGACTCTTGCTCCGAGAAGATCGCCACCAGAATGTTGGCTCCAGTGACTTCGCGTTTGCCAGAGCTCTGCACGTGGAACACGGCTCGCTGCAATACACGCTGAAAGCCAAGTGTCGGCTGTGTGTCCCGTCCGTCCTCTTCCTCGCCCAAGAGCGGCGTGGTGGAGTCAATGAATTCTACCAAGTCACCTCTGAGCTCTTCGATACTCACGGAGCAGGCGGTCAAAACCGTTAACGCCGCCGAATCCTCAAGCAGTGCGAGCAATAGGTGCTCAACCGTAATAAATTCGTGCCTGCGCGCCCGCGCCGTCCGGAAAGCATCGTTCAATACCGATTCAAGCTCTTTACTCAGCATGGCTGGTTTCCCCTAACCTACTCGTCTTCCTGTGATGGTTCCACTTCACACAACAGCGGGTGGCCACTGTCACGTGCGTATTGATTAACCTGGGTTGCCTTCGTCTCCGCGGTGTCTCGCGGATAGATGCCGCACACACCCTTCCCTTTGGTGTGGACCGTAAGCATCACCTGGGTCGCTTTTTCCCGACCCATCCCAAAATAGCTCTCAAGAATTTCGACGACAAATTCCATTGGTGTGTAATCGTCGTTGAGCAACACGACCTTATAAAGGGGGGGGCGTTTGAGGGCTGGCTTCGCCGGCGCAACTGCGAGATCTCCCTCGTTGTGGCTTTCATCTTCCGACGAGGCAGTGACCGGAGTACCCAGAGGTGCAAGCGAAAAGCGATGTGGTGAGATTTTCAACATGGGATCAGTATAATTGACCCCACGCAAAATTAAGACTCCCTTGGGGGTGGTTAGTGGACATAATTGTCAGCGAGTTGCGACAAATCCTTGGCGATACCGGTGTTTTGGACCCTGAGCAATTTCACAGCCGAGCCGCGGGCATCTGGCGCCAGAGAGAGCACCTCACTGGACTCGCCCTCGTGAGACCCCGGACCACCGACGAAGTCGCTAGGTGCCTTGCGCGCTGTCACGACCGCAACATACCGGTTATCACTCACGGTGGCTTAACGGGCCTGGTGAGAGGTGCCGACACCCGACCCGACGCTATTGTTCTGTCCACGGAGCGGATGGTGAGTATCGAGACAATCGATACGGTAGAGCGGGTTGCTACTGTGCAGGCTGGCGTTACTCTGGAGCGACTTCAACAGGAGGTTGCTGCTGAGGGACTTATGTTTCCCTTGGATCTTGGCGGGCGAGGATCCGCTACTTTGGGAGGTAATGCCGCCACCAATGCTGGGGGCAATCGAGTTTTGCGTTACGGCATGATGCGGGACATGGTGCTTGGGTTAGAGGCCGTGCTTGCCGACGGGACCATCATCAACGGCTTAAGCGCTCTTATTAAAAATAATACTGGCTACGACTTAAAGAACCTGTTTCTTGGATCGGAGGGAACGCTCGGCGTCATTACCCGTCTATCCCTCAGACTCCGCGAGGCCCCGCGAGGACGACAGATGGCGCTGGTCGCGATGGAGGACTTCGATCAGGCCAAAGAACTCCTGCGACACATGGACCGCGGCCTAAGCGGGCAGTTATCCGCCTTTGAGGTGTTGTGGAGCGATTTCTATCGGCTTGTCACAAGCCCCACTGCCCTCAATTCACCTCCATTGCCCCACGTCTATGGCTTCTATGCGCTTCTGGAGGCGCAAGGTGGTGGCACCGAATCTGAAGCCCTTGGCTTTATTCACTGCCTCAATGACGCGCTAGACACCGGCATCATCAAGGACGCGGCCATTGCGCAGTCCGAGCGGGACTGCGAGGCCTTTTGGGCCATTCGAGATGACGTGGCTCAGGTATTCGCAGAGGGTGACGCACTCCTTTTCGACGTCTCACTTCCAATAAATGCCATGCAACACTACGTCGAGGCGGTGAAACTCAAACTTCGCGCAATCCCCTGCCTGAACTGCTGGGCCTTTGGGCACGTAGGAGACGGCAATTTACACCTCGCCATTCAGGTCCCTCGGGGTGAAGCAGAGGCCTTGAGAGCCAACATAGAGGCCTGCGTCTACGAGCCCCTTATGCCACTCAAAGGATCGGTATCCGCTGAACATGGTATCGGCCTTGAAAAGAAGCCGTGGCTGTCCGTAAGTTGTTCTAAGGAAGAGATGGCATTAATGCGCGCCATTAAATTGGCACTGGACCCCAAGAATCTGCTCAATCCGGGCAAGATCATTGATCTGGAGTGAGTAGCCTAGCAGCACCAACAAAAAACCCCGCCAAAGCGGGGTTTAATTAACTAAAAACAGTAGCTTACATGACCTTTATAATTGCTTTTCCAAAGTCTGAGCAGGACACCAAGGTCGCGCCATCCATGAGCCGTTCAAAGTCGTAGGTGACCGTCTTGTTTTGGATGGCGCCATTCATCCCGTCGATAATAAGGTCGGCCGCCTCGTTCCACCCAAGGTGCCTCAACATCATTTCGGCAGAGAGGATTAGGGATCCGGGGTTCACCTTGTCCTGTCCCGCGTATTTCGGGGCGGTACCATGCGTGGCTTCAAATAAGGCCACGGTATCCGAGAGGTTTGCGCCGGGCGCAATACCGATGCCGCCAACCTGTGCCGCCAGCGCATCAGACAAATAATCCCCGTTTAGGTTGAGCGTCGCAACAACGCTGTACTCTCGTGGCCGTGTCAGCACCTGTTGAAGCATGGCATCAGCGATCACATCCTTGATCACAATGGGTTCACCAGAATTCGGGTTTTTGATTTCAACCCAAGGGCCACCGTCAAGAAGCTGGCCACCAAACTCCTCCAGAGCCAGTTCATAGCCCCAGTCTCGGAATGCACCTTCAGTGAACTTCATAATATTGCCCTTGTGCACTAGAGTGACCGAGGGTAAATTTTGGTCGATCGCATACTGAATAGCTTTCCTGACCAGGCGTTTGGTTCCCTCTGCAGACACTGGCTTGATCCCAATACCAACATTTTCGGGAAAGCGAATCTTGGTAGCCCCCATTTCATTG
>Ga0181576_10003258_pt1 | contig 11977 bp, 8 predicted proteins | sample 101ome_22_FD_132464 | JGI IMG/M metagenome (GOLD analysis project Ga0181576, IMG submission 132464) | Coastal salt marsh microbial communities from the Groves Creek Marsh, Skidaway Island, Georgia - 101412BT metaG (megahit assembly) | ecosystem: Environmental > Aquatic > Marine > Intertidal zone...
CTCACTCAACTAAAAACATGACAACAGTCTATTAAATGAACATTAAGGACAAATGTTTCTTTCATAAAGATTTCATAAAGATTTAATTGAGATGCTTTGTTTCAAATATCTCATCGTTTAGAATATGTTCATGCAAAAAATTCTAGTCATTGAGGACGATCCAACAATCGCAGAAGCCTTAACTATGGCTTTGGACAATCATGGATTTGATTTTGATTGGTGTTCAACTGGAATTGAAGGGCTTGAAAAGATCAAGAATGACTCCATTGATTTAGTTGTCTTGGATATAGGTCTTCCTGATATTACAGGAAACGATGTATTGAGAATTATCAGGCAGGAATTGAAAAGCGAGATTCCAGTTCTTGTCCTAACTGCTCTTGATGGGGAAATTGAACAGGTGCTTATGCTTGAGGGATTAGGTGCAGATGACTATATTGTTAAGTCTGGTGCGTCATCAAGCCCAAGAGTAATTATTTCTAAAATCAAGCTTCTTTTGAAAAGAACTCTAATGACATCTAACGATGTCGGAAAACTCGAAAATCCTTTTAAAATTAATGATGCGCTTCACCAAGTACTTTTTGAAGAAAAGCCCTTAAATTTGACTCCATTAGAGTGCAAGATTTTAAGACAATTAGTTTCTAAACCCAACAATACTTTTACGAGAGAACAACTTCTAAATATTGCACATGAGAGACATACTGGCGCAGATGAAAATACGATTAACACACACATGGCTTCAATTCGTAAAAGGCTAAATGAAGTTGCTCCTGGTAGTCAATACATAAGAACAATTCGCGGTATTGGCTATAGTTTAATTTTGTAATGTTTCCAAATCTAAGCATCGGTATTAAAGTATTTTTAACTTATCTAATCATTGGATTTGGGATTTCATGGTATTTGGTAGAGCAAACACCTAAAGAATTAAGTAAAGAAATAGATAAAGCTGCTGAAGATGTCATGATTGACACTGCCAATCTTTTAGCACAACTGGTCTCTGATAAAAGTAAAGAAGGACAGATAGAGCTTCAAGAAATTGGAAAAACAATTGATTCTTATTTAAAGAGGAGTGTTGAGGCAAAAATTTATAATGTTGAAAAAGAAAAAACTTCCTTAGATGTCTACATCACTAATCAAAATGGAATTGTGATTTATGATTCTACTCAGAGATATATTGGAGAAGACTTTTCAAAAGATAATGACGTCTATCTTACATTGAAAGGTGAATATGGCGCTAGAGCAAGTGCATATGACAGAGACAATCTAAATCCTTTACCCGAAGAAAAAGCTTTTTATGTTGCTGCTCCTATCTATTATCAGAATAGGGTTATTGGAGTTTTAGCAGTTGTTAAGAGAGCTGAGGTGCTAAGAGAATTTTTTTCATCACAGAAAGAACAAATTAAATATTACGCTGTGATGATTTTCCTGGTTGCTAGTTTATTCGGTGCAGGGGTAAGTTTCTTGGTTTCTAGATCAGCAACAAAACTTATCAAATATACGACTGATCTTTCCAAAGGTAAGAAAATTGAGGCGCCCAAAATAAGACAAGTTGAGTTTTCTGAATTGGCAGATGCAATCAAAAAATTAAGAATCGAGGTGGAGGAAAAAGAATATGTAGAAGAGATGATTTCAACTATGGCACATGAATTAAGAACGCCAATTACTGGAATCAGGATGAATGCTGAAAACCTTTATGATACTGACAATAAAGAGAAAAAAGATAGATCAATTAAAAATATTCTAGATGCTAATAATCGCATGGATTTATTGATTAATAAGATTTTAGATCTCTCTCGTCTTGAGCTAAGAGAAACTCTAGAAAAAACTGAAAAAGTAAACATTCAGGAATTAGTTGATAATGTTCTTAAGCAATTCAATAGAAGAGCAATTATTGCTACTCAGAAGATTCATATTAGGGAAGATATAGATCCGTCAATAAATGTTCTTGGAGATAGAATCCTTTTAGAGCAAGCTTTAGGAAATATTATTGATAATGCAGTTTCATTTTCACCACCTGATTCTAATCTAGATATTGAGTTGCAGTCGTCGAATAAACATGTTTTGCTTAAGATTAGAGATGAAGGTCCGGGCATCCCAGGATACGCAGAGGGAAAGGTATTTTCTAGATTTTATTCAACTGTTAAACCAAACTCAGGAAGAAGAAGTAATGGATTAGGCTTGAGATTCGTCAAAAAAATTATGGAATTACACAAAGGTGAAGTTACATTAAAAAATAGGATCATGAAAAAGGGTGCTGAGGCAGTGTTAAAGTTTCAAATCGATAAGAGTAAAAAATGAAAAAACAACTTTCAAAAATCAAGGTTCTTATTTTTTATATACCAACATTAGCTAAGTTTTTATTCATGGTTATCAAAGCAACTCTTTACATAAGAAAAAAATTAATAAAGAAGAAGCTCTTATCAAAGAAAAAGGCAAATAGTTTTGCTATAGATGCATTTGAGGCGGGTTTTGAAAAAAACTTAGACAAATATGAAGATAATGATTTGTATTGTGATCTTGTGTATCGAATGAATACTTTTGACTGGATAAGAAGATATGGCAATCAAAGTGATGAGATTAATGAGTTTTGCGATAGTGAAGTTGCAGAGATTGATTATGAAATAAAAGAAGGGGAGTTAACTCGGAAGATAACTGCTGCAGATTTTGATGTCTTGGAGTATCAAATTAACGAATACGAGAAACTTCTCAATGAAATTAAAACTCCTGTTAGCCCATTTACTGTTCTTCATTGATCTCAATTTGATCTATAATTTAATTGAGAGGAGATGATATTTGGATTTACCGCACCTTCAAACTTTTAAAGAGAGAGTTCCAGAGTCAATAAATAATAAGTTTGATAGTGATTTTCAAAAGTTTTCATCCTTTCTTATAAGTAGCGCACTTATTCAAAATCAAAATTTATGGATTGATAGTTCATTAAACATTAATGAATCTGTTTACTATAAATCTGCCCTATATACCTTTCTATATTTTTTCTACAATGAAAACATAGCCTCAATAAAAAGCAATGTTTTGCCAGAGATAGGTGAACTATATCAATCAGGCAAAATTCAATATAAGGTTACAAATAACAATATTCAGATTTCCTCTTCAGAAGAAAAGTTTATCCAAGTTGAGTATATAACTAAAGGGTCTTTAAAGAAAAAAACCATTCCCATTTCCTCATTTCATGAAACTTACTTCAAAATTAGTGAAGGACCAAGAGTTGGAACAAAAACTGATATTAAACCTGTCCTTGAGCTTATGAGAGAAATCAGTGGTAAGCAGATGCAGATTACTAATTTTGAAAAAAAATTTGCTATTATTGCTTCAAAAAATCATTTTGAAGAGGCATTTGAATCTCATGAGATTAAATCTTTTCCTTATAACTACGTTACAAAAAATGAAGTAATAAAGTCTACATTTCAATTTAATGATGTGCAATTTTTTCTAGCATCTGATTATGAGACTATTCAAGAGCATGTCTTAGACAATGGTATTAATCTTGACTATATATTAATAATTGGCAATCATAAGCACTCTCCATTGGAAAATGATTTGCTTCGAGGGGATATAAAAAATGCAATTTTCATATGTAATTTGAAGCCACAGATAACAGAACTTCTCAAGTGGTCCTGGACATATCCAGAATTAAATATGTCTAAAGTCAAATCGCACAAAACTATTATTGTTGAGGATGAAACTTTTCAAGCATCAGTAAATAAGTTTTTTTGTGAAATATCTTCCCTAGAAAGAAAGTATGGCATCCATCTAAACCATATCAATAAGCATTTATCAGACATGTTTAATTTTGTTTCACCACATCAAAGTTCAACTGTAAATGATTATCTTGCTCAAATGGAAGATTCATTTTGCAATCATCTACACAAAATGCTATCTTCCGAATTTACTACCTTAGGGCTTGACTCTAAGGATATTGAAACCGAACTTATTTCTATTTATCGTCAAGCATTAAATTCACTAAATTTTGATAATAATCCAAAAACAAACTACTTATTGAGTAATCCCATTAGAGATGCTCATGAAATTGATTATTTTTTGATTCCAGGTAGTCAAAAAATAGCAATATGGAAAGAAAATACACATGTTCTCTTTTCAGAAAAAAAAGTTCAATTCTTACAATCTCATCTTCAAGATTACGACCCTTACAAAGTAGAAATTATTAATATTAGAAAATTTAAAGATCTTCTTGAAACTAAAACTATTTTAGTTCCTGGTCTAGAAAACAAGGAATTATTCAGACTCTTACATGCAGGCAGACACAAAGTTATATGGCTCCTATATAAAGATGAATATAAGAAATATCTTCAATATTTGAGAGATTATGAATTGGAAACATATCATGAGTTAAATTCTGAAGAAAGATTGAAATTGACTGGAATAGAATTTACTGGAAATTTCGAGATAACAAATATTGAAACTTTGCAAGATGAACACAAAGGTACTTTTGATAAATTATTTGATTATGAGGTTAATAAAAAGACTTATTCAAGAATTAATAAATATGATCAATCTCCAAAAACATTAATATTTAGGGATGGCTCAAAAGCAAACCTATATAACCATACTCAAGTTGTCCTGATTGAAGGTGAAGAAATGTCATTATGTGAAGTATCTGGGCTGCTGGAAGGCGATATGGTTCGTGTTTATGACGGACAAACTAGAGAGGTTTTAGAGGCTGTTCTCTTGGAGAATGACCATAGTGGTGTTATGAAGGAAATATATAACAAATCTAAATTCTGGAAAGAAAGATTAAGGGATTTTCTTGATACAGAATTTAAGTTTGCCTACAAAAATAATTTAGCAAAAATTGCAACATGCTTTGATGTAAGTGAAGATACTGTTTTGGGATGGCTAGATAGAAATTCAAAAACTAAATTTCCACAAAAAATTGAAAGTATAAAGGAGCTTGATTTGTTTTCTGATGAAGAGAGTGATCAAATAATTGATAGCTGTAAGAAATATAATGCAATTAAAATTGATTTAGGTAGGGATTTCAGCTCTGAGTTGAAAAATTTCCTTATTACTGGAAACATGGGAGAAATTCTCTCCAAATTTGATAAGAGTATTGCTCATAAAATTGCTGACATAAATATGCCTATTAGGGAATTTGTTGAAGCACAAGATACACTGGGAATAGTAAATGGCAAATAAAGAAGTCGATATTTTTCAAAATACTATTATTGAGCAGATGCTTGGTCCTGGAAGTGAAAGTGATATTTACTATCCAGATATTGAATCTGAAATTATTGCTAATTACCCATTAGTAAGATACTTCACTGGTGTAATTTTTCCTGAAAAATCAATTGCTTCCCAAGGTGAGCTAGATACTGATTCGTTTGATTCAGATTCTGAAGTTGATATTGATGACTTAGATGAGAATGATGATATTGAGACAAATATTTCTGATGATCTAAGAGAGGATTCAAAGCCTGAAACTTTGCTGTCAAATCATTTTTTCCCTACAAATATAGGACTGACATTTTGCCTTGATAAGGAAAAACAGAATGTAGAGTCTGAATTCAGTTTTTCCATCTATGAGCAAGTTAAATCAACAGATATAAAGTTAAAAACTTCAGATCAAATTTATCAAGTTCTTACAGGTGATGAATATGGCTTTCCATTTAAAAATATTTTAAATTATGAGGCAAGTGATTCCGGTGTTGGAAGGCTATCTCTTAAAAGGAATCTTGACGGAAAATTAGTTGGATATACAGAGGAGTTTGGCTTATTAAAGGATTGGTATCAATCTGCTGATGATGAAATAAAACAAACTATTTTTCCAGCCTATAAGCATATCAAGAAAATTGTTAGCTCTGGACTATGGCAAAGAAGATCATTCAAAGTCAAAATTAATATTGACTTGAATAAAGACACATTCCCTCCTAAGCAATTTGATGATTTTAGCAATGCTGGTTATACATCTAAAATCATTGAAAAGAATGGGTATAAATTTGTAAAACTTCAATTAGTAAATCTTTTCCCAGCACTTGGTGTAGATACCTATTCAAATACAAAAGAAATTTTGAATACAAGTTGTCTTTTTCAATCCTCAATTAAAGTTAAATGTGATGAATTTCGACCTTATAAACCATACTTAAAGAATAAGGAGTCATATGACAATGAAAGAGACACTCTCGACTTTTTATATAGAGACTTAAATCATTATTCTATTGGACATAATTGTTCTACAGAGTGGCTTCCTATCGATAAACCTTCAGAGATAAATACTTCATTTATTCCAACCTATGATCTGAAATCTACTAAAACCAATATTGAAAATATTGTGGATATAAGTCTTTTTGATTTATCAATTTGGAATAAAAATAAATCTGAACTTTTCGAAAAATTAAATTCATTTGTCAATTCATATGATCAATGGATTATTTCTCAGAAAGAATTCGACAAATTCGAGATTCCTAATGATCTAATCGAAAATCTTGATATAACTTTACAAAGACTGAAAGAGGGTATTTCTCTTTTGGAAACAAATGAAGACTTATTTAGATGTTTTCAAATGGCAAACACTGCTATGTTGATCCAGTTCTCCTTAACTGGAGATTTTTATAAAAACCTTCAGTCTATTCAAGATTTAAGTCAAAAGCCTGAAAATGTCAGCGAGAAGATTCAACTGAGACCTTTTCAGCTTGCGTTTTTGCTGATAAGTCTTGAAAGCATAATAAATCCAGAGTCTAAATACAGAAGTGATTATGTAGATTTAATCTGGTTCCCTACAGGTGGAGGAAAAACGGAAGCTTATCTTGCAGTTGCTGCTTTGACGATTGTTTGGAGAAGATTTAACAATATTAACTACTCTGGTGTATCAGTAATAATGAGATACACTCTAAGGTTGCTAACAGCTCAACAATTTGAAAGGGCAGGCAAATTAATTACTGTTCTTGAGTTTTTGCGCCAGAAATTTCCTAATGTGCTTAAAGATGAACCTATCACTATTGGACTTTGGATAGGCGGAGATTCAACCCCTAATAAACTTGAAGATTCAATAAAAATAGTAAAAAACATTTCTAATGATGGTGATTCAAGTAATCAATTTCAAATTGATAAGTGTCCATGGTGTTCTGGTAATTTAATTCAACAGGAGGGCGTTAAATACAAGCAAGCATTTGAAGTTAGAGAAAGAAAAAAAGAGCTGAAAATTAGATGTTTAAATAGTGAATGTCATTTTTCTAGTTCTAAAAATAGTGTACCAGTAAAAGTAGTTGATGAAACTCTATACTTCCAACCTCCAACTTTGTTATTTGGTACAGTTGATAAATTCGCAATGTTAAGCTGGGTTGAAGATGGTCATAAATTTTTTAACAGTCTTGATGACAAGGCAATTCCTCCAGATCTAATTATTCAAGATGAGTTACACCTTCTCACTGGTCCGTTGGGTTCTATTGTTGGACTTTTTGAGACAATAATAGAAGAGCTCTGCTCAAAAGGTAATTTAAGGCCGAAAATTATTGCATCAACTGCAACCACAAGAAATACTTCAGAACAAGTTAAAAATTTATTTGGCAATAGATCAGTGAGTATTTTTCCTCCGCCTGGAATCTCATACAATGATAGTTTTTTTTCCAAAGAGTCTGAAGATAGCAACAGAAAATATTTAGGTTTTATGCCTACTGGCAAAACTAGCGTTGATTCCCAGGTAAATATGATGAAAACACTTTTGCTCGCAAGGTTAAGAGTTTTTGAAAATGAGTTAGATATAGATCCATACTGGACGCTTGTTTCCTATTACAATAGCTTAAAAGATGTTGGAAGAATGTCTAATAAAGTTGGTGATGAACTAAAACAGCTTTTGAGAGTTGCCCAAATTAGACTCCAGCACCCATCAAGTAATAATTTTAATTTCTATGGATTGTTTGATAGAACTGAGGAGCTAACCTCTAGAATTAAAAGTTCCAAGATTAAAAATACATTGGCCCGCTTAGAAAGAAATTTTGAACTAAATAAGCAGGAGTCTGGTTTAAGCAATGTTTCATCAGAGGTAATTGATTTAACACTTGCTACAAATATGCTATCAGTAGGTATTGATATTAACAGGCTTAATATAATGCAGATAAATGGTATACCCAGAGATACTGCTGAGTACATTCAGGCTTCATCAAGAGTAGGACGTAAAGATAAAGGTTTGGTAGTAAGTATTTTTGATGCTAATAAAGCGCGTGACAAATCTTATTATGAGCATTTTGTATCATTTCATCAATCTTTATATAAGAGTATAGAACCTTTAAGTATTACTCCATTTACTGAAAATACCATTAAAAAAATGATTACAAGTTTATTTGTAAGTTATCTGAGAAATATTAAAGGTCTATCAAAGAATGATTCTATTAAATATTTCGACTTTGAAATGGCAGAAGATTTAATATCATTAATCGAAAAAAGGTTTAAAAATTTTGAATCTATTGAATTTTGTAAAGATAGGATTTATGAACTTGCAAATGACCTAAGAGAAAAAATTTCACAAGAAAATCCGTATAGATTTTTCTCAAATAATACTGAGGCTATTTTAAATAAACCTAATCAATCCATTGATTCTGAAAATATATGGACCACTATGCAATCCATGAGAGATGTTGATACTAATAGTTGGATACAAATTGAGTTAAGTAATGAGTAAATTTATTGAAATACAAACCAGAAAACTTATTGGCTCCTTCGCCGGTGTAGGAGCTATGGTAGAAGATACAAAGGGAGTAATAAAAATTTCACCAATCGAAAAATGGAAATTTTTTAAAGACGATAAACATAAAGACGTTGATTATCATTTAAATGACACAAGGTTGATATATAGACTAAGGCATGATAAGGGATTTCCAAAGATAAAAGCTTTAGTAAAAGTACCCGTAAATTCTGCCCAAAGTTTCTCTAAGGGCCCCAATCTCAAGCCTAGTGACGAGCATAATATAATTACTGGTCAATACTTTCCTAGCTGGATGTTTTGTTCAAAATGTAAAAGGCTTAATCATGTTTCAAATTGGTTAACAAAATGGAAAAGTGTGGTTGCACAATATAACCCAGAAAAAATGCACTTTGCTCTTGATAATTTTGTCCCCCCAAAATGTGGATATTGTTATGAGGATGCTATAAAAAATAAAAAAACATCATGGGTTGAGCTAACTCAGGTTGGTTTTGTTATGACTTCAGCAAATGGTGAAATTAAAGACTTTCCATGGGATAAATGGATTGATATTAAAAGATCAGGTTTAAATTTAAAAGATTACCTAGATCTCAATGACTACCATTCATGTTGTGATAAGCCTAATCTGCTCTATATTCAAGGAGAAAGAGAAGATTTTACTGGCAAGGTGATTCAATGTAAAAGTTGCAACCTAAGTCAAAATTTAAAAGGAATGTTTGGCCTGAAAATTGAATCTGGTGAAAAAGATTATTTAAAAACAGTTGTAAGGTCAAGCAATAGCGTTTATTACCCTCTATTGATTCATAGTTTGTATTTACCAGTAGAAACGAAAATCTTAGATAAAGACCAGCAGAAAATTCTTGAGCTATTTGAAGATGGTATGACCTATGAGGACATTGTAAGATTCTATAAACAATACTCAGTTAATGATATAAAAACTTTCGTTAATCAATCAAAAGAAGATGCGGAACTTAAAGAAATAGATTATAGAAAGAGCGAATATGATTTTATTTTAGAACATGAAAATTTCACAAAAGACAGCTTTGTGTTCAGTAGTCAAAAAATCGAAAATGTTTCGCAATTTGGCATTACAAATTTAGTAAAAATAACACGTCTTAAAATGACTACTGTGCAAACTGGTTATACAAGACAAGAGCCATTAGATTCGGATTTGTTTCTTAGTGGAGACTATCAAAGAATTAAGCCACAATACACTTCGTTTGATAAAAAAAATACCGAATACTTGTGTGGAGTTGAAAACTTTGGTGAGGGAATATTTCTGACGTTCGATAAAGATTTTATCTATAAAAAAATAGCATTAAGAAAACAAGAACTTGAAAAAGTTTACCAAAATTCTAAAAACACTCCTTTGTTTAAAAACAAATTTGATAATTGGGAACACTTAGCTAGATACACCTTTGTTCATACCTTCTCGCATTTATTAATGAAAGAACTAGAATTTACTTGTGGGTACCCAACAGTCTCCCTTAATGAAAGGATTTTTTTAGATAACAAAGATATGCAAGGAATTCTCATATACACAGTTGGTGGCATGGAAGGAGGGTATGGAGGGCTCTCTTCTCAAGCTGATCCTGTAAAACTTGAATATTTGATCAACAGTGCATTTGATAGAGCTTCAGATTGCGCATCAGATCCAATTTGCTATCATTCTGAAGGCCAAGGTATTGGTGAAATGAATTTATCCGCTTGCTATTCGTGTGCTCTTGTAGCTGAAAATGCATGTGAATCATTCAATTCCTTTTTAGATAGAAGAGTAATTATTGATTAATTTCCAACTACCCAAACATAGTCACTAGGGAATATCTACCTCAAAAAAATGAATACGTACCTAAAGCAACTAATTGACTTGATCAATTATGGAAATATGGACAACACCTATAAAATGGCTTGGATTAAGTCAATAGTTGAAATATGTGAAAACAACTGTAAAGAAAAAATACATTTCGATGAAATTTCTTTACTAATTTACAAACATTACTGGAATCAAACATTCTTTTTTAACTTAAATCAAGGGTCCAATAGAAATAAAAAACCTAAGATTATCCAATATGTCGAAGATGGTATTAAACAGTACAAGAATAAATTTAATACCAGTCAACCAATATCATTCGTAAAGCATCCTCTTGCTTATGACCTTTTTGTTCCATTTAAAAAAATAAGTACCATTCTCAAACAGGATGTTGCTTGGAGGTTTTTAGAATTAGGAAAAGATAAATATGATATTTATGATCTTGATCTTCAAAATAGGATAATTAGTGTTAAAAAGCCTTTACTTATTAAGGAATTTGCAGATCCTATTAATCAAATAATTAATTATCGCTGGTCACAAAAACTGGAAGATCTTGACGGCTCGCCCAGAATTATAAAAAAAATTAAGGGGGTTGATAGAGACCAAACTCCAAAGAGAAAATCTCTGAAACCTTATCGTAAGTTTTTAGACATTGAAAATCCAAATAAGATATGCTTCTTAACAGGAGAAAAAATTCAAGATAATGACTTATCTATTGATCATGTAATTCCATGGTCATATATGTACTCTGACGACTTATGGAATTTAGTTTACGTAAGTAAATCAGCAAATAGCTCTAAGAGTAATATCATGCCTGATAAGGAAATAATACAAAAACTTATTAAAAGAAATAAAAAATTATTAAAAGAATTAATAATCAATGGATATACTGGCAAGAGTGTAGATGAACTTCAGCTTTCCATTGATAAAGACTTTGTAGTTCATCATTGGACGGGATTCAAAAATTAATATGAAATTTAATAATATATCTGGTTGGAGAGCAAAGTGGCTCATATTGGCTGTATTTTGGACTGTAGGAGTTCTAACTTACAAGAATAATGTTACTAACGGTTTATTGCTCAGTTCAATAGAGTTTGATTTGTGGTATCCAGTCATAAAGGCTTCTGTTATTCCAGTTGTAGCTATGTATTTTTGTATAGATTTATACAGATATGCTTTGAGACCATCAAAGAATCAATTAACTTGATATTTGAGTAGAAAGATGAGTAGAACAGAATTAAAACTTTGCCAATTTATAAGTAATTAAAGAAATTAAGCGCATTAGGTTAAATGATGCTCTCTCCACCAATCTCACCACCATTCTGTTTTTTTTCTTTTGTGCCTTTTTTTTGCTCTGGAGTATACAGTGTCAAATTTTTGTAAACGTTTAAAAATTTCAAGAAAGATTAACCCTCCAGGATTTGATTTAGATAATTTATCAATCCTCCATCTCATATTTCTAAGAGAATCACTTGTTCCAAATTTAAAAATTTCAG
>Ga0181576_10003261_pt1 | contig 11970 bp, 5 predicted proteins | sample 101ome_22_FD_132464 | JGI IMG/M metagenome (GOLD analysis project Ga0181576, IMG submission 132464) | Coastal salt marsh microbial communities from the Groves Creek Marsh, Skidaway Island, Georgia - 101412BT metaG (megahit assembly) | ecosystem: Environmental > Aquatic > Marine > Intertidal zone...
AGACGCCAGAAGCTGCTCTGCCACATAGACGAGCATCAGGGAAACAAGGATTTCGTTGGTGCCAAAGCGCACCCGCAGGAATCCGGGGATCAGCGCCCAGAGCATGCCCCCTGCAAAGCCTGCGATGATCATCAGGGGGAAGATTAGCCAGCGGGCCTCCATCGGGTAGAAGGCAAGCCCCACCGACGCGCCGCATATCGCGCCGATGATATACTGGCCTTCAGCGCCGATATTCCACACGCCCGCGCGGAAGCCGAAGGACAGGCCAATGGCGATGAGCATCAGCGGGCCGGCTTTGACCAGAAGTTGCGGCAGCGAATAGCTGGCGAACTGGCCAAACATCGGATCCCAGAAGATGGTGCGGATTGCGATCAGGGGGTCTTTGCCCAGTGCGGCGAATAGGATGCCGCCCATAACCATGGTGATCGCAACCGCCAGAAGCGGGGTGGTGTAGGTCCATACCTGTGAGGGCTGGGGGCGTTTCTCAAGCCTCAACATGGGCCACCTCCATATCATGAGCGCCGCCGAGCATCAGGCCGATCTCTTCGACCGTCAGGCCTTGGGCGGGGCGCGGGGCTGACAGGGCACCACCGTTGAGAGCGGCGAAGCGGTCAGAAATTCCCATCAATTCATCGAGGTCTTGGGAGATCACCACGACGGCTGCACCATCAGCGGCCAGATCAAGGAGCGCCTGCCGGATCGCGGCGGCGGCGGAGGCATCGACGCCCCATGTGGGCTGGTTGACCACAAAGATGCGGGGTTTTTGCATGATCTCGCGGCCGATGACGAATTTTTGCAGGTTGCCACCGGAGAGCGACCGCGCTGCATTGTCGGGGCCGGGGGTGCGGACATCGAAGGCTTTGATCACCTCCTCGGCAAAGCTGCGGGCCTTGTGCCATTGGACGAAGCCGTTCCTGGTCAGCCCCATGCGGACGGTGCCAGTGAGGGTGGCATTCTCGGTCAGGCTCATATCGGGGGCGGCGGCATGGCCGTTGCGCTCCTCCGGCGCGGCGCAGAGGCCGCGCGCGCGGCGGGCATTGGGCATCAGGTGGCCGATCGACTGGCCGTTGAGCGATACCATGCCCGCGCCAGTGCGCATCTCGCCGGAGAGGGCGGCGACGAGTTCGTCCTGACCGTTACCCGCGACGCCGCCGATACCGAGCACTTCGCCGGCGCGGACATCAATGGAGATGTCCTTGAGCGCCGTGCCGAAGCGGTGCGGCGCGGGGGCGGAGAGCGATTTGATCGAGAGCACGACCTCGCCGGGGTCTTTGGCCTCGCGCTCGGGGGTGTGGAGGGTGGAGCCGACCATCATCTCGGCCATTTCGCGGGCCGATGTCTGGCGCGGGTCACAGGTGCCGACGACCTTGCCCAAACGCAGGATCGTGGCGCTTTCGCACAGGGCGCGGATCTCTTCGAGCTTGTGGGAAATGTAGAGGATGGCGGTGCCTTCAGACGAGAGGAGCCGAAGCGTCTCGAACAGGATCTCGACCTCTTGCGGGGTGAGCACGGAGGTCGGTTCGTCCATGATCAGGAGCTTGGGGTCTTGCAGAAGGCAGCGGATGATTTCGACCCGCTGGCGCTCACCGGCGGAGAGATCGCCGACGATCCGCGAAGGGTCAAGCGGCAGGCCATAGGTTTCGGACACGTCGCGGATGCGGTCGGCCAGATCGCCCATTGCGGGCGGGTTTTCCATGCCGAGGGCGATATTCTCGGCCACGTCGAGCGCGTCAAACAGCGAGAAGTGCTGGAACACCATCGCGATGCCGGAGGCGCGAGCGGAGCGTGGCTCGGCGGGGGCGAAGGACTTTCCTTCGAGGGTCATCGTGCCGGTGTCGGGCTTGACGAGGCCGTAGATCGTTTTGACCAGCGTGGACTTTCCAGCGCCGTTTTCGCCCAAGAGCGCATGGACCTCGCCCTTGCCGATCTGGAAGGAGACATCGCTGTTGGCGACGACCCCCGGATAGGCCTTGGTCAGGCCGTCGAGTTCAAGCAGTGTCTCTCTCACTGGATAACGTCCCCCTGTTATCTGTTTGTTTTTGCACCTGTCTGAGCAGGCTTGTTGCGACCCCGAGCGCGATGGCGTGCGGGTGTTTTCCTAATGACGGGTCCCCGATGGGGCAAGCGATACGCGCAATTTGTTCGCGAATGTGGCCTAGCGCGGCAAGGCGACTGCGGAAGCGCGCCCATTTGGTGGCGGAACCGATTAGGCCGAGGCTGGCGAAGCCGTGGCCGAGAAGCGCGTGGCAGAGCGCGAGGTCCAACTCGTGGCTGTAGGTGAGCACGATATGATCCGCGTCGCGAGGCGCGTGCGGGGCGAGGCGCGTAGGTTCTGCGGCGGGGAGGATCGTGACGCCCTCAGGGATATGCGCGGGGAACCGTTCGCGGGCGGTGTCGACCCATGTGATGGAAAGATCGGGGAGCGGGGCCAGCACATCGACAAGTGCGCGGCCCACATGACCTGCGCCCCAGACCCAGAGCGGGCGGCCTTGTGGCAAAGCGGATTCGACGATCCAGCCGTCTTGCTCGAACGGGGCGAAGTTGTCGCCCAGATGCGGCAGGCGGCGGGTGAGGCTCGCGGGCATGGCTGCCCCCTGTTGTAACGAGCGGGCGAAGGGGAAGTGCTGCGGCAGGGTGGCGGCGTTGAACCGTTCCCAGACGAGGGTGACAGCGCCGCCGCAGCATTGGCCGAGCGCGGGGCCGAGCGGGAGCGTGCGGTGTTGTATTGTGCTGCCGCTGCTCAGCACTGCACGGGCGTCGGTAATAGCCCGGCATTCGAGCGTGCCGCCGCCGATGGTGCCGGACATGCCATCGGCCCAGACGAGCATGGAGGTGCCACCGTCGCGCGGGGCGGAACCGGCGCTGCGCAGCACAAGGATGCGGACCACCGTGCCATGATCCGCGACCGCAGCCGCGAGGGTGTCACGGTCAAAGCTCATCCGCGTGCCTGCTTGATCGCGGCGAGGAGGTTTTCTGCCGTGGCAGGGGCGCGGAGATCGGGGTAGTTCGGGCCGCAGGCAGCGGCCGCATTGGAGAGCGCAAGATAGGCGGAAATGCCCAGCATGAAGGGCGGCTCGCCCACCGCTTTGGAGCGGTAGATCGTGGCTTCGGGGTTTTCGCCATCCCAGAGGGCTACGTTGAACTCGCGGGGGCGGTCCGAACAGGCGGGAATCTTGTATGTGGAAGGCGCATGGGTGCGCAGGCGGCCTGCGTCGTCCCAGACCAACTCTTCGGTTGTCAGCCAGCCAGCGCCTTGGATATAGGCGCCTTCGACCTGCCCGATATCAAGGGCGGGATTGAGGCTCTTGCCCACATCATGGAGGATATCGGCACGGAGTATGCGGTTCTCGCCGGTAAGGGTATCGACGACGACCTCGGTGATCGCAGCGCCATGGGCGAAATAGAAGAACGGGCGGCCATGGCCCGCGATGCGGTCCCAACTGAGATCGGGGGTTTTGTAAAAGCCGGTGGCCGAGAGGCTGACGCGGTTCTGGTAGCAGGTGGCGGCGGCCTCGGCGAAGCTCATGCTTTCGCGGCCGATCTGGACGCGGCCATCGCTAAATTGCACTTTGTCAGCGGTTGTTTGGTGGAGCGCTGCCAGAGCCTCGGCCATGCGGTCACGGATGGTGTCGCAGGCGGTCTTGGCGGCCATGCCGTTGAGGTCAGAGCCGGATGACGCGGCGGTGGCGGATGTATTGGGCACTTTGGCGGTATCGGTCGCGGTGATCTTCACCAGCGAGGGATCAACACCGAAGCGGGAGGCGGCAACTTGCGCCACCTTCTGAAAGAGGCCCTGGCCCATTTCCGTGCCGCCGTGGTTAAGGTGGATCGAGCCGTCTTGATAGACATGCACCAGCGCACCGGCCTGATTAAGATGTGTCAGGGTGAATGAAATACCGAACTTTACCGGAGAATAGGCGATGCCGCGTTTCATCAGCGGGTTGGCGTCGTTCCATTCTGCGATTTCGACGCAGCGGGCGGAATAGTCGCTTTGCGCCACCAGGCGCTCGGTCATTTCATGCAGGAGGAAATCGCGCACTTCCATCCCGTAGGGGGTGGTATTGTTGGCGACCTTTCCGGCGCGGACATCGGCCATCGGAGCATAGAAATTGTTCTTCCGAACAGAGAGCGCATCGCGGCCAAGGTAATGCGCGATGTGATCCATGACCCTTTCGATGCCCAAGACGCCCTGCGGACCACCGAAGCCACGATAGGCGGTGGCGGATTGGGTGTTGGTCTTGAGCCGGTGCGAGGTGATGCGGACGTGATCGAGCAGATAGGCGTTATCCGCGTGGAGCATCGCGCGGTCGGCGACGGGGATCGTGAGGTCAAGCGCCCAGCCGCCACGGGTGAACTGCTCGAAGGTGATGCCGGTTATGCGGCCCTCGTCATCGAAGCCGACGTCATAATCGATGCGGAAGTCGTGGCGCTTGCCGGTGATGATCATATCGTCGTCACGGTCATAGCGCATTTTGCAGGCGCGGCCGGTGGCGCGGGCGGCAATGGCGCAGGCACAGGCAAGTGCATTGCCTTGGCTCTCTTTGCCGCCGAAGCCACCGCCCATGCGCCGCGCCTCGACGCGCACGGCGTTCATCGGGACGCCAAGGGCTTCGGCCACTTTGTGCTGAATTTCGGTGGGGTGTTGGGTGGAGGAATGCACCACCATATCGCCGCCTTCTTGCGGAAGGGCGAGGGCGGCTTGGCCTTCGAGGTAGAAATGTTCCTGACCGCCCATTTCGAGCCGCCCTTGCAGGCGGTGGGTGGCTGAGGTGAGCGCGGTATCGGCGTCACCCTTGGTCCATGTGCGGGGGCCATCCTCGAAGTAGCTGCCGGCGGCGAGGGCGTCATCTACTGTCAGGATCGGGGTTTCGGCCTCATAGCTGATCTCGGCCAGTCGCGCGGCTCGGCGGGCGGCGTGATGCGAGGATGCGACCACCAGAAAGATCGGTTGGCCGACATAATGTACGGTGCCGTCCGACAGGAGCGGCTCGTCGTGGATCGAGGGGGAGACATCATTGGCGAAGGGAAGGTCATCCGCCGTCAGCACCGCGACAACCCCTGACGCGGCGCGCACAGGGGCGAGATCAAGTGCGGTGATGCGGCCGCGCGCGACGGTCGAGAGGCCGAAGGCGAGGTGCAGTGTGCCGGCGGGAACGGGGATGTCATCAATATAGCGGGCTTGGCCGGTGACGTGCAGCGGGCCGCTGTCATGGGGGAGAGGCTTGTGGACGCTCATGGCTGCACCTCCAGCACATTCACCGTCTGACCGGCGAGATCGTAGAAGTAGCGGCGCAGCATGTTTTGTGCGGTTTCCAGCCGGTAAGTGGCGGAGGCCCGCATATCGCTGAGGGGAGTGAAATCCTCGGCAGAGGCGGGAAGTGCGGCGGTGATGGTGGCGTCGGTCCACGGTTGGCCGATGAGCGCGGCCTCGACCGCGCTGGCGCGTTTGGGGGTGCCTGCCATGCCGCCAAAGGCGATGCGGGCGGCGGTGACGGCGCCATCCTCGATGGTCACGTTAAATGCGCCGCAGACGGCGGAGATGTCTTGGTCGAAGCGCTTAGAGAGCTTGTAGACCCGCAAAGCAGGCGCGGATTTGGGCAGGCTGACGCCGATGACCAATTCGCCCGCCGCGCGGTCCTGTTTGCCGTAGTCGATGAAGAAATCTTCAGTAGGCAGGTCGCGGGTCACGTCGCGGTGGCGCAGGTGCAGGGTGGCATCCAGCGCGATCAGCACCGGCGGGTTGTCTCCGATGGGGGAGCCGTTGGCGATATTGCCGCCGATGGTGGCGGCGTTGCGCACCTGTTCGGAGGCGTAGCGGCGGATCATCTCGGCATAGGAAGGATGATAGACCTCCATCAGCTCACGCATGGTGGTCATGTTGACGCCAGCGCCGACGCGGATCAGATCGCCGGAGAGATCAACCTCGCGCAGCTCGGCGCATTGATTGAGAAACGCGACCTTGGGCAGGTCGCGGAGCTGTTTGGTGACCCAGATGCCAACATCGGTTGCGCCTGCAATTAGCGTGGCGTCGGGGTTATCGGCGTACCAAGAGGCGAGCGCGTCGAGCGTGGTCGGGGCGATGTCGATGGGGGAGGCGTCGGTGCCGTGGAGATCGCCATCGAACCAATCGGGCGCTTGCACGCCTTCGAGGGATTCGGCCGCGCGGATGATCGGGGCATAGCCGGTGCAGCGGCAGAGATTACCTGCCAGAACATTGTCGTGATCGGTGCGACCCAGCTGATGGGCGGCGACCATCGACGCGATGAAGCCCGGTGTGCAGAAACCGCACTGCGAGCCGTGATGGGCGACCATGGCCTCCTGCACGGGGTGCAGTTCTCCATTCGGGCCGGAAAGCCCCTCGACCGTGCGGACGGATTTGCCGTGCAATTGAGGAAGGAACAGAATGCAAGCGTTGAGCGCTCGGGTGCCGCTGCCATCGCTGACAACAACGGTGCAAGCGCCGCAATCGCCTTCGTTGCAGCCTTCTTTGGTGCCTTTAAGATGATGATCCTCGCGCAGAAAATCGAGGAGTGTACGAGTTGGGGTGGCCGCAACCCGTACGGTCTCTCCGTTGAGAAGAAACGCGATCTCGGTCATGCCTGATCTCTGTCGCCTTCTGTTTTGCGGCTTCGCCGCTCTACGCTGGTCCGATGCGACGTAAAACCAGCGCCCCCTGTTGTGACAGGCAGGAAAGCCCGACTTTGGCCGCAAGGCAAGTGTGTCCCACCCAGAAATGGAAGAAAGACCTTCAAAAAATCTCGAATAGTCAAAAAAGAGGCAGAAAAAGCTATTAAGTTGAATGATATAGAAAAGTTTCGCCTGAGGGGTGCGCGGTGAGTGGCAGCGGTGCGATTCCCGCTTTTCGATGGTCGAGGGGTGGGTTAGCTTGCAAGAATGACCAGTCTGCCACGCTTTATCCACCTCAGAACCCACACGGAATACTCGCTTCTAGAGGGGGCGATTCCCGTCAAGATGTTGCCAGAAATGGTGAAGGCGTTTGGCCAACCTGCGGTGGCTGTGACGGACAGCAACAACCTGTTTTGCGCGCTCGAATTCTCGGAATACGCCAGCAAGGAGGGCATTCAGCCGATCATCGGCTGTCAGGTCGATCTGCAGTATATGGAGCCAGAGCCGGGTAAGCGGCCCGAGGAACCGGCACCGGTGGTGCTGCTGGCGCAGTCGGAAGCGGGTTACATGAACCTGATGAAGCTCAACTCTGCGCTCTATGTGGATGCAGGGGGAGAGCTGCCGCATGTAACGCTGGATGATTTGCAAAAATATTCAGCGGATCTAATCTGCCTGAGCGGTGGGCCGGATGGCCCTGTTGGGCGGCTGTTGCGGATGGGGCAGCGGCCTCAGGCACAGGCGCTGATGGAGCGGTTGGCGGGGATCTACCCAGATCGGCTCTATGTGGAATTGCAACGGCACCCCACCGAGGACGGGCTGCCGCAAGCGGAGCGGGATTCGGAACATGGCCATGTGGAAATGGCCTATGAGATGGGCCTGCCGCTGGTGGCCACGAATGACGCCTATTTCCCGAAAACCGAGCTATACGAGGCGCATGACGCGCTGATCTGTATTGCTGAAGGCGCCTATGTAGATCAGCAAGAGCCGCGCCGCCGGTTGACCGCGCAGCATTATTTGAAATCCACCGAGGAAATGGCGACGCTATTTGCCGATCTCCCCGAAGCGCTGGAAAACACGGTGGAAATCGCCCAGCGCTGCGCGTTCAAAGCCTATAAACGCGACCCGATCCTGCCGAAGTTCGCGGATGACGAGGTGGATGAACTGCGCCGTCAGGCCAAGGAAGGACTGGCCGCGCGATTGGCGGTGATTCCGCATGCGGCCTCAGTTGAGGAGTATGAAAAGCGGCTGGAGTTCGAGCTGGGCATCATCGAGGGGATGGGCTTTCCCGGATACTTCCTGATCGTTGCGGACTTCATCAAATGGGCCAAGGATCACGACATTCCGGTCGGGCCGGGGCGGGGCTCGGGCGCTGGTAGTCTCGTCGCCTATGCGCTGACGATCACCGACCTTGATCCGCTGCGCTATTCGCTGCTGTTCGAGCGCTTCCTGAACCCTGAACGTGTGTCGATGCCGGACTTCGATATCGACTTCTGCATGGATCGCCGGGAGGAGGTTATCCAGTATGTGCAGGAGAAATACGGCCGCGAGAAAGTGGCGCAGATCATCACATTCGGCGCGCTCTTGTCGAAGGCCGCTGTGCGCGATGTGGGGCGGGTGCTGCAAATGCCCTATGGGCAGGTGGACCGGCTTTCAAAGATGATCCCCGTGGAGGGGGTGAAGCCTGTTTCCATCGCCAAGGCGTTGCAAGACGAGCCGCGCCTGCGAGAAGAGGCGCGCAATGAAGAGGTCGTTGACCGGCTGCTGACCTATGCGCAGCAGGTGGAGGGGTTGTTGCGGAACGCTTCGACCCACGCTGCGGGCGTGGTGATCGGGGATCGTGCGCTCGACGAGCTGGTGCCGCTCTATCAAGACCCGCGCTCTGACATGCCCGCGACGCAGTTCAACATGAAATGGGTCGAGCAGGCAGGGCTGGTGAAGTTCGACTTTCTGGGCCTCAAGACGCTGACGGTGGTGCAGAACGCGATCAACCTGATCCATAAATCGGGCCGCCCGCTGCATGTGGCCGAGGATGGCAGCACCATCTACGAGCCGTTCGAGGGGGCCGAGAATGACATCGGGCAAATCCCGCTCGATGACCAAAAGACCTACAAGCTTTATTCCAGCGCCAAGACGGTGGCGGTGTTTCAGGTGGAAAGCTCGGGCATGATGGATGCGCTCAAGCGCATGAAGCCCACCTGCATCGAGGATATCGTGGCGCTTGTGGCACTCTATCGCCCGGGTCCGATGGAGAACATCCCCACCTATTGCGAGGTGAAGAACGGGCAGAAAGAGCTGCAATCCATTCACCCGACCATCGACTACATTCTGGAAGAGACGCAGGGCATCATCGTTTATCAGGAGCAGGTGATGCAGATCGCGCAGGTGATGGCGGGTTATAGCCTTGGCGGTGCTGACCTTTTGCGACGCGCGATGGGTAAGAAGATCAAAGAGGCGATGGACGCCGAACGGCCGAAGTTCGTTGAAGGGGCGAAGGCGAACGGGGTCGACCAAAAGAAGGCGACCGAGGTTTTCGACCTGCTCGAAAAATTCGCCAACTACGGCTTCAACAAATCCCACGCGGCGGCCTATGCGGTGGTGAGCTACCAGACGGCATGGCTCAAGGCGAACCATCCGGTCGAGTTCATGGCGGGTGTGATGAACTGCGATATTCATCTGACCGACAAGCTGGGCGTTTACTTCCAAGAGGTGAAAAAGGGGCTGGAGCTGGGCTACATCCCGCCGTGCGTGAACCGCTCGCAGGCGACGTTTGACGTGGAGGAGGGCAAGCTCGTTTATGCGCTGGGCGCGCTGAAGAACGTTGGCGTCGAGGCGATGCGGCTGATCGTGGAGGGGCGCGGGGAGCGGCCTTTCGTGAACCTCTTCGATTTTGCGCGGCGGGTGGATATCAAGCGGATCGGTAAGCGGCCACTGGAGATGCTGGCGCGGGCCGGCGCGTTTGACCAGCTCGACAGTAACAGGCGGCGGGTGTTCGAGAGCCTTGATGCGCTGGCAGCCTATTCGGCGGCGGTGCATGAGCAGAAAACCTCGAATCAGGTGTCGCTGTTTGGTGAGGCGGGCGACGACCTGCCCGAGCCGCGCCTGCCTAATCGTGATGACTGGTTGCCGGCTGAGCGGTTGGCAGAGGAATTCAAGGCGATTGGCTTCTACCTCTCCGGCCATCCGCTCGATGATTACATCGCGCCGTTGAAGCGTAAGGGTGTGCTGACGCTGGATGAGGTGACGGCGAAGACCGAGCGTGGTGCCTGTATCGTCAAGATGGCTGGCACCATCGCGGGGCGGCAGGAGCGCAAATCGGCGCGGGGCAACCGCTTTGCATTTGTGCAGCTGTCCGATCCGACAGGGCAGTATGAAGTGACGATGTTCTCTGACACGTTGGAGGCATGCCGCGATCATCTGGAGACGGGTTCGCAGGTGGTTTTGCAGGTGGAAGCCACGATGGAGAGCGACCAGCTGAAGCTTTTGGCGCGCTCGGTATCCCCCATTGACGTGGCTGTGGCGGATGCTGGAAGCAGCGGTTTGCGGGTGTTCATCGAAGAAGAGGGCGCGATTACGACGGTGGCGACGGTGCTGCAAAACGCGGCGCGCGACAAAGTGCGCGGCAGGCGTGGGCCGGTCTATTTCTGCCTCATGGGGCACGGGCTGCCGGGTGAAGTGGAGATCGAGCTTGGGCAGGAGTTCCCCGTGAATCCGCAGATCAAGGGGGCCTTACGCAGTTTGGGCGGGGTATTGGAGGTTGAGGAGGTCTGATCACCTCGGCTTTCTGACAGCGGGTGGTTGCCTTCGGTGGGCTGGTGGCGCATGAAGCTGTCAGTTCATGACTGCCGGTTGAGTATTATGCCTTTCATTCGCTTTGTTGCCGCGGCCGTTGCGGGGATCGTTACCGCAAGCGGGATCGCCTTTGCCGATCCGAATTTCCCTTTTGAGGAGTTCCCCGAGCATTTGGCGGGGGTGGATACCGGCGTGTTGCTGCCGCCCGATACGTTCAAGGGTTATGTTGGTTCGCAACAGACGGCGCCGAACACGACCGCCGGCACTGGCAAGCAGACCTATTTTGGCGGCGCGCGTTGGCGGCATGGAAACCAGCCACAAGCGGCGTGGAATATTCAGGTATTCGACGACCCGCCCAATACGCCGATCAACGGGCGGATGACCAACATCACCTATTTCTCGTTTGGGGGGGATCTGAAATTTCCGCTGACCGAGAGTCAAACGTTGTCAGCGGCGCTGCGGGTGGCTGCGGAGGCCGGTTTCTATCGTGCGGGCGGGCCGGATAACACCGCCAAGGGGCGACAGACCTATGGGTTTGGGGTTAGCCTGCCGGTGACATGGCGACTGACCGAGCGTTGGGCGCTGGGGGCGGATGCGGGCGTGACCTTCCTGCCAGATACCCAGCAGGGCGAAACAGGATTTGGCAGACGGCTGACCGCTGGCGCAAGCGTGATCTGGCAGCCGGTGGACAGGCTCTTCCTCCATGCGGGCGCGAAGGGTGTGCGGCGTGAGCTGGGATCGGCGGCGATTGATGCGCCGAGCGCAACCGATCCGCAGATGCTGTGGTCGCTGGGCGGGCGCTGGGCGCTGACGCCGCAAATGGCGCTGGACCTTTATGCGACCAATGGCTTTGGCGTCTCTCCGATCACCGATGACATGCTGTTTTTCGCGGACAAGCAAAACCCGTCCTTCGGGTTGGTGCTGAGCTATGTGCCGAGCCGCCGTGATGAGCCGATCCCTCGCTATGCGCCGTTTGTCGAAGACCGCGTGGCGGCGCTGCGGCCGGAGGGCTTTGCCGATGGGATCACCATTACCAGCCCACAAACTTTGGCGCCCGATCAACTGCGGGTGCGGGCATCTTATACCGCGAGCGGGAATTATGCGGTGTCGGGGTATTTTACCACCGATCCTGATATCCAGTATGATGTGACGCTGGAGCAATATGCGATTGATGCCGCCACGGGTTTCCGATCTGCGGCGGTGGAGGATCTGCGCTACCAGATCGGCGGGCGCTGGCAGGCGATGGATCAGCGCTACGGGCACCCTGTGAGCCTTGGCTTTCGCACGTTGGTGGGGCGTGACATCCGCAAACCCACCACTGGCGTGATCTTTGGCGAGGCGATGGCGGCGAGGGAGTTTGGTGACTGGGGACAACTGGTGCTGAACCCGCGCTACGGCGCAACGGGTGATGGCGGGCGCTACGGGATCGGGCTTGGTGCATCAGTCGCACTGGGCGACCGAAATGTTGTGATGGGCGAGTACAGCTACACCGGCCCCGCGCATGGCGATGTTTGGGCCGTGGGCGTGCGGCATGAACTGGCGGGCGCCCCGCTG
>Ga0181576_10003262_pt1 | contig 11969 bp, 6 predicted proteins | sample 101ome_22_FD_132464 | JGI IMG/M metagenome (GOLD analysis project Ga0181576, IMG submission 132464) | Coastal salt marsh microbial communities from the Groves Creek Marsh, Skidaway Island, Georgia - 101412BT metaG (megahit assembly) | ecosystem: Environmental > Aquatic > Marine > Intertidal zone...
CGCAATTTGAAGAACTCGATGGGTTTCTTCCATAAAGACTAAGCTGTGCAGTAGTTTTCTTGATTCTCGTTTGCCCCTCGTGTTCAAAGTAAATCTTCAACCCTACAAAGTTACCTTCATCTTCAGTACACAATAGTAGCTTTCCATTGTCATGTTGAATGGTTTTACCGGTACGACTATTAACAATTCTAGTGATACTACTCGGGTCAATTGGTATGTATTTTAACCCATCGTATTTTCGAATTCTTATGTAAAACCACTGAGACTGCTCAATCACTTCAACTTTAAAATCATTGCGTTTCTTTTCGTCGCTAACATTTCCAGCGCTATTATTCTCAATTGGTTTTTGAGGTGTTTCTCGCGGAACTGTCTCTATTGGAGAAATAGGCTCTTTTGGTCGTGAAGAACTTAACTCATTTAAAAGCAAACCTGTGACGCCCAAAAGTGCGATAACCGTAAATGCAACCAAGATCCACTTACCATTTACTGCACGGCTCATTTTAAATTTTTCTATGTTACCTGAGTTACATACAGGACATTCCGTGGTAAAATCATTGCCATCCCAATGGTGCTGACAATTGTTGCAATTAAATTTGATTAGATTCATAACTACAAGTATCTTTTTATTCCTACGCTAATTAAAATAGCTCTATATTTTTGATTTGGACTGCTAAATACTGAATTCAAATTATTTGAAATTATTCCGCTAGATTTTTCTTCAATTATTAGGTCTGAAGAAGTTCCTAAAAAATGGGAGTTACTTTGTGTGAAACCAATACTAAAATGTGGGTAAAGTATATCATTGAATTTGTACACTGCGCCTACTCGGCCTACAACAGTATTTAATCCGTCCGTTAGCTTATATTTTGTTGAAATACCATAATAGGTATCAAAACCGTACTCTGGTAGATTCTTAAGAACGACATCAAAATATTCAGGGCCATATTTACCGGACACTTCATACACTGCATTATAATTGGTTCTTACCCCACCTAAGAGTGAAAAGGACATCCCTCCAGAAAAAAATAATTCAAGATCTGGCGAAATGCGCCTATCAAAGCGCATTTGGATAGGCAATGAGGTCATAGTTATTCTGCCAAACTCTCTATAATTTTCGATGTCGAGAATTTTCTCATAAACATCAGAATCAATATCTAATTGATTCTGATAGAAGAATCTATCACCCTCAACATTTCCATTGTAAAACCAAATAGATTGTTGAATCCCACCGATTAAAGCCACCCTTAAATTGTTAGAACCTATTATTTGAATACCAAAATCAGAACCTAAGTGAAGTCCAGTATAGTTGAGTTGAACGCTTGCCTGCGTGACATTTGAATAACTAAAGGACTCTTTACTAAAAGAAATCCCGGGATTAGACTGAATGAAGAACAGCTTCCTTTTTTTCTTTACAAAGTAAGTATTAGAAAAATTCTCGTCATCTGCTCCAATACTCTTATTATCGATGATTATCGGGTCTAGTGCATAGAAGTTATCGTTCTCAGTCGACAAGGTTATGGTATCCCCATCAAAAGCATCTTTGTATAAAAATTTGCCTTTACTATCGTAGTTTATTGGTTTCCCGTTAATCCACAAAGCTTGGTCCTTCTCATTATTTGCATCAATCCATAGATATTTACCATAGTCTTCATTTAAGGAGATACTGATGATTCTATTCGTTGTATCCCTCCAGTTCAGTTGCAGTTCAAAGTGTAAATCTAAGGTGTCGAGATAATAGTTGTTTTGCTTACTTCTAGCATAGATTGTTTTATCAAGATCTATTGAATAAGTCGCATAACCCATACTATCCAATTGTCCAACCTCTATTCGGTAAGGCCTAACTTTAATACTAGGCTGGAACCTTGGATCATAAAAACTATAATGCATCTCATCATATTCAGAATAGCTCAATACATTATGTAGCGCATTCGCCGGAAGCACATCATTAGGAATTGAGGCAGAATCTGGATAGAGTAGCATATTTTTGAGCATCTCAGAATCTTCCGTGTAGGAATATTCAGTGTTGGCAGCATATTGATCCAAAAACTCCAAAGCATACTTTCTAAGCTGAATTTCTTTAATAAGAGTATGTCTGTTGCTGTTCTGTGCCGATAGCGAAAAACACCAGAAAAACATAATTGATATGAGCGCTAGGAATTTTTTCATCGGGTAAGAATTATTCGTTCTTGCTGCACACCAAACTCACTTTCAATAATTAAAATATAAGTTGAGCTTGGCAGTCCTTCTGGAAGTATAACGAGATTATTATCTCGAGCAAAATTGACTGGAATGTTAATCCCTGATAGTGTGAATAAACGGAGGTTGTATATAGATTCTATATTTCCTAAAACAAAAAGTTCATCTGAAGTTGGGTTTGGATAAAGAGTAAATCTTACCTCAGTTTCGTTGACTTCAGATAATCTCTTAAATTCCATTAAACTTTGTTCTAAATATGAAAAAGAATGACAACCGTAAGTAGATTCAGTTCTTACGAAGTAATAATTCGAGTCGGGATTGATTGACTCGGGGTATTGAAAATAATTATTTGCCGGATTTTGTCCTTCTGGATAAATGGTATTGAAACTTGATGCATACTTTGGCATATAGCCCCAACGATAGGCAACCGCATTTTCATCAGATTCACTTATTAAAATGCCCGTTTCACCATCGGCTTTCATGACAACATTTAATCTTTTCAAAGTACATGAATTACTTAATACGCTAATCGAGTCTGTTCTCTCACAATCAATATCTTGAAAGGTCTTTGAAAGGATGGCTTCTACTTTTGTGGCATCTTCCACTGAATCTGCGAGAGCTAGACCTATATCCTTTTTACTTTGAAGTATTACACCATTCCTGTCCGTTGACCAAACGATCGTATCCAATTCCGCTGGGTTGTAGCCCATAAACCTAAACATGTGACCATAAGACCCGTTCCAAAGAACCGCAGTGGAATCAGCATGTTTAATAAATCCTCCCGTAGCAATTTCGGAGTTTACTCCTATAGTTATTGTATCACTGATTCCAAAACCACAATCATCATCAATTTGGACGTAAAAACTCATTTCCTGCTTAATTGGCGGCGGAAAGTAGATCTGATTGGTATCGATTGGATTATGTTGGAAAAACCCTAAAGAATCGGTTACATACCATTGGAAACTTGGCGGATCTAATTGCCCCCCCTTCCAATTGGCAGTTAATTTGTCAGGAGAACTATTATAACATGCAATATCATTACCCGACCAGGATATTGAGTCTGTGATAAACTCAAAATAAACAAGTATTGTATCAGACAAGGCTGCACTAGTTTGATAACACGAGATGTCTTGTACCTCAATTCGGTAATAACTAGTACTGTCAATATCGTATTGAGTAAATGCGGGTGTAGTGTTGGTTGCAATCGAATACCAAGAACCATTACTCCATCTCTCTAAATCAAATGAGTAATTACCTGAGCCTCCCCAGTTTGTCACATTCGAGTCAAGATAAATGATTGCACTGTCTTTATAACAAATAGCAACATCATCTACTAATGTAGGCGTAGCTATAAGTTGGTCATACACCTCAACTTTTACCGTATCTGAATATACCGTATCATTCGTACAGGGCGATGAAGATACAGCTGATAGGTAGTACCAAGTAGTCGTGAAAATAGAACTTTGATTATGCTGTGAAGAGCTATCAGTAACAAGTGTCCATTGTAGTGAATCCGTTGATGCGTACCAGTCATATACATAGGGTGCCTTTCCACCTGTAGAGGGGTTGGTAATAGTTAAAGAAATAGAATTACCATAGCAAGGAGTGATCGAAGGAGCCAAAAAACTTGGGCTTTGTAATTGTTGTCTTACTGGAATTGTAACAGTGTCACTTGTTTTAACTCCACAACTTGAACTGGGCTGTGCGCCAAAATCGGTTATTTCAACAAATATTCTAAGGTTTTCTGTCAATGGCGAATTGGAGATAAAAGATGCTCCTATTGCATTAGGAATAGGACTAAAGCCACCCGTTCCACTTGCTGAATACCATTGGAAAGTTGAATTTCCTCTACCACCGTTCCATTGAGCCCATAAGGTATCACCGAATAACTCATTGTAACATACGGGCTCTGTGGGTGGATTCCAATAAATAGAATCGACCACAAATTCATCAAGAATGGAGACAGTTAAACTGGCAGAAGAAACTTCTTCGTTACATATGGTGTCCTTGATTCGTACCCTGAATAAGTATGAAGTATCAACAAGGTTATTGCGTAGAAAAGAGGGAGATACCGAGGAATCTACAGCGACGTATCCACCCCCTATCCATTCTTCTAAAATATACCAGAATCCGCCGGAACCACCTTCAACAGAGTCTAAATAAAGAGCAGCAGAACCGTTGAAACAGGTTGCAAATGGTGTATTTGTGACCAATGTTGGTAGCATTAGTTGATTATACATAGTTACCATAACAGTATCTGAAAATACTGAGTCCAAATTGCAAGGCGAAGTAGACTTGGCTACAACGAAGTACAGTGTTGTATCCGAAAAGGAAGTTTGTTCATATTGTGAAGTATCGCTCGCTACTTTTGTAAAAACATTAGAATTAGTACTGGAGTACCAATCGTAAACATATGGTGCTTTTCCTCCTGAGGAAGGATTCTCGATAGTCAGCAGTACATTTTCATAATGACAAACCGTAGAGGGCTGTGAGATACTAGGAGGTACAAGTGGAGGTCTGACAGTTATTGTGATTGTATCGCTAAATACCGTACCACAGCTTCGTTGTCCATTATCTGTAATTTCAACATAAAAACGCGTTGTAGCCGTTAAAATTCCGGGACTATGAAAAGAATTTGTAGCTCCACTTATGGGTTGAAAATTTTGCGAAAGCTCTGCGGCATACCATTGAAAAATCGGCGTACCTCCCTCACCTCCAGACCATTGAGCATTTAAAATAACTCCTGGTGAAGCCCCATTACATACAGGCTCTGTAGGTGGTATCCAAGAAATTGAGTTGCCCACAAACTCCTGATATACTAAAACTGTAACACTTAATGCTGCACTGATTTTGGAGCAGATTTGGTCAACAACTTTAATGCGATACGTGCTGTAACCGACGGAAGCCAAAATCGTAAAGGAACTCTCGACGGTACTAGAGTTTATTGAGTCCCATGTGCTTCCATTAAGCCGCTCTAAAACAAATCTATAATTTCTTGATCCCCCATAATCTGCGTTAGGTATACTAATGGTTGTACTATCTAAATAACAATATTGGGAATCCGTGGAGTTCGATTGTACATTCGTCAGATCTAAAGGATTAGGTTCAGAAATAATTACTTGAATATCTGTCTCGCAATTCTTGGAATCGCGAAGAACTATATTGTACGTATCGAAATTCAAACCGGAGAAAGTATTGGAAGTTTGAAATGGACCATTTCCGATTCGATACAGGTATGGAGATGTGCCCCCTACTCCTTGAACGGTAATAATTCCATCTGACCCTCCAAAGCATGTAACTGGATTTGCAGCGATAAGCTGTACATAAAATGAATCAGGTTCATCGATGTTAATTGTTGAAGAATAAATACAATTATTTGAATCTGTTACCGTGATTATGTGACTTCCAGCCGCTAACGCTGAACTTTGTAGCGTGTCTGAATAATGAGTAGAGTCTCCATTAATTTGAAAGCTATACGGCGGTTTACCACCAGTTGCTGTAATAGCAATACTTCCATCACTTGAGCCAAAACAACTGACCGAATCCTTTTCTAATTCGACCAAAATGATTTCCGAAGGTTCACTAATAGAAAATTGGGTTGTAACCGAACATCCATTAGTGTCTCTCGCCGCTAGTGAATATAAACCCGCACTGAGATTATTGAGGGTATCGGATAATAAGTACGGACCGCCATTCAAACTAAAATTATAAGGTGCTGCTCCACCAGAAACCTGGGGAACGGCAACACCAGAGTTTCCTCCATAACACAAATTATCAAAATGAGTAATAGAGTTAAATACTGGAACCGAATTTGTTACTACAAAAAATCGAATACCTGAAAGCGAAGAAGTAGATTGATCTAGCGTAATAATGGTATCCGTTCCTGGTGCATTAAAGGTATTTGAAACATCAAAGCCATTAAGCGTATCTGGACCATTGGTTCCTGAAATAATCCAAATCAAACCTTGACTTCCCGTTCCGGTTGTGTCTGTTTGAAAAAAAAGTGAATCTCCAGCGCATACATAATAACTGGTATCCTCAACGCTTGCGTCGATAGCGATTTGTCCATTAGCGAACTTGGTCATTCCCAGCAGGAACAAAACAAAAATGAAGAATTTAAGCTTTACGACTTTTTTCATCATTGTAGATTTAAAGCGATATAGATGAATGAAATGATTATGATCATCACAGCCGCGAAGACTAGTATCAATTTTGGCGTATCCAGGTTGTAGGTTACCATGAATTTTTCTAAGCCTGATTTTATTTCCTGGGGCTCTAATGAAGCTTGAACTCCGATTCTTGCATTGTGATCAACAATTTCGAGTTGATTCTTAAATTCTTTACAAGATCTAAATCGCTCCAATTTATTTTTCTCCATTGCCCGCATGATTGCCTCGCTCATGGGTTTACTAATATTAGGGTTTTTGAGCCTAATGTTCGGAGCGCGTTTCCGAACAATATCGTTCAGAACTGCCAACGGATTTTTCCCTCTAAATGGAACTTGTAATGAAGCCATTTCATAGGCAACAACTCCTATTGAATAAATATCAGAACGATGATCTATTTCCGCTTGTGTCTCAGCTTGCTCAGGACTGCTATATTCAGGTGTACCAATAAAAGTGCCTACTTGAGTTAATTTTTGCGTGTCTGTTTGATTCTTAGAAATTCCAAAGTCCATAAGGACCGGACGTCCTTTTGAATCGAACATGATGTTTGAACTTTTTATATCTCGATGAATCAAACCCTTGTCATGAGCATGTTGCAAACCGTCTAATAATGGAATGAGGATTGATCTTATGTCCTTATTATTGAAAGGCTTATTGCGAGACTTGAGAATTTGACTGAGTGTCTGGCCTTCTAACAGTTCCATTACCATGAACGGAAACCCGCCTATTTCACCGTAATCAAAAATCCTAACAATATTTGAGTGATTAAGCTTTGAACAGTTCTTTGCCTCTAGTTGGAATCTGGAGACGAATTCTTGATCTACAGTGAATTCTTTAGGAATAACTTTTAAAGCAACCACTTTTTGTGATGCCCGATCTATTGCCTTGTATACTACTGCCATTCCACCGCGACCAACTTCTTGTTCTATTTGATATTTGTTGGCGAAAGTGTCTATGATCGCAGTGATATCCGAGCGTTCGTTTGACACCCATTCACCACAATGCTTACACTTTTTAGCGTCAGCAAGGATTTTTTCAGCGCAATATGGACAATTCACAGTGCTCATTAATCAAGCGTTGACTTATTCAGCGTTTTCTTTTCAGCTTCGGGTTTTGAATCCTTTAAACCTCCTGTCAGCATTTGCTTAGTAGTATCAGACCTCTTGACATTAGACGTATCTATGGTCTTTTTTGAGTTCGTACCTTTCATTGAATTCCCATCTAGGACTTCTTCTAAACGAGGAGATGGATTCCTATTTATTGAATCCTTGGCGAAATCAAATTCACCGAATTGCCATAAATAGATTGAAAGGGTGGCGACGACAACTAATGCCGTAATAATAAGCATGTTCAGCTTTTTATTCGTCATTTTGGACGAACTCCTTGGAATCTGATTCTCCGGAATTTGAATTGCAATAGTTTTATCTTCTTGAATATTATCAATTGCAACTTCCCCAGTTTGCAAGCGTTCACTGGCGTTATCTAGGATAACAACAGAAATATTATCTGTTGAGCCATTTTGAATCGCAAATGAAATCAATTGATCTGAACATCTGTCCAAATCCGTAGTCGTATTGAAGAAATATGAAATATAATCCCCGTTATACGCTCTATTCAAAATAAGACCATCAGAGCATAGTAATAATGCATCACCATTATCTAATTGATAATACTCTTGATCACCTTCTGGGTAAACATCTGGAAGATCACCCGAACCATCTATAATTCGTGTTACTACATGGCCATATTGCTTTATTAAAGACTCTGAGATTGTCTCACCGGGATTTTGTTCCTGGAACTCTCTTATATAAGAATGGTCTTTGGAAACTTGAAAAAATGAACCGTGTTTATTGAGGTAAATACGACTATCTCCAATGTTTACAAATGCATATTTGCTTTTATGAATAATGATTGCAACAAGAGTTGTTCCTAAACCACTTAATTCAGGAGATTCTTCTCCGATATGTTTTAAAGCCTTGTGGGAATTATTGACTATTGCATACAGAGTATCCTTCAGATTTTTTTCGAAATCCGGGTGTGTACAATGTGTAGATACAGTTTCAATTGCAATTTCAATGACCCTTTGACTAGCAACCTCGCCGCCGCTAGCGCCTCCCATTCCATCCGCCACGGCAAGAAGCAATGTTTGATCACCAAACCATTGTGCAACGCAAGCATCTTGATTTTGACCACGTAATCCACGATCAGTCCTGTAAGCAGTCTGAATATTCTGCATAGAGCTATTCTAATAACAGGAAGGGAAATCCTTCCTGCTCAAAAACATCTTATCGAATTTTAGCCCTTGGCGTACATCAATTCAAGTTCTCCCATTCTAATGGTTTGCCCAGCCGTGATTTCAACTTCTTCGCCAAGACCAAGAGAGACTCCATCAACTTGAGTTCTATTGACATCACTCAAATTCTTAATGTATAGTTTGCCGTCTTTTTCTCTCATCTCAGCTTGCTGCCTAGAAACTGTCTTATCCTCAAGCTTAATATGAGCGTACTCTTTCGGACCTTTAACATTGGCCCTACCTATGGTCACTACATTTCCTTTTGCCCCAGAAGGGAAACCTGCTATGCGGAATGACTTACCAGAATCGGCACCTCCAACAATATCTAGTTTACCTGGAATAAACTTCATTGTTTTTGGGTCTTGAACGGTACTAATTTTGACCGTTTTGAATTCCTCTCTAGAGTCCGAAGGAATACTAGTGCGTGTTGTTGGCGCTGTTGACATTGTAGGCGACGGAGTAGATGCACTAGCACTCATGGATGCAGAGCTCTCGATGTTCTTGTTTCCACTTCCGCGAGAGAAAACAACAACAAGCACTAATATTAGCAAAACAGCCGCACCTCCAAGGAATACAAGCATCCAATTCACATCAGATTGGACAGAGTCACAACAAGCTATACTAATAGATCCATCATTACATTCGCAACCCTGAACTGGTGGCGCACAATCTAGACAAGTCCGCGAACTTTCACGAATAAATATTTCTCCAGAAGTTCTAATGTAAACAGTTCCCTCTATTTCGTATTCATGGGTTTGATCTGGCTCCTCATCTAGTTTAGTATGCACTTCTATCTCTTCTCTATACTTTCCTTTTAAGTAGTATCTAGATAATGTTTCGGAATCATCGTATGCAAACCCAGTTACGAATCCGCGAATTCGAACCTCCTCTTCTGCATACTTGAATTTATTAGCGTTTATAGAATCGATTGCAGTAATTTTTACTTGTCCAAAAACAGCCAAAGAAGCTAATAAGGAAAAAAACAATAGTTTAAGTTTCATGATTTGTGTGGTTTGTTTTAATTCATAGTTTGGTTAAGATCATCATGACTTTGCAAGTGAACTTTGGTTACACGTCAAGTAAATGTCTATGATGTTTAGGCAAAATATAAAAAAAATCTAAACATCGTCACTCAAAGGGCGTCTAATACATGATGGAATCCCTAATGGTTAGTGAGACACTACTAGATAAAAAGAAAATTTTGGGTCAAAATCCTGCTTCAGCAACAAGAACAAATTTATGTCCTCGCTGATCGGTTCTTATTCCAAAAGAGTAGAAAAATCTTGGGTTCTCCCCTAAAATGTACGATTGTAAAATAAGTTCCACCTTTTCATTTTCAATCATAGCCGATTTGGGTTCACCTAGATAATCCACTACTAAAAAACTTTGATTGGAATCATTTTCTGTATCCAGAACTTGAACGATATCACGCACTTCAATATCCTGTTTGACAAATTTCATTTTTTTATAAACCTTTAACTCCTCACCGCTTTGATTTACTCGCAACTCATGAATTGGATAATCTACTCTGTCAATATCTTGAGAATATAAAAGAGTATTTATCTCCCCGTAATAGGTGGTATCGGTATATCCTAAGGGGTAGGAATTGCCTCCAGTGTTATGATCAATTTTGGATAACTTCTCAAAGAACTTATCATTAAATTCGATTTTGTTCTGCAAATTAAGTTGACTGATCGCCATGATTTGAAGCTCTGTAAGTTTGACCCTGTAAACACTGTTATCTTCAACAAAGAGAGCATCCTCTCCAACAAGCTCTTCCATATAAAAGCCATCCATTAAACTAGACTCTGATTCGCTATTACTTATGATCTCGAATCGGTCAGAATGAAAACCCTCCAAAATAAGGTCGTTTAAAAGTAATCTTCCGGAATAGAAATCATCGTTAGCAATTGAAACCCAGAAAATTGAGAATATTTGATTTTGAAGAATCAAACGCTTCAAAAGTAAAGGATTACCTGAGTAAGGAATTAAAACCTGTAATTTAGAAGCCTCAGGTGATTTTATTCCGTCAATGCTCATAAAGGAACTCCATCGAATAAAGTTCCAATTATATAAGCCATTTTTATTAAAGGCTTCGAATTGACCCGTATTTTGATTGTATAGTTCTAATTTTTGGCTTTTGGTCAATTCGCCTATTCCTGTTGCCTTAAAAAACGTTTCCATAAAGCCAGACTTGACTGGTGATACAACTCTCGAAACACTAGATATTAGATCATTTAAACTATCGTTATAGTCCTCGTAAAGCATGATGGCGTCCATCATTCGGTCATTTTCATCGAGAATATTAACCACTGGACCTTGGTGAGAAATCTCAAGGTTTTTTGGTAGATAGAGTGCTAGAACCCCTTTGTCAGTCAGTAAATGGAGGTCCTGAGTACTTAACTCTAGGGCTAGGTAGTTATTTCTATTATCACTGTAAAGCTTGTATTCTAAGTTTACCTTATCCGTTAATAAACAGGCTTGCTGAACTCCGTCAGTCAAAATTTCAGGAAGTGAAATATCTTCATTCTCACAACGAAAGGAGTATGAAGCTAGAGGCTCCATTATTGATACATTATCGGGATAATCGATGCGTTCGTAGGCATCGGAATGAATAAAACCATAAAGACCTTGTTTAGTCTTTACTTTTCTAAATGCTCCGGAGTGATAGCGCTGACCTAATTCGATTTGGAACTCTTCCCCTTCTTTCAGTTTTTTACGTACGACCCCTGAGCTACGTCCGATTTGGAATGGACTTTCATAAACGTCTATTTCTTCTTGAGCGAAGGCTTTTGAATACAAGGTAAGATGTCCCGCCTCAAAACTTCTAGCTGGAAAAGCATCCTGAGGTTGCGCTGAAGCACAATGAAATGCAAGACAAATTAGTCCAAAGAGAAAATGTTTACATCCATTCATCTTAAAGGTTATTATTTAGTCCGAAGCACAATCTAAGTTAAATCTGAATCTATTTGTTCGTGTCAAAGAACACCTAAACTCTCTCAAAATAAGGAAAACGAAATGCTTGAAAAAATTACAGGAGGGAATTCCTTAATTTGGGAGTTCAACTAACTGACTTATGAGATTACTTCTACTCGCAATTTCTACTATTAGCTTTCTATCACTAAGTGCCCAAGACAGGGTCAACGGAGCTACCTTTCAAACGCGCAGTCCTGTGCTCGCCGAACACGGAATGGTGTGTACCTCGCATCCACTGGCCTCTCAGATTGGATTGGATATTTTAAAGCAAGGTGGGATCCGGCATGGTTCCTCCAGGACTAGGTTTTATGCTTCAAGACCGTGGTGAGTTGTTCAGC
>Ga0181576_10003265_pt1 | contig 11958 bp, 5 predicted proteins | sample 101ome_22_FD_132464 | JGI IMG/M metagenome (GOLD analysis project Ga0181576, IMG submission 132464) | Coastal salt marsh microbial communities from the Groves Creek Marsh, Skidaway Island, Georgia - 101412BT metaG (megahit assembly) | ecosystem: Environmental > Aquatic > Marine > Intertidal zone...
AGCCACCACGCGGCGGCGTCGTGGGCGAGGGCTGTGGCTTCGTCAGGCGGGGGGGGGGGAGGTTCGCCCGCCCCCTCCGCCCGAGGGCCACTGATGGATCTGGAGGGGGGGTCCCCCTCCCCCGTGGACCGGCCGCGGGACGCCGACCCAGACCACGCCTGGGGTCGCGGGACGGGGGGCGACGACGACGGCGAAGGACGGGGCGGTGGCCGCCGTCGCGGCCGGGGGGGCGCCGGTGACTCGAGCGACGGGGACGACGATGACGCGTCGTTTCGGCCCCCCAGGGGCGAGCCGGGCCTCTTCACCGCGGGCAACAATGAGGACCTTGTGCGGCGACTCCGCCTTCTGGGGTTCCGGGCGGCCGAGCGGGGCCGGGGCGGCGTCGCGGCGGCGCGGGGCCCCGTGGGGGCGGATGGGGCCGTCGACCGGGGCCGGGGCGGCGGCGGCGGCGGCGCGGCCGTGACGAGGGCCGCGGCCGCAGCGGCGCAGGCGGTGCGGGAGGCGCTGCAGGGACAGGGCTCGGCGGCGGGGCCCGCTGGCGGGGGCGGGGAGCGAGCCGCGGCCGCTGCGGCCGCCGCCGTGAGGACGGCCCTCGGCGCCGCCCCCCGCCCCCAGCCCTCGTCCCGCTCCGCCCCCGCCGATCCGTTGAGCCCCCTCGGCTCCCGCCCCCCTCCCTCCACGGATCGCCTCAACCTCGCCCTCGGCCGGACGCACGTCCGCCTTGGTCGTCTTATGGCCTGCACGGCGCGCAGCAGCCGGCCCGAGCTGGACACCCCCTCGGGGGAGGTACCCGCCCCGGGCAGCCCTGCCGACCGCGACGACGCCTGTGAGACACCCGCGGCCCTCGTCCTCGGCGTCATCGACGTACTCCAGCCGTGGAGGCCCGCCAAGCGACTCGAGTCCGCCGTTAAGCGACTGGTGCTCACGGGGGGCAGGGACAACGCGAGCGTCATCCCGCCCGACCGGTACGCCGCGCGCTTTGAGGAGTTTCTGCGCGGGGTGTTCGTTGCCTAGAGCGAAAGAGGCGCCGAGAGAGAGAGAGAGAGAGAGAGAGAGAGAGAGAGAGAGAGAGAGAGTGTGTGTGTGTGTGTGTGTGTGTTCTCGAATGGAGACCGAGAAGGAGGGGAGGAGAGGGGGGAGCCGGGCGACGCGGTCACCCTTGTCCGTCGCTCACGTTTCGCCTGCTCGCCATGCCTCCCCTCACGCCCACTGCCGACCTGTCTTCGGCCGACCGCGGTAGCCGCGCACGGGAGACGGGTTGACCTCGGGGAGGAATCCGTCGTCGGCGTCCGGGTCGCCAACGGCCGCAGCCGCAGCCGCCGAGACGTCAGCACCCATCGCGTCCGCTCCGCCCGTCACCGCCGCACCCTCGCCCCCGCCCGACGTCGACGCTCCCCCCTCCCCGCCCCTCCCCGTCGCGCCCGCCACGAAGGCCCGAGCCAGCGGCCATCTGTCCGGCCCCGCGGCCCAGCCGCCGTGCCGTGGCGCCCCCAGGTTGCCGTCGGTCCCAAACACCACCGAGTCGGCCATGCTGGCCCGCGCCGTCGCCGCCGCCGCCTCGGCCTCACCGCCCGGCACCGCGTCGGGCCTCACCCCTCGCGGCACCCTGCCCTGGCTCGCGGCCGCCGCGCCGCCGAGCTGCCAGTAGCGCTGGATGGCGGCGTTGGCGACATGGTACTGCGTGTTGACCCGCGGGCGCTCCCGCAGGGCGCTGCCCCGGAAGGGCGCGGCGCGGTGCGCGTCATCGCTGCAGCCCGCCAGGAGGTCACGGCCAGCCTTGGCGGGGCGCCACGCGGGGCCCACAATACGGAGACGCTCCCGCATCTCGTTCTGCAGGGGGAATTTGGAGTGGAATGGGGTGGGTATCGCGCGGGCGAGGCGGCGCAGGGTCGCACCGTCGCGGCCTCGTCGCATGGGCTCGGGCGTTCTCTTTCACGCGCTCGATTGAGCCCGTTGTGCCGGAGCCAGCGGGACCGACGGTAGCTGTGAACCCCATTTAGCAAAGGCAAAACCACCGCGCGGGTCGAGACGGGGCGAGCCAGCCCGACTGTAAACATGGCTAGCCTCCGGCTCTGCGCGCTCCCGGGGACGGCACGCGGTGGCTCACTCTTCAGCTCAAGAGATCGCTATCTTTACCCGTCGCCACTCGCATCGCTCAACATGGCGTCTCTCTATCTCTCTTGGCTTCAGCGACGCCGACGCTCGAACGGCTCCGGTTTCGCGGGCGACCGATCCGCTTCAACGAATACGTCGAGCCTCTTTCGGGATTGTGAGGGCGAAGTGACGGTAGAGGGAGTGAATGGACGGGGTGTGGCGTGAAGTCGGCCACAGGAAAGGGGAGAATAGGCTGGCGAGATGGAGGGTAAAGTGGTCGCGCGAGTAGTCTCTCCTTCCTCGCTCTACGTCGCCGCGCTGACTAGCCGCGGGGTGAGCGATTTGGCCACGATGCAGGCTACCGCGAGTGGACGTTTCGCGCCCCTCGGCGCCCTCGGCGCGGGCTCTCCTCGGTGGGTGACTGAGGGGCAGCACGCCCTCTTCTCGATTGAAAGGCCGCCTCCGTTGTGATTTCGCGTTATATTTTGCTGTTACAGGTTCTTTTTCGTCCTTAGGATGGATTCTTCGCCCCATCGGATGAGCCGACACTCCGAGAGGCCAATGGCTGCCGCCTCGTGGCGTCGTCCCCTCTCTTCCCCTCTCCCTCGGCCTCCACGCGGCGGCACGGCGCGGCGCCGCGGAGTAGAGCTCTCTGAAAACCGGAAAGATTTGGTCTCGGCACCTGGCCTCAGCGCGCAGCTCGGTTTCGGCCTTGGTCCAGCCTCCCAACGTCGCGACGATGCCTCCCTCCGCGACATGCCTCCCTGTCCCCCCTCCTCATCCCAGGCACATTCTACCTCCCGCCCAGTCGTACGCCGGCCGGGGCGCTTCTACGGGTGGTCGCGGCGGATACAGTCCAGCCGGGGGCCGTGGCGGCTACTCGGGAGGCCGCAGCGCGCCTGGCGGCCGCGGCACGGGCCCGCCCGGCGGCCGCGGTGGCTACGCCGGCCGCGGAGGTGGCCGCGGTGACGGCGCCGCCTCGCCCAGCCCCGGCGGTTACGCCGGTGGTGGAGGCGGACGGGGTGGCGGCGCCCCCACGTTCGGAGGCGGCCGCGGCGGTGGCCGCTTCGGCTCGGCTCCCGGCGCCGGCCGCGGCGCCCCCCCCTTTGGCGGCCGCGGCGGCGGCAGGGGCGGCGGCGGCGGCAGGGGCGGCATCCGCGGCCGCCCCAACCCCCGCACCGGCTCCCCCTACACCATGAACGACGATGTCCGCCCCGGTGCGGACGGAACCGTCCGCGTCGTCTCGGACACGAAGGAGCCCCTCGGCGTCATGACCCTCGACGAGGCCCTGGACCGGGCCGAGGAGCTTGGCGTCGACCTCGTCTCCATCAACCCCCAGGCCGACCCCCCGCTCTGCCGCCTCATCGAGTGGTCCAAGCTCAAGTTCGAGAAGGAGAAGGCGGAGAAGGCCGCCAGCGTCGCCCGCCGCGAGGCCAAGCAGGACCTGAAGGAGCTCAAGCTGCGCCCCTCGACCGACGTGCACGACTACGCCGTGGTCGTCCGGAAGGCGACCAAGTTCCTCGAGGGGAACGACCGGGTGAAGCTGGTCGTGCAGATGCGGGGCCGGGAGCAGCAATTCAAGGAGGCGGCGGGGGAGCTCGTGGCGCGGTTCGCCCAGGACGTGGCGTCGGCCGGTGACCCCGAGGGGACCCCGCGCCTGGTGGGGAACCGGTGGGAGCTCCACGTGGCCCCGCTCAAGGGGGCGGCGCGGAGGAGCAAGGGGGAGAAGACGGGGAGGGAGCTGAGGAGGGAGCGAAAGGAGGCCAAGGCGGCGCTGCTCGCCGCGGGGGCGGGGACGGGGGCCGGGGAGGAGCTGGACGGGGAGGGGGCGGACGACTCGACGTTGGAGGACTACGACGTCATTGAGGAGGGGGAGGGGGCCGTCGAGGCCTGACCACGAAGATGATCCGCGACGTCTCCTCGCTCCGCCCCGGGTCCCGGCCCGCCGTATCCCGCTCCTCACCCCCCGCCCCGCCGGCTTCTCTTGCGGCAGCGGACCCTCGGCGAGGACCCTCGTCAGCGGCCTCAGCGCAGAGACGGTCTCCATGGCGCAGCTCTCCGCCTCGATGGCGCTCTACCTGCTCACACATCCATCTGCTACCGCGCCTCTCGCCACGCTTTTATCCGTTACATTGGGTTCCTTCGGCGAGTCGTGACGGCTCGTTTCGGGGGCGTCAGTTCAACCCTGCGGCGCGAGGCCGGCCGACCAGTTCCGACCCCTCCGCGTTCGCCTCGCCCCCCACCACGATATTTCCTGACAGTCCCCGTGTACCGCGCGTTCAGCTCGATCGCCGACGACCTGGACGACGAGGACGATGACGCAGAGGGAGGAGCCTCGACCTCCGGCGTCGACGACATCGGTCACCGCGAGCCCCTCCGCGCCGCCGCCGAGACCCTCGCCGCCCTGTCCCTCCTGGTGGTCGCCGAGCGCGCCCTCGCCGCCGCGTCGCCACCTCTTCGCCGATCGGCCGCGTGGCCGCACCTCCGGCTTGCGGCGGCGGCAGCCCTCGTGCTGGCGCCACCACCGCGGGGCTGGGGCGGGGGGGGAGGGACCGAGGGAGGAGGGGGCGGACTGGGGCGGCGCCGGCGCCCCCGTCGTGCCCCTGCGCCGGACCTGGCGGGCGCCTTGTGGCGCCGGTGGGCGGCGCCGGTCTTGTCCAAGTGGAGGCCTTGGGTTGACGCGGCCACGGAAAGCGCCCGGACCGAGGCGGCGCGACTGACAGAGCGCCACGCGGCCGAGCTGTCTTGGGCGCGCGAGCGGCTGGGGGGGTGGGCGGAGGCCGTGCGGGTCCGGGCCGAGGAAACGGCCGCGGACGCACGGCAGCGAGAGCGCGAGCGCGACGAGCGCGATCGGGGGGGGTAGAGGAGGCTGGTGTGAAAGGACATTGGCGTGCCAGATGGCGTCTCTGGGAGGGGTCACCCGAGATGCGCTTTCGCTGTCTCCCCTCATTCATGGGCCTCATCGACACTCATCCGCCAGCCTCGAGCGACGCTCCGCAGAGTCGAGGGGCGAACGGGGTGGAGGCGAGTCCCGGTGGCGCCGGAATGGGCGACGGCGACCACACGAGCGCGCGTCGTTCACTCCCGCCACGCGCAGAGGGTCTAGACCACCTTCATCTCGATCTCCACGTTACACGCAGGCACTATGGCGGCTCCGCGCTCAGCCATTTATGGCATCTTCGACCACCGACCGACCCCCACTGTGAAGAGTCCTCCAGCCGAGCCGAGCGACGCCGACAGGCTCCCACCCGCGCGCGGAGCGTCTCGTCGGGGCCAGGTAGCCGAGGCGAGCGGGGAAGGAGAAGAATACCCTGTTGACTCAGAAATGAACGCCGAGACTGGCGAAACTCTCGCGGAGCCCCACCTCTCCGCACCGCCGACACCCAAGCCCGCCCTACCGCCCAACCATTCCACGCAGGACTTTTTACCTCCCGCGAGCCCCGGCGCCATGGGGATCCGAGACTCGCGCTTCGTGCGCGCGCCGCTGTCCCCCAGCGGCCGCGGAGGCGACGCCGAGCTCGACGCCGCGCTGCGGGGTTTGGACGACTGGGCGCGGAGAGACCTCGGCACCCCCCCCGGCCCCGGCGGCCGGGGCGAGCCCGCCGACGACGCCGCCGACCTGGCATTGCTGGAGGGCGGTGAGCGGCGGAATCCCTCGGCCGTCGGGGACCCCGGGAGGGCGCAGCGGGCGGCCCTCTCCGACGCGGCCGTGCGCGTTCTCGTCTCTCGCCTCGTCGACACGGAGGATCGGGTCAGGGCGCTTGAAGAAGCGGCCGAGGCCCATCGCGCCTCGGCTCCGCGGCTGGGCGCGCTCGAGCGCCGCTCCGTTGCTCTGCGCGGGGCCGTGCAGGGGAGTGACCAGGCGCTGGAGGCCGTGGCGCGGCGCATCGATCAGGAGGCGGCGGCCACGGCGGCCGAGGTCGCGCGAGCCCACCGGCGGGCCGACGCCGAGCGTGCCCGCGCCGACGCGATGGCGAGGGAGCTCGGAGAGATGCGCGGCATGATTCTGGCCCTTCGGGACGATCAGAGCCGTGTCGCTGGCGAGGCGCTCGATCAGGCGCGTGGAACGCGGGAGACGGCCGCCGAGCGCGCCGCGCGGCTGGAGGAGGCACAGCGGAGGCAGCGGGCCGAGACCCTGGCGCTGGCGAGTCGGCTCGACGCCGCCCGCGCCGAGGTCAAGGGAGACGTCGCGCGCGTCGGAGGCGAAGCCCGCACCGCCGCCCTCACCATCGCCGAGCTCCGGAGAGAGGAGGAAGCCGCGCGGCTGGCCGAGGAAGAGCGGCTCGTGCGGCTGAGGGGCGAACTCGCACGGGTCGAGGGCCAGGCCGAAACCACGCGCCGCGCCACGGACGAGAAGTTCGATCTCGTGCTGACGGAGCTGGCTCGGCTCGGCGGAAGAGTCGACCGCGGAGAGGCTGAGGCCGCCGCCGCCTTGAGAGAGGCCGTGGGGATGCTGAAGGCGCACTCGGACGAGTGGGGGGCCAAGGGAGAGCGGCGCGGGGCGGAGCTGGCGAGCGAGCTCGTCCGGTCCCGGGCCGACCTCTCGGCCGACATCAGTCGCCGCACCGAGAGCCTGGCCCGCGCCGCCGCCGCCGACGCTCGCGATGCCGCCGAGGCCCGGCGCGGCCTGGACGCCAAGATCGTCGAGGCGGTCAATCTCGTCCACCGGGTCGAGGACGACGGGCTAAAGCGGGCCGAGCAGGCCGCGGCCGACCACCTCCGGGCGGTGTCCGCGCTCCGCACCCTGGTCGAGAGCGCCGACCACAAACAGACGCGGCGCCTGGCGGCCGCCGTCGACGCCGGCAGAGCCTTGACGCGGGACCTGGAGGAGGAGACGGAGCGGCGGAGGAGGGCGCTCGAGGACGTCGTGCGCCTCGAGATCCAGGCGCGGACGCGGGCCGACGGGCAGCTCAGGGGCGCCGTCGCGCTGGGGCTGCGCGAGCTGCGGCGGGCCACCGAGGCCGCGGCCGCCGCCGACCGCAAGGAGAGGGAGAGGGCGGACGAGGGGCTGGGAGAGCGTCTCGCCCAGGCCTCGGCCAAGGCCCGGGCGGACGACGAGGCGCTCCGGAGAGACATCGAGAAGAGGATCGCCGCCACCGACGCGGCCATCGAGGCCAACGCCGCCCGGGCCCGCGCGGACGACGATGGCTTGCGGAGAGAGCTCGGACAGCGGATCGTCGAGACGAACGATCGGTTGGACCAGCAGGCTGCCGACCACGTCCTGGAAGAGTCCCTTACGCGCGCCGACGCAATGGAGGAGGTGAGGGCGGCGGAGGCGAGGCTCGACGAGGCCCTGGCCCGGCGGGTGCGGGCGGCTCGGGTCGAGGTCGAGGGCGCCCTCGGCCCCCGGCTGGCAGGGGTGGCCGAAGCCGGCGAGCGCCTCGCGGGGCGGACGGACGCTCTGTCGGACGACGTGCGGGCGGCGCGGGCCGAGGCGACGAGCGCCGTCGACGCGCTCGAACGCGAGAGCGTGCGGCGCAACGACGTGCTCGACGAGCGGATAGCGGCCGAGACAAAGCGGGCCCGCGAAGAGCTCCGCGCCGCGGTCGAGACGCAGCACGCGGCGACGCACGAGCTCCGGATGGACCTGGTCCGGGGCAGCGCGGAGGCTGCGGCGCGCGCCGACCAGGGCGCCGCGGACGCCCGCGCCGCCGCCGAGCGGTCCGGCCGCGCTGCCGCTGAGGCCTTCCGCCTCATGGCCCGCGAGCAGGCCGACGCCGTTGGTCGCGCCGCGGGGGCCCTCGAGGCGGCCCATCGCAGCCTCGCCCACGAGGTCACCATGACCCAGGCCGACGTCGCGAGGTGCCGCGGCGAGCTGGAGGCGGTGGCGGGCGACGTCGTGCGGACGCGCACGGCTCTGGTGGAGGCGGTGGAGGAGGCCGTGGGCCGCCGGGCCAAGGAATTGGACCGCGACCACGATGGCACGCCGACGGGGGACGCGGTGGCGGGTGTTCTGCGGCTGGGGGCCGAAGTGCGCGGACTCGTCGACGCGTCCGAGCGACACACGGAGCGGCGCGTGGCGGGGGTGGAGGAGCGGCTGGCGCAGATGGAGCGGCGGGCGCGCGAGTGGGACAACCCGCAAGCGCCGACAGGGCGGGCGGGGGCGGCGGGCGAGGCCCTGCGGGCGGGGGCGAGGATGGACGCTCTCGACGCCGAGGGCCACGAACGCGACGCGGCGGCCGCGGGCGCCGCCCCTGCCCCCGGCGACCGGCCGGGCACCGTCGCCGGCGGCCCCCGCCCCGGCGCCCGGGCCCGCGGGCCCGCCCCGGGCTCCCTCCCTGCCGTCGGCGAGAGTGGTCTCGACGCCGCGGGAGGGGACGAGCTCAGCGAGGCCCTCCGCGATATCGCGGAGGGAGCGGATCGGGCGGATCGGGCCCTGCTGGAGGCGGGAGACCGCGCTGCGGCTGCGCCCGGAGGCGGGGACGTGGGCGACGGCGATCGGGCGGGGCCGGGGGCGAGCCCCGGGGCGTCTTCGCCCCGGGACTCGCCGAGGGGCGGCAAAGCCCAGGCCGAGCCGGACGAGTTCGCCGGCGGGGCCCCCGACGACGACGACGACGTCTCGGACGACCCGGCGGCGGGCGGCGCCCCCAGCTCCTCCGGTGGGGGCGCCGGTCGGGAGGTGGACGGGGCGATCGACGGCCTCATGGACGACGCCGGGGCCACGCCCCTGGGCGGCGCCACGCCCCTCGGGGGCGCCTCGCAGCGGAGCGGCCTCGGCGGCGAGGGCTCGGGGGGGGGACCGGCTCCCGTCTCGGAGGGCGTCGAGACGCCCCTCCCGGCCGCGTCGCCCGCCCGGTCCGAGCTCGCCGCCGTCCGCGACGTGAGCGACGACTTCGAGGGCGCGAGGACCCCGACGCGGCGGTCGGCCGACCCCGCGACCTTCGCGGCGGGGCGCGACGGCGGAACCCCGACCCCCTCGGGACTGAGCGCCGTCGACGACGCCGTCGACGATCTCCTCGGGGGGGCCGAGGCAGCGACGCCTTCGGGGGGCGGCAGCGTTCGCTCGGGGCTGTGAGGGGGATCGAGCGTCGTCTGCGAGAGGGAGGGCTGGGCGAGCGAGGGCCGGGACGCGACCAAGACGGGGGGGGTTCCAAGGTCCCGCCCTCCGCCGCGCGCAGCAAATCGCCGGGCGTCCTCCCCCTCCGGTCCCGCGCGGCGAGGGCGGCGGCCCGCTCTCCACCCCCCTCGGGCAGGGCCGCCGTCAGCGACGCGAGGAGTCGCGCGTGTCCCCCCGCGGCCGCCTTGTGCAGGGGACTCTGCCCGTCCCGGTCCGGCGCCGCGACGTCGGCCCCCGCCTCCACCAACATCGCCGCCTGAGCCCCGTGCCCCCCCCTCGCCGCCCGGTGCAGCGGCGTCGCCCGCCCCGCCGTCGTCGCGGCTCCTGGGCAAGCCCCGCGGTCCAACAGCGCGCGGAGGCAGGCCGGCGCCCCGGGGGCCCCGCTGGCGGCGGCGTAGTGGAGCGGGGTGTAGCCGGAGGCGTTGTCCGCCGTGCCGTCCGACGCTAGGGCGCGGCGGCCGTCGCGGTCGAGCGCGCGCGTCATCGCGTCGACGTCGCCGTTCATCGCGTGGTGGCACGCGCTCCGCTGGACGAGGGAGATGGGGTAGGAGGGATCGGCCGGCGCGGGGGCCGGGGGAGACAGGGCTCGCCGTCGCCCGCCCCCCTCGCTCTCGCTCACCGCAAAGTCCACGTCGTCCAGCTTCCACGGCTCCGCGACCGTGGAAATGTGACACCCACATCCGGTGCCGTGCTCGCGCGGCGACATCGGGCGCACACCGACGCCGACGCCGGCGCCGACGCCCTGCGGCCCTGCGCCTCGGCCTCGGCGCGCCGCGGCGTCGCGAGACGGCCGACGGGGCGACGAACACTGACGAGGAGAGGCGCTTGTTGCGGGAAACTCGACTGATTCGAGACGCTACGTCCGCAACGGCTCCGCGAAAACCTGGTCCGGCGCCCAGAGTGAGCGCGTGGGGCCAAAGCCATGCTTGCGCCGACGAGGCCCCTCCCTCTGCTCGGTTGGAGAGCGCTGGAGTTCTCCCGCTGGCGCCCTGGACCCTTCTTCCCCACCCTGCGCGCCAGGCAAACTGCGCGCCGCCTCCCACTGCGGGGGAGAGAGAGAGAGAGAGAGCCGCGGAGGGAGGAACAGCGGCGGGAGGCGAACCGCGCGCCGACACCAGCCGCTCTCGCCGAGTGAGCTTGCGCGACGGAGGGCGAAGCGAGAACGATGACGTCCACGGCGAGTTGCTGAGAGTCGCCGATCTGCGCGGCTGCCAGCGTCGTGCTCGTTCGCTCCCGTCCGAGCCTGTCGCGGCCGACTTCGTTTGGCGTCGCGCGCCCTCGTCTTCCCGCGTCTTCCCGGAGCTCCTCGCGTCTCCTCCGACCCATCCCGCCGCATTTCCTCCATCGTAGTTCCGTCGCCCCCCCCCCGACCACAACGTGAGAACGCTGGTGGCGACGGAGGACCGGCTGGCCTCGGCCCGCGCCGACGTCGAGCGGACCGGCCGGCTCGACCACCAGGCCAGGTGGTCGGTCCGCGACCGCAGCCGCGTCGCCAACGCCACCGCAGCCCAGCGCGCCGAGGAGCTCCGCTGGGAGGCCGACGACGCCCTCGAGCGCCGCCGCGCCGCCCTGCGCGACCTCCTCGCCCGCGAGGACGCTGCCCTCCGCGCCGAGGCCGGCGCTCTCCTGAACCGCCCCGCCGCCGAGCGTCGCGCCGAGCTCGCCCAGCGCGCTCGCGCGATGCACGAGGCCCGCGAGGAGCGCCGGAAGGCGGAGGCCGACCGGTTGCTCCTGCGCGCCTTCCGGGAAAACTACGACCCCATCCGGGCCGAAGACTCGAGGGCCCTCGCCGTGGCCGCGGCCCGCGCCCGGGACGACCAGGTCGTCCGGAACCGGGAGGCGCGCGCCCGGGAGGCCGAGGAGAAGGCCGCCCTGGACGCCAACTGGGCCGCCCAGAAGGACGCGATGGACGCGCGCCACGCGGCGGACAAGCGCCGCGAGGCGGACCTGGCGCGGGCGACGGCGGCGGCGCGGGACGAGCAGGTGGAGCGGCTGGCCGCCCGCCGGGCGCGCGAGGCCGAGGAGAAGCGCGAGACGGACGCGCGTCTGGCGGCCGGATGGAAGCGGGAGGAGGCCGACGCCGTCGCGGCCGAGGCCGCCCGACGCGAGGCCGAGGCGCGGCGCCTGGAGGAGGTGGAGCGGTTCAACGCGGTCACCCTCGCCCTGCGCGAGGACGCCGCGCGCCGGGAGCGGGAGACGGACGACCGCCTGCTGAAGGAGGCCCTGGACCGCGAGGCGGCCGAGGACGAGCGCGACCGCCGGCAGAGGGCCGCCCGAGAGGCCCACGCCCGCGAGTACCGGGCCCAGCTGGCCGCCCTGATGTCGCGCGAGGCGGAGGACACGGCCGCCCGCGACGCCGCGGTCGAGGCGGAGAACCGCCGCATCCAGGCGGCCTACGACGCGCGCAAGCAGGCCGAGCAGGACGCCCGAGACGCGCTGAACCGGGAGGTGGCCGCCACGCGCGCCGCCCAGCTGCGCTGGAGGCACGAGGAGGAGCTGGCGGCCCTCGACCTCGAGCGGGCCCGCGCGGACGCCGAGGCGCGGGAGCGCGCCCGCCTCCAGCGGATGGAGGAGGACCTGCGGCGGAGGAAGGCCGACGAGGCCTCGGCCCTGGTGGAGTCGCTCCACCTGCAGTCGAGGCAGAAGCAGGAGCGGCTCGAGGCGGAGGCGCGGGAGGCCGCCCGCGTGCACGAGATGGTCAACCGGGGCGACGCGGCGCACGCGGCCATGGTGGCGCGGGTGAGGGAGGAGCAGGCCAGGGCGCCGCCCCGGGCCGACCACCGGAGGAAGAAGGTCGACTGGTACTC
>Ga0181576_10003268_pt1 | contig 11955 bp, 11 predicted proteins | sample 101ome_22_FD_132464 | JGI IMG/M metagenome (GOLD analysis project Ga0181576, IMG submission 132464) | Coastal salt marsh microbial communities from the Groves Creek Marsh, Skidaway Island, Georgia - 101412BT metaG (megahit assembly) | ecosystem: Environmental > Aquatic > Marine > Intertidal...
AAGCTTGGTCGCAAGCTTGGTTACCCGACTGCAAATCTCTCAAGAGAAAGTGAGGGTTTGCTGCCAGCAGATGGTGTTTACGCCGGTTACCTATACGCCGATGGTGTTCGCTATCCAGCGGCTCATTCGGTGGGCACCAATGATTCAATCGAGGCAGTGCCCAGGCTTTTGGAATCACACGTTATTGGCCGGGATGACCTGGACCTGTATGGCAAGAGCGTGATTTGTGAGTACGTGGATCAGGTTCGGCCCTGGGCCAAGTTTGATTCTGTAGACCAACTAACGGAACAGATCGCTCGCGATGTCGCTGGAGCAAAGAAGATTCTTGAGGGTTAGGCTCTGGAAATGACTTTTATTGGAGCAATTCAGACCGGATTCCGAAACTATTTCAATTTCAGGGGCAAGGCATCAAGGCGAGAGTTTTGGTACTGGATTCTTTTCACAGTGCTACTCGGATTAGTAGTTGGAACAATCGAGTCGATTATTTGGCCGGCTCCTCAGCAGACTGCTGACTGGATGCAGGAGATTCAAAATGTCGCGGCGCAACCCACACCGCTAAGTAATTTCCTTTCCTTTGCACTCTTGATACCCAATCTTTCGATATTGGCTCGGAGGCTGCACGATGCCGGTTTTTCGGCGAAGTGGCTATTTCTCCAGGCGGTGCCCATCGGGTATGGAATCTTCGCAGGAATTGGAGCGGTCGCGGTATTGAGCAATGCGGCACCAAGTGCAATGTTGACTCCCGATGAGCTTCGGAGCTTGATTTTCCTAGTGCTCCCGATTTTTGCCCTCTTCTTGGCAGTCATGGTCATCTACATCGTCATGGCGCTTCGGCCATCGAAGAGTTTTTATGATGGCAACAAATACGTTGAACCCGAGCCGCTAGATTCCTCGAGCGAGGGCACTACCGCCTAGCATTTTCGCGGGTTTTTCCCTAAGCTTGAGCGACTGCCGTTTATCGGCCGCGGAAAAAGAGAGCTTTAGTCAAAGGGACTTTGGCGCCGCGCTGCGGAAAGAAAGAGGAGAACGCAATGGCTCTAGACCCAAGCGTCAAGAAGCAAATCATTGATGAGTATGCCACCGGACCAAATGACACCGGTAGCCCCGAGGTGCAGATTGCGGTTCTCTCTCGCCGCATCCTGGACCTCACCGAGCACCTGAAGGAGCACCACCACGACCACCACTCGCGTCGTGGACTGCTGCTTCTAGTTGGTCAGCGCAGGCGACTGCTTGACTACCTGAAGAAGGTCGACATCGCGCGCTACAGAAGCCTGATTGAGCGCATTGGACTCCGTCGCTAGATTTCATACCAATCACCCCCGGCAAACCGCCGGGGGTTTTTTGTTTCTATGCTTTTTTGGCTCTAGTTGTTACGCTTTTAGACAGGAGGAGCCAGAAGGCGGGTCCTCGGTGGAAGATTTTGGGTCACGGCCCCAGGGTTTTTTACTGACGACCAGCACTTCCTCCTCCAAGCACGCGTGCGAAAAACCGATTTGGTTTTCGCCTCACTTGCGTGCGCGTAAGGATAAGGAGGGGCCATGGAAGGCCCAGAGATTAAATTCGCAGAAGCCGTGATTGACAACGGCAAATTCGGAAAGCGAACCATTCGCTTTGAGACCGGGCGTCTTGCCCAGCAGGCTGCCGGTGCTGCAGCTGTATACATCGACGAAGAGACGATGCTCTTTTCGGCAACCAGCGCCTCGAAGCAGCCAAAGGATCAGTTTGATTTCTTCCCGCTGACCATTGACGTTGAAGAGCGCATGTATGCGGCCGGAAAGATTCCAGGAAGCTTCTTCCGCCGTGAGGGGCGACCATCGACCGAGGCCATCTTGGCCGCCAGGTTGATAGACCGACCACTCCGCCCATCGTTTGTTGACGGCCTGCGCAACGAGATTCAGGTTGTTGTAACAGTAATGTCGATTGCTCCAGATGAGCTCTACGACGTTGTGGCAATCAACGCAGCCTCCATGTCCACTCAGCTTGCCGGCCTGCCTTTCTCCGGTCCAGTTGCTGGTGTTCGAGTTGCACTGATCGATGGTCAGTGGGTTGCTTTCCCGAAGCACTCTGAGCTCGAAAATGCTGTGTTTGACATGGTCGTAGCCGGCCGCGTCATCTCAGAGGGTGGCAAGGAAGACGTCGCGATCATGATGGTCGAGGCTGAGGCAACTGACAACAGCTGGGACCTCATTGGTGGTGGCGCAGTATCGCCAACCGAGGAGGTCGTGGCCGAGGGACTCGAGGCTGCAAAGCCGTTCATCAAGGCCCTAGTCGAAGCACAGAACAAGCTCGCATCTCAGGCTGCCAAGGAGACAGCGGAGTACCCACTGTTCCTCCCTTACTCAGATGAGGTCTACGAGGCGGTAGCTGCAGAGTGCCATGACGATTTGGCCAAGGTTTACCAAATTGCAGACAAGCAGGAGCGCCAGAGCCAGGACGATGAGCTGAAGGCCAAGGTTCGCGAGAGCCTCGAGTCAAAGCTGTCTGAGGAGCAGATGCTCCAGTTCTCCGCCGCCTACAAGGCAGTTTCGAAGAAGGTCATGCGCACGCGTGTACTCAAGGAGGGCATCAGGATTGATGGCCGCGGTTTGAGCGACATTCGTGTCATTGATGCAGAGGTTGCTGTTATTCCGAGGACCCACGGCTCTGCAATCTTCCAGCGCGGTGAAACTCAGATTCTTGGTGTCACCACTTTGAACATGCTCAAGATGGAGCAGCAGCTCGATGCTCTGACTCCAGAGACCTCCAAGCGCTACATGCACCACTACAACTTCCCTCCTTACTCAACCGGAGAAACCGGCAGGGTTGGCTCGCCAAAGCGTCGTGAGATTGGTCACGGTGCGCTTGCTGAGAGGGCGCTGGTACCAGTGCTGCCTTCGCGTGATGAGTTCCCGTATGCCATCAGGCAGGTTTCTGAGGCTTTGAGCTCAAACGGATCAACCTCAATGGGTAGCGTTTGTGCTTCAACCCTGAGCTTGCTAAACGCTGGAGTGCCGCTACGTGCGCCAGTTGCTGGTATTGCCATGGGTCTGATCTCGGACACCGTTGACGGCAAGACTCAGTACGCCGCTCTAACCGACATTCTTGGTGCCGAGGACGCCCTTGGCGACATGGACTTCAAGGTTGCGGGTACTCGTAACTTCGTTACCGCCATCCAGCTCGACACCAAGCTCGATGGCATCCCGTCTGCCGAGCTTGCGAAGGCACTGACTCAGGCCAAGGAGGCAAGGCTATTCATCCTCGACATCATGAACGAGGCGATTGACGAGCCAGACGAGCTCTCCGTTTACGCACCTCGCGTTATTGCGGTCAAGATCCCAGTCGACAAGATTGGTGAGGTCATTGGTCCTAAGGGCAAGATGATCAATCAGATCCAGGAAGACACCGGCGCAGACATCTCAATTGAGGACGACGGCACGGTTTACATCGGAGCCACCGACGGCACCAGCGCAGATGCAGCAAAGGCTGCTATCAACGCAATCGCAAACCCACACGTTCCAGAGGTGGGCGAGCGCTTCCTTGGCACCGTCGTGAAGCTTGCAACCTTCGGAGCCTTCGTTTCCCTGCTTCCCGGCAAGGATGGCCTGCTTCACGTCTCTGAGCTGAAGAAGCTCTCTGGCGGCAAGCGAGTGGAGAACGTCGAGGACGTTTTGGAGGTTGGCCAGAAGATTCTGGTCGAGCTCACCAAGGTCGATGACCGCGGCAAGCTCTCGCTATCTCCAGTAATTGAGGACGAGGACTCCGGTCAGTCTGAGGATGCCGAGTAGTTATTGGAACTAAAGCTAGATAGCTCAGTCGAATTCACCGCTGAGGCATCAAGGATCTCAAGAACCTTGCTGCCCAGCGGTGTTCGCATTTTGACTGAGGAAATACCCTCAGCCCCATCGGTCGCGATTGCCGCATCCGTGGGCGTTGGCTCGCGAGATGAGACAGCTGATCACCTGGGCTCGACTCACTTTCTGGAGCACCTTTTGTTCAAGGGCACCGCAAAGCGCTCCGCGCGAGACATTTCTGTTGCCTTTGACTCGGTGGGAGGGTCTTCTAATGCCGCCACTGCAAAGGAATACACCAGCTACTACGCGCGGGTCCAAAACGCGGCAATGCCACTTGCCCTTGAGGTGATCCTCGACATGTTCACCGCGGCCAAGATTGACCAGGGTGACTTTGAGACCGAGCGGACCGTGATTCTGGAAGAGCTCGCGATGACCGAGGATGACCCTGAGGATGTGGCGCATGAGGCCTTTGCTGAGGCGCTAATGCCTGATACCGCTCTGGGCAGGCCGATTGGCGGAAGCCCTGAGAGCATAAATGCAGTTAGTCGAGATCGTGTCTTCGAGCACTACCTGGAGAACTACTCGCCAAGCTCTTTGATTATCACCGCCGCGGGAGGACTTGGGCACGAGCAGCTGGTTGAGCTTGTCAAGAACCAGCTTGAGCAGGTCGGCTGGACCGAGCCTGGAGTTCCAAGGCCCAGACGTGCGCAGCAGCCCGCTGCACTGCCAGAGCCTCAGCCGATGAGGATTATCCAAAAGGATGTCCAGCAGGCTAATTTGCTTCTTGGGCACCAGAGCCTTCACGCAATGGACTCTCAGCGCTATGCCCTAGGAATTATGAACACGATTTTGGGCGGTGGAATGTCATCGCGGCTCTACCAGGAGATTCGTGAGGACAGGGGGCTTGCCTACTCCACCTACTCCTACCAGCAGGGCTACTCAGACGCAGGCTTCTTTGGTATGTATGCCGGCTGCAATCCAGAAAACGCTGGTTTGGTGGTCGATCTGATGAGAAATGGCCTTGATGGCATTGCTCAATCGGGGGTCACAGATCACGAGTTTGAACTCGCGCTTGGCAACATTACCGGTGGCCTGGCACTGCGCTTTGAGGGAACGCTTTCGAGAATGAACCGCTTGCTCGGTGCAGAGCTTGGCAGCGGAGAGTGGCTGAGCGTCGAGGAGGTCCTCGAACGCTTTCGGGCGGTCACAAAAGAAGAGATTCAGCTAGTCGCCCAGTGCATCTGTGCAATGCCCTCAGCGCTTGTGGCTGTCGGCAGCTCGCTAGAGGACCTAGCGAAGAGAGCTTGATAGGTTTAGACCCATGATTTCAGTGGCAATTTTGGGCGCGACCGGGCGCATGGGCCGGCTCACCAAGGAGCTTGTTGATGCCGATGCCAACCTAAAGTTGCATGTTGCCATGGACTCCAAATCTGCCCCGCAGCAGATGCTCGGAGCCGATGTGGTGATTGACTTCACCAATCTCGGCGCCTCAGAGGGGCTCGTTCGCTTTGCCGTAGAGGCTGGAATGAAAGTTGTCGTTGGCACTTCCGGTTGGTCCGAGGTCAAGTTGGCGGCACTCGAGAAGGCTCTTGTAGAAAACCCTTCAGCTGCTGTGGTCGTCGTCCCTAACTTCTCAATTGGGTCGATGCTGCTGCAGCGGTTCGCCGCAGAGGCCGCGGCGCACTTCGGGTCGATTGAAATTATCGAGGCGCACCACTCTGGAAAATTAGATTCTCCCTCGGGCACAGCCATCAGGACAGCTGAGCAAATCTCCAAGAATCGCAAAGGCCAGCCGCTCACACCCGGTGCCGATCAGGAAGCCAGGGGAGAGATTGTCTCTGGAGTTCCAATTCATTCTCTCCGCATGGACGGGGTGAGTGCAAAGCAAGATGTGATCTTCGGCGGAGACAGCGAGCAGTTGACGCTGAGCCATGACGTGAGTTCTCACAGGGCCTATGCAGGTGGGATTCTGAGGTCCATTGAGTTTGCTGCTGGTGCCAAGGGATTGACCATCGGGCTGGAGAAAGTTCTTGGCTAAACCAGCGACCATGGCTTGGCTCGCGGTAATAGTTTTTCTCACCCTCCTATACGCCTTTGAGCTTTTGCAACGGGCTCTGGTTTTACTCCGCGATGGATCAGCGGTTGCCATAGTCATGGGTTTGGCCATTCTGGTCCTGCCACCATTTGCGTTGGCATTTGTAATCATCGAGATTCGCTTTGGTCTTCGCGCGGCAAACCTTCAACGGCAGGTGGATCAGGCCGGTATCGCCTTTGACTACGAGCTTAGGCCGAGCGGAAGAGCCAAAAAGGAAAGCGCTGAGGTCGGCTTTGAAAGGTTCAAGGCTCTAGTCGAGGAGAATGAGGAGAATCACCTCTACTGGTTTCTCCTTGCAGATGCCTACGACAAGATGGGGGATCGAGCCAGAGCTCGAAGGGCTGCGCGCAAAGCGTTTCTACTTGCCAAGCAGGCCGGCGCGCTTTAGTAGCAGGTACATCTGGCAGCCAAGGCAAAAGCCAAAGAAGGCGTTCAAGAACGCTGCTAGGAAGATAAATGCCGCTGCAATGGCAACCAACTCAGCACTCGAAAGAGCAATGCCGATGCCTCCCAGGAGGGCAAAGCTGAGCCCAACTTTTTGCGAAAACTGTGGCGGTCGAGGATCTTCAAGTTCCAGCGGATCTTTGAGCCGCGGGCGAACCAGGTGCCTGAAAATCAGCTGGTAGGGATGGCTCTTGGGGGCAACGACGCTCCAAGCAAAGAGCACCAGGAGCGTGGCCATGAGAACATTTGCGGTCGATAGGTTTGCCAGCGCTCCTATTGCCGCGGCGAATGCCGCAAGGGAAATCAAGCTCGTGATACCCGCCGCAAATCTTGGGCCTCTCGGGTCAATAAATTGCACGCTCATTTCACTCCTAGTTTCTCAAGTTCGGCCATGAGTAGGGGCATTTTTGGCACGCCGCCTATTCGATAGACGATTTCTCCTCTGGGATCGAGAACAAAAATTGTTGGGGTTTGGCTGATGTTGAAGTGGGCAGCAATGTCAATCCGCTCCGTGATGTCTACCTCCACGTGCGAAAGACCCCCGAAACGATATTCCAGCTGCGCTAGTTGCCTTCTGACTCCGGGGCACTGGCCGCAATACTCGGTCGAAAACTGCAGCAGGGTAGCTTTTTTACCCAGCGAGTGTGCTGGAAGAGAGTTTTTTGTCGCGCCGAGTCTCTTGAGATCGATTGCCTGCTTTCCAGCTACCTTGTGGCCCCTGCCATGAAAAAACCGGTAGCTGACGCCGGCCAAAAGCGCACCTACTAGGAGCAGGCCGACAAGACTGAGGGAATCCACCCCGCAAGGTTAGATGAAAAGGGGGAGCCAAGGCGGAGTGTTGCGCTTTTTTACTTATCGCTAGCTTTAGGCTTGCACGGATGAGTGAGATTGAATTTAGATCCGATGTAACGGTTGAGCTTGTACGATCAAGTGCCCAGGATGCCGATGTGCTTTTTGCGGCCAGAGTTTCCACTCAGGGTGAGCAGACTTTGGAAAGCGCCAAGGTGGTTGACGCTGAGATTGCTAAGCGTGACAAGGGGCTTATCAACTACCTCATGCGCGACCGTCATGGATCGCCATTTGAGCACAACTCCATGACTTTCTATGTTCAGGCGCCGATTTTTGTCTTCCGCGAGTTCATGCGGCACCGCATCGCAAGCTACAACGAGGAGTCTGGCCGTTACCGCGAGCTGCGTCCGGTGTTCTATGTTCCAGGCCCTGAGCGCAAGCTAATCCAGGTTGGAAAGCCCGGAGCCTACGAGTTTGAGGACGGCACTGCGGAGCAGACCGCGTTGGTTGAACAGGAGACCATGGCGGTAACCCGTGCGGCCTATGAGTCCTACCAGCGAATGCTGGAGGCAGGTGTTGCACGTGAGGTTGCACGAATTGTGCTTCCGCTCAACATCTACTCTTCGATGTATGTGACCATGAACGCTAGGTCGCTGATGAACTTCCTATCGCTGAGGACCAAGCGCGATGGAACCCACTTTCCATCCTTCCCGCAGCGAGAGATCGAGATGGTGGCGGAAAAGATGGAGGATGCTTGGGCAGAGCTGATGCCGCTTAGCTACGAGACCTTCAATGAGAACGGACGCGTAGCCCCATAGTCTTTGTACCCGCTGTTTCGCTAGGCTAGCCAGATGGTTACACAAGAGCCCGACGTCTTCGGCCAGGTACTGGTCGCACTTGTCACCCCCATGAATCATGAGGGTGAGGTCGACTGGGATGCCACGGAGAAGCACATCGACTACGTGATTTCGGCTGGTGCTGATGGCGTTGTCGTAACCGGCACTACCGGCGAGACCTCTACTTTGACCGACGCTGAGAAGCTGAAGCTGGTTGAAATTGGCAAGTCAGTCTCAGCCGGCAGGGCGAAAATAATCACGGGTGGTGGTTCGAATGAGACCGCCCACGCCATCCAGCTTTACAAGGCCAGCGAAAAGGCCGGTGCAGATGGCGTAATGGTGGTGACTCCCTATTACAACAAGCCAACCCAGGCTGGAATTCTTACGCACTTTAGGTTGATTGCTGACGCTACCGACCTACCGGTGATCCTCTACGACATACCAGGTCGCACTGGTGTTCCGATTTCCTATGACACCTTTCACCGGGCAGCTAAGCACCCCAACATCGTTGCTATCAAAGACGCCAAGGGTGACCTGGCCCAGACCTCTCGCTTGCTGCTTGAGACCGGGTTGATGTATTTCTCGGGTGATGACTCGAATGTTCTTCCACACCTTTCGCTAGGGGCTACCGGTTTGATTGGTGTGACTGCGAATATTGCCCCGCACGCCTATCGGGCAATGGTTGATGCCACCAACGCAAATGATTTCCACTCGGCGCTCGCAGTTCACAACGCTCTTGAGCCCCTGCAGCGGGCTGTGATGACCCATGTCCCCGGGACAGTCGCCGCGAAGTATGTGCTGCATGGACTTGGAAAGATTTCCTCGCCTCGTGTGAGGCTCCCTCTGGTTGGTCCTGAGGATCATGAGGCGGCACTTATTGAGGGCGGAATCGACCAGGTGAAAGAGGTGCCTGGCGTTAGCTTTGATAACTTCAGGCCAGACCGCAATGCGGCTGCCGGTGGCGCCCTACCCAAGGTTGCCGGAACTACTCGCTAGTGGAAATTAGCCAGCCCCCAGCTCTCAAGCCGGGAGTTTTGCGCGTCGTCCCGCTTGGAGGCCTGGGGGAAATTGGCCGCAACATGACGGTCTTTGAGCTCGACGAGAAGATTCTTATCGTGGACTGCGGAGTTCTCTTTCCAGAGGAGACCCAGCCCGGAGTCGATCTCATCCTCCCCGATCTTGGCTATCTAGAGGACAAGTTGGACCGCATCATTGGTTTGGTCTTAACTCATGGCCACGAGGACCACATCGGCGGGGTTCCGTATCTATTGAGGATGCGCTCTGACATACCAATTATGGGCTCACAACTGACTTTGGCGCTTGTCGAGGGAAAGCTCAAAGAGCATCGAATCAGTCCCTACACCCACACCGTGAAAGAGGGCATGCGAGAGCAGGTGGTGCCATTCAACCTCGAAGTCCTCGCAGTGAATCACTCCATTCCTGACTCGCTGGCGGTGGTCATCCGCAGTGCGGCAGGGAGCATCCTGGCAACCGGGGATTTCAAGATGGATCAGCTCCCCCTCGATGGTCGAGTCACTGACCTTCGCGGCTTTGCAAGGATCGGCGAGGAGGGCCTTGACCTGTTCATGGTCGACAGCACTAATGCTGACGTGCCGGGCTTCACTCCACTAGAGCGCGAAATTGGCCCTGTCATTGAGTCGGTGATTGCAAAGACACCTGGGAAGGTTGTCGTCGCGTCCTTTGCGTCCCACGTCCACAGGGTGCAGCAGGTAATCGATGCCGCAATTGCAAACCATAGGAAGGTCGTTTTTGTTGGTAGGAGCATGGTCAAAAACATGGGCATTGCAGCCGACCTCGGCTACCTGAATGTTCCGTCCGATGCGGTTGTGGATATAAACCAGATCGACCGAATTCCTGACAACCAGCTCGTCTTCATGTCCACCGGCTCCCAAGGTGAACCGATGGCAGTGCTTTCGAGAATTGCAAACAGCGACCACCGAATTTCCATAGGGGAGCGCGACACGGTATTGCTGGCAAGCTCGCTGATTCCCGGCAATGAGAATGCCGTTTACCGGGTTATTGATGGGCTCACCAAACTTGGTGCCAACGTGGTTCACAAAGGCAACGCTAAGGTTCACGTGTCTGGCCACAGTGCAGCGGGGGAGCTTCTCTACTGTTACAACATTCTGAGGCCCCGCAATGTCCTCCCAATCCACGGTGAATACCGGCACCTAACTGCCAATGCAAAGCTTGCCATTCAGACCGGGGTGAACCCCGAGCAGGTGCTCATCGCGGAGGACGGGGCAGTTATTGATCTTGAGAACTCGGTTGCACGCATTGTCGGCCGTGTACCCTGCGACATGCTCTATGTCGATGGCAAGGCCGTGGGCAAAATCACCGAGGAAGATCTTCGGGATCGAAGAATCTTGGCCGCAGAGGGGTTCATTTCCATCTTTGCGGTGGTGGACAAAGAGACCGGAAAGGTGCTTGAGGGACCTGAGATTCGGGCACGCGCCTATGCCGAGGAGGATCACGTGTTCGATGACATCGTTCCTGCCATCGAGAAGGCACTCGAGGATGCTGCGAGAGACGGTGTGCGAGATAGTTATCAACTTCAGCAGGTGATTCGTAGGACTGTGGGGTCATGGGTAGCGAAGGCACACCGCCGCAAGCCAATGATCATCCCAATTGTTGTCTACTCATCCCGCCCTGCCTAACGGGCAAAAGCCCAAGGGCTTGCTAGCTTTTTTCCATGGCTGCAAAGACCCCTCCACCAAAACGGCCAGGTGGGAAGAAACCCTCACGCCCGGCTCAACAGAAGTCTGCTCAGCCCCGGGAGAAAAAGTCTTCTCGCAGGGAGCTGTGGCCACTTATCTCACGTGGCTACATGGCGGTAGCGCATGGCTTGGGTGGAGTTGTAAGAGCTTTTAGCACCGAGCGCCTGGCCGAAAACGATCGCAGAGATGGCGCTCCTTTTTTCCTTTTCCTGCTTAGCATTCTGGGCGCAGCCTTCGCGTGGTTCCTGATCAACGAAACCTGGGCAACCATCATTCACCAGTACACGTTTGGGATGCTGTTCGGACTTGTCAGCTTCTCGCTGCCGGTCATCTTTTTTGCCTACTCGCTATTTCTATTTAGGCATCCGGCTTCGATCAGAGATGGTTCCAGGTTCGCGTTAGGATTCTGGCTTTTTCTATCGGTCATATCGGGGTTTTTCCACGTCTTTCTTGGTGCCCCATCTCCTCAGGACGGAGTTCCCCAGCTAGCTGAGGCAGGTGGCCTATTCGGCTGGCTTGTGGGCGGCCCGCTACTTACGCTCTTGAGCATCTGGGGGGCCGTTCCCGCACTTGTGGTTTTGGCGGCTGCCTCGGTGCTGATTATGACTGGCACCCCTCCGAATCGGATTCGCGAGCGGCTGGGTGAGCTTTATAGGTTCCTGTTCAACGCCTCTGCACCCGATGTTGCCACCGATGCGTTTGATGGCAATAAGTCAAGGTGGTGGCAATCGGGCAAATCTAGCGAGGACGCATTTGAGACTCCTGTCGTCGACATCCCCGAGTTCGTCTCTGAGGACTTAGCTGAACCAGAGGTTGATGAGCTACCGCCTCTGGATGTTCCCGATGAGCCCGATGTTGACCTTGAGTTCATGCAGGGGGAAGAGGGTGTTACAGAGCCAATAGATATCCCGCCTCCAAAGTCCAAGCGACCCTATGTGTTGCCGAGTATTTCCCTGCTCGGTGCCGGAACTCCAGCCAAGGCCAAGAGCGAGGCGAATACTCAGGTAGCCGCTGCAATTGATGCCGTATTCAAGGAGTTCGATGTCGAGGCCAAGGTCTCGGGCTTCCAGCGCGGACCCACGGTGACTCGCTACGAAGTTGAGCTAGCGCCTGGAGTGAAGGTCGAAGCTGTCACCCGGCTCACCAACAACATCTCCTACGCGGTTGCGTCCAACGAGGTGAGAATCCTTTCTCCCATTCCGGGGAAGAGTGCAATCGGTATCGAGATACCAAATTCAGACCGTGAGACTGTCTCGCTTGGCGATGTCCTCCGAAGCAAGAAC
>Ga0181576_10003304_pt1 | contig 11897 bp, 8 predicted proteins | sample 101ome_22_FD_132464 | JGI IMG/M metagenome (GOLD analysis project Ga0181576, IMG submission 132464) | Coastal salt marsh microbial communities from the Groves Creek Marsh, Skidaway Island, Georgia - 101412BT metaG (megahit assembly) | ecosystem: Environmental > Aquatic > Marine > Intertidal zone...
ACCCGGTCAGCGCATCAATGATTCTCTGATGTAATGCATCCGCGGCTGAGTCATCCTGCATGGCAAAGCGAATCATTCCCAGCAGACCGCCACCCCGGGGCGAGATATCGTAGTCACCAAAACTTAAGCGGTAACGCATTTTGCCCGTCAGATCGATCATGTCCATCGACACGCCGAGAGCATCAAATGCCTGTCTAATAGCGCTGCGAGGCCCCATCGGAATCATCAGCGCGCCGGTTGTGACCTTACAACCATGACGCTCTCTGTGGGAACATCGTCCTCCCAGATAAGGTGACTTCTCGATGACCGCCACCTTCTTTCCGGCTGCGACCAGATGAGCCGCAGCGCACATTCCGCCCATACCCGCGCCGACGATTACCGCATCGAACTCGATCATTCGCTCTGCCCTGCTATCTATGAACCAACTTATTTTTGGTGTGCGTCGATGCTATGAAAGCTGGCTGGGTCACCCAGATACAATTTGATTGGGTTTCATCCAGCAGGCATGAAAACCAGGTGGTATTCGCTCCGGCATGTGTACGCGTGCAATCGGTCCAATGGATAGATCTTTGGCGTCGAAAATCTGCAGCTGTTGCTCCTTAGTCTTGTCGTTCCACACGAAGGCAACAACGTAACCATGATCTTCTGCGGATTGATTGTCCGCCGGCGCGAACCACGGCTCGCTGTACCAGCAGTGCTCAGGATCATCCGACCACGATGACAAGCGTTCACCTGATGTGGTGTCGTACTTGGAAAGGCCATCCCATTTGAGTAACTGCGGATGATGATCCACAAAATACGCATATTGGCTATAACGGCCAGTGCGTTGAGTATCGTAGCTTGGAAACTCAATGTTGTGCTCGGGATCCAGACACTCCTCGTGACACTCTCCCGTCGTCAGATTCATTCGGTAGCGCCACAGCCTAGCGTCCATCACCAATCGCGCTATCATTTTGGCGGTGGTGGAATCGTCAAAGGTGCCGTCCGCATGCCTTGCCGGTTGATATCTGCACGCAACCATGACGATTTCATCGCCCTCTTCCCACGCATTGATTACGTGGTAGATGAATGAACCGGAAAATTCGAACCAACGGATGGAGTCAGCGCTGCCCATACGGGGAATCACCCCAAGACGGGTCGGCATCGTTGAATCAAACACCACTTTGTGTCGGCCCGCTGCCCGCGCCGCCTCGTCATGAAAAACAGGGTGATCGTGCAAGATTGAGTAATGCTCGGTGATGGCCATGTCGTGAGGTAGACGATTACCCGGCAACTCAATTGGAACACGATGGACTTGTCGGCCTTGTGCATCGACCACCCCATACCACATGTAGGGCCAGCGATCTCCGTAGTCAAAATACATCAGCTCACCGGTAACCTCGTCGACTTTACAGTGCGCTGACATGCCAGTCTCTGCGTCGCCAATGTATTCATACTGCGGCCCCAGCGTCTCCAACGTGATGGGGTCAAGCGCGTAAGGCACGCCGGCCAAATACCAAGTCGCTATGGCCTTACCGGCATGACCAATCACGTCCGTGTTAGCCGAATCCTTGAGAGGCTTGTCCGCGCGCCCTTTAAGCGTTTGACGAATACCCCAGTAGGTGGCACCGCTCGCTTCATTCTCATTTTGCCAGGCCGCTGTGCGTACCCAGCGATTACGCACAACCACTGCCCCCTGGTTGAAATGGGCACTGTGAATCATGCCGTCACCATCAAAAGGATGGTATTCACCCTTTGGTTCAAACCTCGGATTGGGGCCGTTGCGAAGATAAACTCCATTCAAATCTGCTGGGATCTTACCGGTGACCGGCAGTTCGCTGTGGGTGGACTCTTTACCCAAAGGTGAAAACACGCCGGTAATATAAGGCCCATAGTTATGCCCGAATGGCGCGTCGGGATCTTTTATAGCTTGATTCACATTTGCTCTCCGATTAAGCGGCCGGATCTCCGACCAAACTGCTGTCGCGGCTTCTGATGACTGGCTTCAGTCGCAATCAGGATGCGCGGTCTACAACAAAACTACATACGGTGGCACAGGACCCACCAATATTCAGTGTGGCAACCCGTTCGGCACCGTCAATCTGGCAGTCACCCGCCAAACCGGTCACTTGATTCGTCGCATCCAAGAGCATCCTGACGCCAGTCGCTCCCACTGGATGCCCACAACCGATGAGACCCCCGCTTCGATTGATGGGGAGTTTGCCCTGTTTGCCAATCCAACCCTGATCGACTGCCTTCCATGATTCGCCGGGGGCCGTAATACCAAAGTGATCAATGGCCATATATTCGGTCATTGAAAAGCAATCGTGGGTTTCAATACCGTCGAGTTGCCAAACATCATCGATTCCTGCCCGGCCAAACGCGTCGGTTATCGCATCGCGAACATGGGGAAATACATAATCAGCCGTTTTGCTTCGTTCTATCTTGTCGAGGTATCGGATACCCGCATTGCGGTGTCCCCATCCACTGATTTTGGCAAGCGGCCTGGAGGCAGCGCTGCTGCGACAATGTCGCTGCACGAAATCTTCCGACGCCAGGACGATGGCAGCAGCGCCGTCCGTAATTTGCCCGCAGTGCAGGCGGCGCACGCCGGGTTCAATAACCGGGTTTAAACTATCGTCATCACAAAAGCTGTTATCGGCAAACGACCATTGCCGTGTTTGTGCCCTGGGGTTGTCTTTAGCATTGCCATAATTAATTTCAGCAATTGCATTAAGCACTTGCCGATCAAGCCCATAGCGTCGCTCATACTCGTCTGCCAACAGACCAAACACAGCTGGCCACATAAATCGGCATTCAATATCCTCATGATCACGCCATGCCGCTGAGTTCTGATTTTGAGATGCCACATCACCGGGCAGGTTCTTGAATTCTTCGGCGCCCATCACCAAGACGCAGTCATATCGACCCGCCTCAATTTCTGCCATTGCCGTAAGAACTCCAAGTGACGATGAAGCGCAGGCTCCCTCATGGCGCATGGCCGGCAAGCCCCAAAATTCAGGCACGACTTGCGGCACCATTGCACCAAGATGCCCCTGCTGTCGCTGGGCCTCTGCAAACGCGTTTCCAATGTGGATTGACTGAATCGCCGAGGCATCTAATTGGCAGGCCTCTAACGCACCCAGAGCGGACTCCCGGATCATGTCCGAGATATCCAAGCCTTCGCGCGACCATACCCGAGAGAAATCCGTTTGGTACCCGCCAAGAATGTAAACCGACTTAGCCATGTCGCTTTCGACCCTTCAAAAAATTAAACGTCCCGCTACCGATATTCCGCTAGCTGCAACTCTGACTCGTCATTGACGGAGGTTGTCTGGAATCTTAGACTGCCAGTTACTTGCATAATAAAACTATAGCTGAGGTTAAATGAAAAAACAGTACGATGCAATTGTCATCGGGTCTGGAGTCGGCGGTTGTTGCGCCGCTGCGCTCCTGGCTTACAGCGGTAGACGAGTGCTGCTGGCTGAAAAGAGCAGTTACGTGGGAGGCCGATTTTCAACCGTCAACAGAGACGGATTTTTATGCGCCACGGGCGGGCTGGCCATCCAAAGCGGCGGCTGCGTTGAGCAGGTATGCGACGCTGTCGGTATCCAATCGGGGGTGAGACCATCCCAAAAAGTAGCCACTTGGTTAGACGGCAAAGTCTTTGATCACAAGAATGGAGGCACGAGCCGAATTATCCGCGAGGTAGCCAACTCCGAAGCAGAAGCAGAACGCGTACTCAGCGCCTTGAAGCGCGCCCGGGGTTGGTACCCACCCAGCAACGACATCAGCTTTGAGCAATGGCTGACGCAATTTACAGACAACAAGCGCATCCACGGCATTTTTCAGGCGACCATATCGTCACTACTGACGGTCAACATAAACGAGCTACCTGCCGGCGAGTACTTCACGGTGATGGAACAAAACGCGCCCATTACCTTCGGTTTTATAGAAGGCGGCAGCATCACGCTCTGGGAGAAAATGGCTAAGCTGGTATTGCTGGCAGGCGGCGATGTTGTCACTGGAGCGACAGCCAAAACCATTCATGCCAGCGAGCACCGCGTTTCAGGAGTGGATTTTAGATACCAGCAAAACGACCACCACGTTGCTGCGCCGATTGTAGTGAGTAACATGGGGCCTGCAGCCACGACCGACCTGTTGCCACCAGAGCTTGTCGAGCTGTCATATCGGCGGCAGATGGAGCGCGTATCTCCAACCGCTATTATGTGGCTGCACTTCTCGAGTAACGAGCTGTTGATGGAGTATTCGGCACTGGCGGTGGGCTGCAGTCGACGCGTCAATATGATCGATGTTCCCTCGTTTGAGGCCGAGGGCGTGGCACCTCCGGGGCAGCACCTTTATACCGTTGGCGCAGCGCCTATCGACTCGCTCAACCCGACCGATATAAAGGCGGAGTTTGATGCAGTCTTGGAAGACCTCCGAGATATTTTCCCCGGATTTGATGAACGCGCAAATGTTCTGACCAAAACATGTTATCGCGGTGACTGGCCAGGATTTCGAACCATCTCTGGATCGCGACCAGGACACCGGACCCCGGTAATGAATTTATACAATGTGGGTGATGGTGCCGGCCCGGCAGGATTTGAAGGATCAATGGGAGCCGCGAAGTCGGCGCTGATGGTCGCTGAAGACGTGAAACAATTTGGACCGGCAATTCACTGAACCTTCGATATAAGCGTCGCCAGACCTAGGTGGACACTTCGTGGGCGACCAAAGGTCGTTGGCACGCGCTGCAACAAAAGCTGAAATCAAGCGCCTCACGTGAACAGGCATGACACATGATAACGTTGCCGCCCTGCCCTTGAGTCAGCCATTTATCAGCCCATTTGTGCAGCGATGCCGCGACCGGCATGTAATCTCCGCCCTTTGCTGTGAGCTCATATGCAAACCGATCTGGGTTGGTTTGATAACGCACGCGATTGAGCAAACCAGCATCAACCAGCAAGCGCAGGCGATCAGCGAGAATATTGCTGGAAATCTCGAGCGCTCGCTGAAAATCATCGTAGCGCGCTAACCCATAGAGCGCACAACCGAGGATCAAATTATTCCAGCGATCGCCCAGGATGTCGGCTGCATGAAACAGCGATGCATCTTTTGCCTTGTGCGACCCCGCAGCGACTTTGGAGCGACGTTTAGGCGCCTGGCTGCTCTGGTTACGTTTGGCATACTCGGGGTTCTCGATGCTGACCACCGTTTGCGCTGTTATTTGCTCACCACATCGGTTACAACGGCAGACGGGCAAAAATTGTGCGCCGCAGCCACGGTGAAATAGTTTTGGTGGCACATCGAGAACATCTGCCGTCAGCCAGCGGTGCTCCCAGGACCACAGCGACAACGCAAAATCATAAAGCCCTATGCCTTTTGGCGTCAGGCGATACTCATAGCGAACTGGAGAACTCTGATAGGGATTACGATAAACAATCCCCTGATCTACCAACATTTTTAATCGCGTCGCCAAGGTGGATCGCACGGCACCGGTGTGACTCAGCAACTCTTCAAAGCGGTGACGACCCAAAAACATATCTCTTATCGTCAGCAGCGTCCAACGATCACCCAGAAAGCTCAGGCTTTGCGCAACCACACTATCACGCACTCGCTCACCGATGCCGAGCGCCCTGTCTTCCTTCGGGTTCATCATGAATTCGCGTTCTCCAATGCCCGCGTAAGTCGCCTTTCGCTATCGTGCCAGCGGCTGAACAATAACATGCAAGCACGATAGTTTTTTAATAAAAGTTATTGGTTGTATGATGCGAGCCGACGAAATAACAATCAATATTGGCAACAGTACAACGCGCTGTGAGGTGGATCCGGTGATAACAATTGGAGTATGGATTGCGTTACTGGTTTTGATGTCCTGGATTATTGCAATAGTCACGTTAGATCGAAAAGTCACCGGCGCTGTTTCCGCGAAGAGTTTTATATTCCCCCTGTTTTTGGGTCTGTTTATTCTGCTGTGGGTTCTATCTGACCTGCCTCAGGCGCTGCAGGACATATCTCAGCTACATCAAACCTTTATCAGCATCGTAGGCATATTTTTAACGTTGGTGTGGCTCATCAGTGTGGCCAAACGTGACAGCAGTATTATGGATATTGCCTATCCGCTCACCGCTGCCGTACCGACGTTGGTGATCGTCGCCTCACGTGACACGTGGTCTAGCCACGAGCAGCTCATTGTTGGACTGGTGTGGTTATGGGCGATCCGCTTGGCTGCTCACATTGGCGTGCGTAATTTGCCGGAAGGAGAGGATCCACGTTACGCGTCGTGGCGCAAGAAGTATGGCAAACACTGGTGGTGGTGGAGCTTTTTTCAGGTGTTCACACTGCAAGGGATCTTGATCACACTGTGGTCAACACCACTGCTGTTCGCCCTCAACGGAAACAATGCATCGCTCACGTCTATCCATCTTCTGGCCTCTGTTCTGTTTGTCATCGGTTTTTTCTTTCAAGCGCTGTCGGACTATCAACTGGAAAAGTTCAGAAAGAATCGCAAGAGTAAAACAGAAATTCTCAATACCGGCCTCTGGTCATTGTCGCGTCATCCCAATTATTTTGGAGAAGCGGTGATTTGGTGGAGCTTCGGGGTTCTCGGATTAACCCATCCGTGGGGCATTTTGGGGTTACTTGCTCCGCTCTATGTTACTTGGTTCATGAGCAAAGGCTCGGCAACGCCAATGCAGGAGCGCTACCTTAGCAAGAAAAAACCAGGGTATGACCAGTATGTCGCTTCCGTCCCCGCGTTTTTCCCGAGGTTCAAGCGTCGCTGATCGTACCTCCGAGCCAGTTTAGGGATGAGAGCGTCGACGAGGTTAGCGCTCGGTCAGTCGCTCTATCAATACGGCAGTGCCTGACCCGGCTGCGCCACTGGTGGCAACCAAGCCGGTTTCGAGGTCACGACGCTCGAGTTCATCGATGAGGCTACCCAGCATGATCGCACCTGTGGCGCCCAGCGGATGACCCATTGCGATAACGCCGCCGTTCACATTCAGTTTGTGGTCTGGTACGGCGAGTTCATTTTTGAGCTTGATAATCGTCGCGGCGAAGGCTTCATGAACCTCAAAAAGATCGATATCATCGACGCTCAGCCCTTGGCTATCGAGCAACTTTTGGGTCGCGGCAACGCACCCTGTTAGCACTTGCAACGGATCATCGCTGGCATTGACCATAGCGCGAATGACCGCTCGTGGTTTTGCATCAATTCGCTGTGCGAAATCCTCATTGCCGATCAGTACAAGCGCCCCAGCATCGGCCATAGCCGGAGAATTCCCGGCGGTATGTACATGGTTTATAGCTTTAAGCTCAGGGTAACCCTCAAGCTGAACGCGATCGGCACCCGCTCTGCCAATGCCCTCAAAACTAACGGGCATAGCCGCAAGTGAGTCCATCGTGGTCTGCGGTCGAATACACTCATCAACGCTAATCGTCACATCTTTGTACGGATTGTGAATGGGGATCAACGAGCGGAAATAGCCCTCGTCAGTCGCCCTCGCTGCTCGGCGCTGGCTTTCAAAAGCTATGGAATCGACCGCCGTTCGATCAGCTCCCTGAAGGGTGGCAATCAAATCGGCACCGCTACCCATCAGTAAAATTCGCGCTGCTAAAGCAGTTTGCGGATCTTTAAAAATCGCGGCCTGATCGCTCATCATGGGAACGCGTGACATCATCTCGACGCCACCGGCCACCGTCGCCTGCTCCTGCCCCACCATTACTTTCATTGCCGCGACGTTCACGGCGTCCAGTCCAGAAGAACAAAATCGACTGATGGTTAATCCGGACACCACACTGGGCCAGCCCGCATACAACACCGACGATTTGGCTATATTTCCCGCTTGCTCTCCATACTGGGTGACGCAACCCAGAACAACATCGCCAACCAAAGCCGGATCGAGACCATTACGCTCGACAAGGCTTTTATAAAGCGGCTTCATCAACTCGAACGGAGAAAGATCAGCCAAACCTCCATCTGCGCGGCCCTTAGCCCGTGGTGTACGTATTGCATCGTAAATAAACGCTTGCTGCACGGATGATGACTCCTCGTATATCTATTATTGATCATCAGCGCGCGGTCGAAAGCGCTCTTTGATCGCAACTGCAGCTGCCAACGCATCGCTGAACTCTCCGTAGAGTTCAGCGACAATCTCCGCACAGCTTTGCTGACGTTTGATCGATCCAACTCCTTGACCGGCTGACCAGACGTTTTTCCATGCCTTGTCACCTTGGTTGTCAGAGAGGTCGACCTTCTGATTTGTTCTTCCCGCGGTCGGATCAATCCCGGCCTTCTCCAGGCTCGCCAGCATCCAGTTTGCTGAAACGCCGCTAACCGCTTTTGATTCCACAATATCCTCGATGCCGGACGAGACCATCATGTTGGTGTAATCCTGCCCCGCAAGACTCTCCTCAGCGGGTATGAAACGCGTGCCCGCGACCACAAAATCAGCGCCAGCAACCAACATCGCAGCAATATCCGAACCCTTGGAGATGCAACCCGCTATGCCAACTGGTCCTGAATAAAACTCTCTGACTTCCGCCAAAAACGCCAATGGATGATATCGACCGGTGTGACCACCCGCACCCTGCGTCACGAGAATCAAACCATCTACTCCGGCTGCAATTGATTTCTTGGCCATCGTCGGAGAAATCACATCCGCCAGAACATGTCCACCATAGGCCTTTACCGATTCAATAACCCGAGCCGGTGAACCTAAGGCAGTGGATACAATCGAGGGTTTGAACTGTTCCACCAACGCCAATTCGCGCTCGAAACGATCATAGGTGGAGTGTACGAACATATTAAAGAGCCACGGCTGTTTAGCCGGCTCCAATGCGTCGTGAATTTGCTGCATCCACGCTTCCAATACCTCGGTAGTACGTGCATTCGGCGCCGGCAAGCCAGCGATCAACCCGGCACTTGCAGCCGCAATCACCAACTCCGGTGACGATACCAGAAACATGGGCGCCACGATCAACGGCATTTTTGTGTGCGCAAAGTAGTTCATAAATCAGTACCGGATGGGTCGATGGTCACAAGAGATCGATATGTTGAAGCGATTATATCCCGAGGCTGAGTCTAGCAACGTGAATACGTGAAAGCGATCGTCAGGCATCCAAGCATTGGCTGTCCCTGATCAGTTGCAATCCAAGGTACGATAAAGCAAATATGTAACTTCTAATGGATAACAAACCGGCGGGGCTCTGCACGAAAGTTTGTCAGAGCGGCACTGAGAAGCACGGGCATTCGATTAAGATACCGGCTACGTCTTTGGTTTGATGAAAAAAATAAGAGGTCGTTATGACAAGCAAGTCATCAATGGAAGTCGATTTGAGCACTGATGAGCATGTGCAATGTCCCTACACGCTTTATCAGAGGCTTCATTCTCAGACAGGTATTGGCATTGACGCCACGCTGGGTACGGTGGTCGCTAATTATGATGCGGTTGTCGAGCTTTCTAAAAATACCCAAACGTACTCGTCGAGCATTACCGAGGACGAACACGGTCCACGTCATATGGGGGTGGGACCTGAGCCTGTGCAAGATGACGTAGAAGAAATATTGTCGCGCGCACATCCTATTGTAAACGCGCTGTTTACCGCTGATCCGCCGGTGCACACCCGGCACAGAAAGCTGATCAGTAAAGCGCTCAGCCCCCGCAGCGTACGCGGCCTTGAACCGCAAATTCGAGATGTGTGTGAAACGTTGATCGATCAATTCATAGAGCGTGGCAGTGTCGATCTTCTTCCCGAGTTTGCCATACCTCTTCCGGTGACGGTCATTGCCGATATCTTGGGCGTCGATCGAGCTGATATGTGGACATTCAAGCACTGGGGCGACCTGATGATTTCCGGGAATATCGACGTGCTGAGTCACGAGCGACGACGAGAGGTCGCCCATGCGGTAGTGGAACTACACGATTATTTTGTACCGCGTATTGAAGAGCGACGCAGGAATCCAACCTCTGATCTATTGAGCGAGATGGTAAACGCCGAAATTGATGGTGAGCCTGCGCTTACAACGGAGGAATTGCTGCCGATTATCGACCAAATCTTACTCGCAGGGCACGAAACCACCACAAACCTCATAGCAAACGGTTTGATGATATTGCTGAACACGCCGAGCTTGGTTGCACGCCTGCGCGAACGTCCTGCTGATATCCCATTGATGGTTGAGGAGGTGCTGCGTTGGGACGCGCCTATTCAGTGTACCTATCGTCGTGCAACCGCCGATTCAGAACTTTTGGGCGTCGCGATTGAGCGGGGCAGTATGGTGATTCCTGCATGGGGTGCTGCGAACTGGGATCCCTTGGTTTTCCCGAACCCCGAGGTCTTTGATATTGATCGACCTGCCGGAAAGACTCATATGGGCTTTGGCTATGGACCTCATTTTTGCGCCGGCGCTGAGCTGGCGCGTTTGGAGGCTCGCATAGCCTTTGAAAGCTTGTTGTCGCGTTTGGACGTAATGTCTTTGGATGAAGCCAAGAGCGACTTAACGCGTTTACCCAGTTTTGCGTCGCAAGGATATACAAGGGTGGTGGTGAATTTTTCAAAAGCCCGGTAGTGCTGGCCAGATCTGTTTTGCTTACACACAGACCGGTAAACCGCGGATCGCTGTTCAATACCGTCTATGCAAATCCGGCCCCACTACACGAGCATACATTCGATACTTTAGAGAGTATTTTTATAAAGTTCGCCGCCCTTCATTATGATGCGCAGATTGTCTTTCGGGTTTGCCAAAACAGTGATGTCCTCTAGTGGATTACCATCAACCACAAGAAGATCTGCTACAGCGCCTTCTTTAATCATACCGACAACGCCATATGGGTTTCTTGGACCGGACAACATACAAAGTTCACCAGCGCGTGACGTAACCTGACGCAGAATCTGAATGGGTGTAAACCACTGAGTGCGACGAACCAACTCTTGATTGATCAGGTTGAGACCCTCCAAAGACGTCACCATGTCTTCACCAAAAACGATATTCCGGTAATTCAGCTTGGCGGCATTGGTCATCAGTTGATTGAGTCCGTCCAACGCCAGTTTTTGTTTTACTAATTGATCCCCTGTGAACCCCTTGAGCTCTTGCTCAAAGACCATAACCTGAGGCGATAGCCAAACTCCTTTGTCCTGCATGTACTCCAGTGTTTCCAAGTCCACGAGGTTGGCGTGCTCGATAGACTTCACACCCAAGTCAACCGCACGCCGGATTCCCTCGCTGTTATAAACATGTGCCGCGACATAGGTGCCCCAATTGTCAGCCGCTTCAACGGCTGCTCGTATTTCATCCTCGGTATATTGAGTGACATCGAGCGGATCGCCATAGGAGCTGATGCCACCGCCAACGGCTATTTTAATTTGAGTCGCGCCGCGGCGAAGATTCTCCCGCACTGCCTGCAACACCTCTGGACGGCCATCAGCGACGACGGTCATTCCAAGACGCTCTAAATTACTGCGGCTATCGCTGTCCAGAAATCGTGGCCCCGCCTCAGACGTTCGGTGATCCGAGTGGCCGCTTGTTTGGGAAATCATTGCACCTGACGGGAATATCCTGGGGCCAGGTATTAACCCTCGATCGATCGCTTTCTTCAAAGAGAATGTATTACCGCTCATATCACGAATGGTCGTGAAGCCATTGTCCATCAGGCTTTTGGCGGCCAGCGTTGACGTGTATGCAAAGTAAAAGGCATCGGAGGTCAGCGACTCCAGCACGTTGAGTTGCAGCATCACATGGGCATGCGCATTGATCATGCCCGGCATCAAAACTCGTCCGCCGACATCGACTATCGTTACATCCTCAGGCGCCTCATAATTCTCGGCAATCGTTTTAATGACGCCATCTTCTATATACACATCGGAAGACGGACTGAGTTTTTCTGACTCACCGTCGAAGATGCGCGCATTGCGAA
>Ga0181576_10003308_pt1 | contig 11890 bp, 7 predicted proteins | sample 101ome_22_FD_132464 | JGI IMG/M metagenome (GOLD analysis project Ga0181576, IMG submission 132464) | Coastal salt marsh microbial communities from the Groves Creek Marsh, Skidaway Island, Georgia - 101412BT metaG (megahit assembly) | ecosystem: Environmental > Aquatic > Marine > Intertidal zone...
AAGAGAAACCGGAAGCATCAGACGCATGCTGAATCGACAGAGGGTTTATCTTACCGATAAATGCTTCTGAGCCTAGCATCCCCCCAAAACGTCCCTCTTCGTCACTGAAAGCTACAAGTTCTATATCCCTGTCGGGTAAATAACCTGCTTGATTGATCACACGCAGGCACTCCAACCCAACCACCACACCTAAAGATCCATCCAAGGAGCCAGCACAAGGAACCGTATCAAGATGGGATCCCACAACCAGCGAGGGTGAGTCATGGTCTGATGCCAGCACACCAAAAATATTTGCCGCTCCATCAGAACGGGAAATCAAGCCAGCCTTGTCAATCTGACCGAGCAACCATTTTCTGGCTTCGATATCTGCATCCGTAAAAGCCATGCGATAGAGACCTTGGTCTTCATCACATCGACCGATGGATGCCAAGGTTTCGACATCGGCCTTGATACGATCCAGATTGACTCTCATTTTGGTCAATTCGCTCATCCTCGAATCAATACCCGTGTCCCTTGACGAAAAGGTGGTCCATGATCTGCAGGCAAAGCATATGATTGATCAGTGTGTCTTTTCTCGTCAGGGAAACTGGATCCTGATCATCCCGATAACCTTTCATAAATTGGCCGACGCGTTCGGGACACAAAAGACCTGCAGATTGGATAGCATCCTTGGATAGGAATCTCTCCAGCAATCCATTAAGCTGATCTGCTTTCTTCTGATCGGTATGTGCTGGGGGTGCCATGAATGCAAATTTTTCCCGTCGGTACAGGATTTCAGGGAGGACACCTTTGACGGCTTCTCTAAGCACCCATTTCTCAATATTTTGACGTATTCTGACACCAGGAGGAATATTGAAAGCAAGCTCGGCCAAATGATGATCCAGGAAAGCCGGTCTGGATTCCATGCTATTGGCCATATCAACACGGTCTCCTCCCCAGTTGAGGATTTGGCCTTCAAGTTGGGTTTTACACCAGGTGTATTGAGCCTGATCCAGGGGATGCCGGTTCGCCAAAGCGTCCGGGGAAAGTTGTGCCGCAATCGCTTCAATAGGATCGTATTGCTCAAGCATTTTCAAATCTGGATGCATCAATTCCCTAGCTTGCCGAAGCGTCGCTATCCACGGTTGTATCCATGACGGGGTAAAGCCGCAGAGGGATTCAAAAGCTGGATGATTTTCGGTTTGTTCAGCCAGAATGGATCCAGTGAAAAGCTTGTTGCTTTGTCGCATTTGATTCTCGTAGGCAGCGCGTGTCTCATCCGATGCATCCTTAAGCCCATGTAGGATCATATCACGCTTGAAGGATGGGTACCCTGCAAAGAGTTCGTCTGAGCCTTCACCGGTAATCACTGTCTTGTAGCCACACTCTCGCACCCTTTGACTCATCAGGTTTTTGGCGACACCCAGTGTATTATAAAAGGTTCTCTCTGCATGCCAAACCGTGTCGACGTAATGATCGCCATAGAGATGCTCGGCTTGAAGGTGGATCATTTCGTGATCTGCTTTCATGGACCTGGCCATTTCTAGAGCAATCGAAGATTCATCAAAACTGTCATCATCAAAGCTGATGGTGAAAGCCTTGACCGAGCTCTGCATCGCACCGCTCGCCAGCCCAAGGATGGAGCAGCTGTCGATACCACCAGAGAGGTAGCATCCCACTGGAACGTCAGCCTCGAGCCTAAGCACGATCGACTCCACTAGTTTTTCCCGCACCTGCTCAATCAAATCATCTGGTGCTTGGCGACTGTGTCCTTCTTCGAGTGTCGGAAAATTGATGTCCCAATAGGTCTTTTCACTGATTGTAAGTCGTCCTTCAGATTTTTGACAAATGAGCATGCAGCCCGGATTAAGAGCATGGATCCCCTCAAAAGCCGTTTGGCCAGGGACCATGGTTTGCATCATTTGATTCAGGGCTGCCTGGGGACACAAACGTGCTTGGATCTGCCGGTGAGCAAGCAGCGATTTGATTTCGGAGGCATAAAAAACACAATCACCAATTTGGGTATAAAACAAGGGACGTATTCCCCACCGATCTCGAATGATTACCATCCGATTCTTGGACCGATCGAACAATGAAAAAGCAAATTCCCCTCGGAGATGCTCCGTGAAATCCAAGCCATATTTTTGATACAGAAACAGGGCAATTTCACTATCCGAGTGGGTCATGAATCGGTGTCCCTCGGCCATGGCAAGAGCGCGAGCTTTCTTGAAATCATAAAACTCACCGTTAACCGAGAGAACCAAACTCTTATCGGGAGTAACCATCGGCTGTTTACCCTGAGCCAGATCATTGATACTCAGTCGGGCGTGCCCCATGACGACCCCCCCTTCTCTGTCCAAATAGATATCCTCTCCATCAGGCCCTCGATGTCGGATGACTTTGAGCATCTCTGACATTTGAGTTCCTTCGTTTTCACCCAGAGGGTGAGCCGCGAACATTCCAGCAATACCACACATTTTCGTTCAGGATTCTACAGAGGGAATTTGTTTCGGCAGGCGATCGATGCGTCCCAAGACTGAGAGTAAGAGTGCTTGGCGGATGAAAACCGCCCCGTGAGCTTGGGCGAAGTACAGATTATGAGCTGTGTCATCCAGGCTTTCACTCAACTCCTCAGCTCTAGCTAACGGATGAAGGATCACCGCACTTTTTTTCAGCGGGCTATCAGCATCCAATTTGAAACGGCTATCCAGCTTGCGATAACTGTCGCCTAAAAAGGCAATACTATTCATGTAGATCACGTCCAAATCAGGCAATGATTGCTGGATATCATGGGTCACTTCACAGCGAATATCAGCCTTTTGCAAATCCTCAATAAGATCCTCCCCAAATGGGTCTGCCATTTCTGAAACCACGGTAACCTTGGCGATTTGATCTTGGAAAAGAAGGGACATGAGGAGAAAACTCTTAACCGCTCGCATTGAACCTGGTGTCCCTAAAATGCCTAGGTGGAGGCTTTTGTGCCCAGCCTTACCTGATGCAGCCAGTGCCGGTCGCCACTTAAGGAGAGCATACCAGTCAGCCAAGGCCTGGGTAGGATGTTCACCACTTCCGTTACCAGCATTGATGAGTGGGATTCGCAAGTTGCGCAGCAATTGGTCTACCGAGTTAGTCTCAGTATGGCGCATGATGACCAAATCACCGTAGGCGTTGAACATCTCTCCCATATCGGCCAATGACTCACCTTTACTAGCACCAGTGGTGTTGCCTTCGGGTATGCTGATGACTTTACCGTCAAGGCGAAGCATGGAGCTTTCAAAAGAAATACGGGTTCGGGTACTTGCTTCAAAAAAAGCCGTGATAGCCATTTTACCATCAAGCAAGTGATAGGAGGCAATTTCAACCTTCTCCAGAAAAGCAGCCAACTTGGCAAGTTCGACCACTTGTTCCTTGGTAAATTGCCTTGCTGAAAGAATGGAACGGCCGGTCAATTCCCGAAGAACCGAAAGCTTGATGGGGTTGATGTCCAGTAAGGCACCAGGCTCAGGATGCAAAGAATCGGCCTCAGCAGGCGGTTCGGTAAATTGGGCGATTTGGTTCGGCCTGAGAGGCTCGGTTTCAGATGCGGACACTACCACAGTTGACCACCTTTCCAGTCTCGAATGAAAAGGACTATCAGAATCAGTAGACCTAGCCCAACACCTGCCAAGGACAAGTAGATCATCCACTTCATGACAGCAAAAGGAATGAAGACAAATAATTCAGCCACGTGAAGGTTACTCATGTAATTTTTTCCAATCAAAGGTTTGTCGACAGAATGGAACCGAAACAAATATTACCGCCATGGATACCACCGCGCTAATCAGCGAAGCGGTATACCATCCGATTTGAAAATAAGCCCACAAACCCAGAGCACTTCCCAGCAACATGGCCAAAACTGCAGCAAGCCAATGGGCACGATTCCAGTATAGGCCTGCAATAATCGGCCAAATGGCGCTTGCAACCAAGGGGCCCGATAGAAAGAGAATTTGAAGCAAATCCATTTCCAAGGCACACAAAACCCACGTCAAAAACCCGAGTAGAATGATTATAAACTTGGAGTATAGCCTAAAGCGGGAGGGCTCAGAAGAGATCCCTAAAATCTTCTTCCCAAGATCTTGGAGAAGCAGATCCGAGGTCGCAGCCAGCAAGCTATCGATACTTGAAGCCAAGGAACAGAAAACCACAACAAATACCAAGACTGCTCCAAGCTTGCCAAGGACCTGGCCAGCAACCAGGGGCCCAACAGTATTGGGATCGATCACATTGACTCCCAAGCTGGTGGCACTAAGGGCAATAAAACCAGCAGCAATCGGAATGGGAAACCAGAGTAATCCAGATAGAAAGAAGGCGCGGGGAGCTACCTCCGCCCGCATGGCATGGGCTCGACTCCACCATACATTGTTGTGAAAAACTTCACCAAAACCAAAAAACATATTATTGAACAAGGACAGGAGTGCCACGGGCATTAATGCATTGATCAAACTGGGCTGCTCAACGGCCATGGTATCGTAAAGAGCACGCAGATCAGTGCGTATCACTACAAGGGAGCCAACTAATAAAACACCAGCAAGGATGATTGCACTTTGAATAAAATCGGTGCCAATCACGGCATACATCCCACCAAATAAGGTGTAGATCACGCAAACCAGGAGTATTGCTGTCACCCCATGGAAGTAAGGGATCCCAGCAAGGGTTTCCATGAGCTTGCCACCAGCTGTTCCCATGCTGACCAACCAAGCTACCGAATAGACCATGGAAATAACTAAAAAGAGATACCATGCCCACTTCCCATAGCGGAGTCGCATGAAATCGCCACTGGTGTGCCCCTCGGGCATCAGGGTCCGAATACGTCGACTTAAGGGGGCAAAAAGAAACAATCCAAAACTGGCTGTTGAGTAGGCCACCATCCCCCAGAGTCCTTTCTCAAGAGCAAAAACAGGAGCAAGCATCACCGTGTTGGAGGTCACCCAAGTGGCCATCGCCGTGGCAGTACCCAATGCAAGTCCTACTTTTCTTCCAGCCAACAGAAAGTCATCCACACTTGAGGCTCGCCTTCCCCAATACCAACCTAGAAAAACCCACAGCAGGCCAAACAAACATAAAAGCGCCCAGCCCAATCTGGGGTCCAATAATGTGATGGCCCCATCACTCATGAGGATAACACCTTTGGTTCACGCTGCGAAAGGCGATGACCAACCATGATACTCACGACTAGGATCGTGAAGCCAGCAAGCCCAATTAGAGACAACAAGATGACTTGGTGCGTGCCAACGAAGACTACCTGCAATTCAAATGGCTGACTCCAAGAACTTAATGCAGCGCTTTGAGGTCCTTCGGCCATAACACGAAAGAAGTAGTTCCCGGCTGCAAGACCACTGAGATAAGTGGCCTGGTCAGGGCCTTCATAGCGCACTATAGAGGAGTCAAATGAAGCATCAGAGGACTGCTGTAGGATAAAGGTAAGGTTTGACGGGTCATGGTTTGAGGTCAAATCCCATTCCAATAAATAGGTTCCTTCCCGACTGATCGCCGGATGCGAAGTCTCACCACGCCATGCGGGCTGGGGCAGTTGAGCTCCGTGAATCGGTTTTAGGAGGATGACTATTCCAAGGAGAGCAGCCTTAAGGCAGAAAGCATGCTTTCTGGAATCGATAGATGGATGTTTTCTGTAACAAAAAATGGTTCCGCACCTTGGTTAGGGGATTGGATAAGTTCGAGAAGCAAGCTGCCCAACAAGAATAATTTTGGATCACTTCCTTTGAAAACACCCTATAAAATGAGCGAATGACTTCAAGGGATAATTGAAAAGAAGTCATGGAGGCCCTAAAAACTGGATCAAAAAACATCATCATAGCAGGTTTGGATGAATCAGGAACCACACGCTAATGCAAATACGCCCAGGGATTTAACAAAGCGCTTCATTGGGGTCAGGAAGCTGCAATCCTGACTTTCATTCAAACGAATGCACTCCAAGACAAAACAGATGCTCCGATCCCCTGATTTAGACACGTGATCCCACAAATGCTGAAGTCGCATCAGCAGTTTCTCCGATAGAGCGATCACCAAACAGCTCAAAGCATTAAGCCATGTTGGTGATTCGCATGATCCTTTTCACATCAAGCGAATAAACCTTGTCATCCGTCAGGATAGGTGAGGCATGGAATCCTTCCCCCAAACTCATGCTCCCAGTCAACCTACCCGGTCGGAGTATCCAGACAGTTCACAATGCCATAGCGTGATGGCATGATGGCACGTGGTCATTGGCAAGCGGACTGGCTGCATCAGGCAAGACATCCGTCCAGGCCAAGAGTATTTCTGAGGTTTGGTCAGGTTGTTTGGCAACAATCGCCTGACTGGGAGAATCATGGTAGTTGGACTTTGATCAAGATCCTCAATGGGCGCCTTGCAGAAAAGGAACCCGCGCCTCTTTGCCAGGAAGCCACTCATGACATCAAACTAGGGATCATCACGATTCAAGGTAATCCAGTCATATGGCGGATTTGAAAAAATCGGACAGGAAAAACTGCATCCAAATCGATCTCAAATCGCAGGGAGTCTAGCGAGAGGACCTGACTACGGGCATGAATTAAATCCCATTGCATTGTGTGGAGATCCTGGCTGGCGTAGAGCCCGTAATCACCATTGAGCGGGGCTTGGCATTGAATGATGATTGTGTCTTGATCGATTGAGAGGGTGGGATGCAAAAGAGTCGAGTTACCACTCAATGGCCCCTGACCAGGGGATCCTCCCAGCTGATGACTTAATTGCCAACTACCATCCCTTTCAGGAATTCCCATCCCACCCAAAGCATTGAGCGAATACCCATTCCCATCACTTGGTTTCAGCTCAACGACTTCATCATCATAGACAAAATCAACAATCACATTATCCTGTGCGTCCGCCAAACAAACCCGCTCCCCACTGTTGGAAAAATTGCCAACATAGACTCCAGCAACTGGCAGACCTTGACCATAGCGTTGTTCAAAGGCGAGTTGATTGCTAACCACCAATACGGTTTCACCTGGTCGAAGCCATTGGATAGTGCTCTGGCTGAAATCAAAGCTCACTCCGTCGGTAAAATGGACTCCCAGCAAGGGGAAGGAAGTCAGTGAGGGGTTGAAAAACTCAATGAATTCAAAATCATCAGCATCATCAAACCCAGCCGCCGCTTCCTCTTCAGAAGGCGCTGCAGGATGATAGTGTAACTCACTGACCTGTAGCTGAGGTTGCCCAACCACGAAATCAGCCGTCGTCAAGGCACTCCACTGCGCTCCAAGCAAGGTCCTGGCTTTGATGGTCATCGCATCGTTCAGGACAATAGGTGATTGATAGACATGAGCCGTCGGCTCCTCTCCAATCACCTCACGCCTGCCCAGCACGAGCTCGACATCTATGAGAAAATCACTGCTTGTGGAAGATACATTCAATCCATGGATTGCCAGCAAATTACTGCCCTCATGCAGGGATTTGAGGTGTTCACTGATATCAAAAGTTTCGAACACAAGGGCCTGTTCATCCGGGTTGGCACCACTGGCAAAGCTATTCCATATCAGGTTATCTGGGGCATTGGCTTTGGCCACCTCCGTCCCATTGATCCAAGCAGCAAAGCCATCATCGTAGCGCATGCGCAACATGAGAAAATTGGCATCATCCAGTAGACCAGCTTCAGCTTCAAAAGGAATGCGAATGTAAGCCGATCGATTTTGGCCAGGCATGTTTTGGCTCAAATCCATACCAATCAGGGACTGATAGGTCTGTGCCGTATCATACCCTACCCCTCCTTCACCGCCTTGCCAGCCGGCTAGTGGCATCTCCAGTGACACCTTCCAAAGATCATCCAGTGTGCTGCCTCCGTTTTGTGTGCTAGGCACGAGCACCCACCTGGGGGTTTGACTTTGGACCAGGGAGTGACGAGCGGTTTCAACCCCTTCGAGTTTTGTCTGTGGATCTGTCCCATCCAGCGTGTAGTAGATGGTGCCCTGATCTGTTTCCATGGAGAGGGCATAGCCACGCTCCACCTTGCCCCCGGGATGATGCAGAACAGGCGCTTCCACCGTAGGATAAAGACCTGCACGGCGGAGTTGATCCATGACAATCTGGGTTCGTTTCGGAAAATAATTGGCGAGCAAACTATCCCGCGCCCGGCTCCAATGTTCATCGCGTGTATAAGGCCCTGTTCCCTTCTGGTCACCCCAGCGAGCCGACTCTCCGACCATCGCTTGAGCTATCTGATCAGTCAGTCCGGCAAAGCGCGCAGCCGATGGATTGTTTTCCGGCATGGCTGGGGACCATTGAGGTTGCTCCGGATTAACATAAAACGCGCCACCTCTGGAAAAATGAGCGTGAGCCCGATCACCAAACCATTGCCTGAAGCGAGCATTCGCGCGCAAGGCTGCATAGGGTCTGGCCACTGCTGTGTTGGCCCCAGTTGAGTTGGCCTCAAGCCCTGAGCCAAGCCCAAGGGCCGTTTCAGAATCCCAAGGATAGAACTGAAATCCCTGGCTGCCGTGCCGATCACGTCCATACCAGTGATTGCGTCCCGGCCAGTCTTGATTCCCAATATAAAAATTCAATAAGCAGTAATCGATCAGGTTGGCCACATCGAGCAGGTTCTCGATCGCAGGATCTGGAAGCCCGATCGCATTTTTGCCTTGGACACGGTAGAAGGTTTCATCATCAACCATGTCTTGGTTGAGCAAGGCAAGGAGGCGATCCCAGGCCTCTCGGGTACCATCGGGGACCGAATCCTGATTGAGCGCATCCCAGTCATCCTTATTACCCCCGTGGTAAGTGGAAGAGAACGCAGCATCCGGGCGTTCGACCACGTTGTAAAGGCCCCAGTAAGCTCCATTCAGGTAGAGGTGCACAAATGTGGTGTGAGGCACGATCATTCCCATGGAGCGAGCTGTCTCCATGGCAAAGGCGTCGCGCATGTAAAGGGCTCCACCCCCACCATAGGGGTAGCCATCGTTGCCATTGGCCCTCAACACCAGGTTATCAAATTCATCTGTCGCCTCCTTACCAAAAACTGGGAACTTTAGCTTGGTGGGGCCATAGGGGTTCTTGAAAAGGAGTCGAAAGGATTTTTTCAATGTCAGATCAAAACGCCTGAAAGCTCCTCCTTGAATTTTAATACCGGCTTCGATTCGGAAGCCTTCCTGAGTATCGGTAGGGATCCATTCCACCGAAACCTGCCGCTCCCAAGCACTGGAACCGCTGGCGCGCGCTGTAGGATTGGCATAGATGCCCTGAGGACCAAACCAATCTTGAGGGTCCATGACCAAGGATAGTGAGGGAACGGCAAGCAGGTCCTGCTGTAGAGTTTTGGCATAGCGCCCCTGGTAAGCATCCTTTTGATTGGAAGCAGCTACCCTTGGATCCAATCCGTAGTCAGCTGCTTGGGTTCCCCACTTTGGTGGCAACGGGAGCATGATTTTGGAATCAGCCGACTGGGAGATAATGTCTTGGGTGTAAAGGTAGGTTCGGGTGGCAAGGGGTGAAGGCTTCCAGCCCTCAAGCAAGGCAATAGCTCGAAGGATGGTGGTCTGATCCACGACAATAGGCCCCTGGTAGAGGCGTCCCACTTGGGCGTCAGGACGACGACCATCAGTGGTGTAGTATATCTCGGCTGCCGAATCAGTTGAGCCAAGGCTCACCCGGATGGGGTTGGCATAAAACCCACTTTGCTGATCGACATGCGGCTCGGTCAACAACCCCTGCCACACCCCTCCATTGGGCTTGCCTGGTGAGGGTATTTTAAGGTGACCCCACTGGGATGGCGTCCAAGCGCGTTCCTCGTTCACTAATTCAAGCTTAACCAAAAAACTGGAACTGCTCATGGCATCATCCATGGCACGAACAGCGAGCACGTTGTGCCCCTCTTGCAGCAAAGGGGCAAAGGCTTGCAAATCCCAAAACTCTGAGATCATCGCTTCCTCAGGAGCTCGCTGATTCAAGGCAGTTGCTCCGAGGGAAAGATCAGTCGGTGCATTGGATCGGGCGACTTCCACCCCGTTGAGATAGGCCACAAAACCATCAACATATCGCATCCGCATGCTTAAACCCTGAATCTGAGATAGATCCTCCAACACGAAATGACATCGTACCAGGGCTGAAGCATGTTTCCCGAACATACTGGGTTCGAGATTGGTCTGGATCAAATCTTCGACGTCCGACAATCCTGGCCCTGTTCGTCCCAGAAATGCCACTTCTCCAATTTGCATGAGTTGACCTGAGCCACCAGTCAAAGTTGGAAAAGTCAACCGATAGAACAAATAAGCCTTGCTGTTAGCAAAACCCACCTCCACCTCGGCAAACCGGTCTTCAAAAGCGGGTAAATCCCCTGATGCGATGGTTTCAAAAAGCACCCCATCAGAGGAGCCCTCGAGAAGGTAGGTGGCAGGATCCCTGCCGGGGGCATCATTGGCTGAAGTCAGACGCAGGCCGTTGAGGACACTCAAACCCACCTGGGGTTCCAAGACAAAACCTGATCCGGCGCCATCGAAGTTCAAATACTTCGCCTGAGGATTATTATCGATGGCTAGCCAGACTTCCTCTCCCGCAGGAGAATTGTTGGTGGTAGGCAAGATCGTGTCCCCCGGTTGACTCACATCCTCTAATCCAGCCAGGTCGATGGATAGCTCTGGCTGAGTATCACTCGGCTCCTGAAGGCTGGTGGCCGAGACCCAGCCCAGCAACTCCACCTCGGCAATCTGCATCGCCACAGCAATTCCAGGATCTCGCACCGAAGAAAAAATGAGTCGATAATGTCGGTAAGCAGTGGGGTTTGGAAAATTCAGTTGATGGGATTGAAAACGATTTTCAAAAACTGGAATCCGACCTTGAGCCACTTGATGAAAGCGGGTGCCATCATGAGATCCACTGAGCACATAACTTGTGGGATCTCGATCTGGCGCATCGTTAGCTGAAGTCAGGATCAAGCCAATCACTGCCACAGAGCCGCGAGCAAGTTCAATGGTAAAACCCGAATCAAGCTTGTCAAAGTTAAGGTATTTGGTGGCCGTATTGTTGTCGATCACCCCCTCGACACCTTCACCATTGGGAGATCGATCGGAGGTCGCTTTCAGCTTATCTCCGGGAAAAGTGACATCAGCCAGAACCAGCGGCTCGTCGGTGGGTGATGGCTCGGCATTGGCATCATCCTCATTATCACCCGCATCATCCCGTATGTAACCCAAACCCATATTCCCAACCTGCCAGGAAAGGTCATCAAAATCAGGCGAGGTCCAGGAGTCTCCCAGAAGGTCTTTAGTGGGGAATTGAAAGCGGACCTCCTGATCTCCAGCAACAAGCTTGGTTTGCTGGATCTGCATATCCAGGCCATAACTGATATCGGGCAGCTGAGGCGGGTAGGCCAAGACATGGGCATGCTCCACCCATTGGCCATTTGGATCGGCCAAGCCCAAGAACCCACCTTCCTTGGCAAGCTTGAAGGACGTATGTAAAGCCTCACCTGCCAAAGACCGATCCTTACCTGAGGCAAAAACAATCATACTGCTCTGGGCAGCCAGGCTGATATCAGGAAAGGACCATCGCGTTGGGTTCTCAGGGTCATCACTCAAGAAGTAACCCTCTAGCGGGATGGGGCGCTCACCCAAATTGGTGATCTCAATCCAATCGCTTCGATCGCCATCTTCGTCGGCTAGCCCTGTCACATTGGAGGCCATGAATTCAGACAAAACTAGGGGCTGAGCCGAGCATTCATGGATGATACCTGATGCAAGCAGGCACCCGATTAACCAAGCCGGGAACGCGCCATAAGGCCCAGGGACTGGCCATCCTCCCAAAAATGATACATCAGGTCTCATAAAGGGGCAGATTCTTCAAGTCGGTAGAGGCGGATGGCAAGACATCAATGCCATGGGGCACAGAAAACCCAAACCTCAGTCCC
>Ga0181576_10003319_pt1 | contig 11856 bp, 10 predicted proteins | sample 101ome_22_FD_132464 | JGI IMG/M metagenome (GOLD analysis project Ga0181576, IMG submission 132464) | Coastal salt marsh microbial communities from the Groves Creek Marsh, Skidaway Island, Georgia - 101412BT metaG (megahit assembly) | ecosystem: Environmental > Aquatic > Marine > Intertidal...
AGCAAGCTTGGTTCGAATTAAAAATAAAAAACCCCAGTCACGAAGTGACCGGGGTTTTGTTTGTGCGGATGAAAGGACTCGAACCTTCACGCGATAAAGCACTAGTGCCTAAAACTAGCGTGTCTACCAATTTCACCACATCCGCATCAAAATTGGACGGCAAATATAAGTAGTTTCTATAAAATCGAATCGTGTTTTAAATAAATTTCTGCTTGCCGAGGGAAAAGAGTAATTTTGATTTAAACCCAAGGATATGCCTTCATTTTCCCCAGAAGATCTTATTGCGAGAGACCGTCACAGAATCTTATTAGGTGCCATTGGTCCAAGACCTATTGCACTTGTGAGTACAGTCGATGAGTTTGGAACACCTAATCTTAGTCCGTACAGTTTCTTCAACATATTTTCCTCTAATCCGCCAACGCTCATATTTTCTCCCGCGAGGCGCGTGAGAGATAATACGACCAAAGACACGTTGCACAATGCGTTGCGTGAGCAAGAGGTTGTGGTCAATGTGGTGAATTATGATCTCGTGCAGCAGGTAAATTTGAGTTCAGCGGAATATCCTTCTCATGTGGATGAATTTGTCAAGAGTGGATTGACCCCTGTTCCTTCGGAGCTTGTGGCGCCACCGAGAGTAGCTGAAAGTCCTGTAAGTCTTGAATGTATTGTTAAAGATGTAGTGGCTTTGGGTGAAGAAGGAGGCGCAGGAAATCTTGTGATCTGTGAAATCAAGAAGATTCATTGTGCGGCGCACGTGATGTCTGACGAAGGCGGTTTGGACCAAGAGGCGCTCGACCTGGTTGGTCGTATGGGTAAAAACTGGTGGGTAAGAGCCTCCGGTGATGCACTTTTTAGCGTTGGTGCTCCTCAGGTGGGGATCGGAGTTGATCAGATTCCAATGGTCATACGTAACTCGACTGTTTTAACTGGGAATGATCTTGGGCTCTTAGGAGGTGTAACAGTCCTGCCTACAGAAGAAGAAATAGAACAAAAGAAAAATGACTTTGATATCCGGAGATTATTGCAGAATTATGCAGACGGAATCGAACGTCGCGAAGCCTTGCATGAAGTCGCAAGGGAACTGCTTGAAAATAGGCATGTTCACGAGGCTTGGAAAGTATTATTAATAGATAAATCGGCCCGCTAAGAAGGGTAAGAAGATGAACATTGAAGCGAGAATTGAGAAAATAATGGATGAGCAGGTGATTTCTGACCGATTCAGAAAGCGCGAGTTTGTAGTACAGACTAAAGAGCAGTATCCACAAACTTTGTGTTTTGAATTTACTCAAGATAAAACTTCGGTTCTTGATGCTTACCAAGCCGGGCAAGAGGTAAACGTAGAGTTCAACATTCGTGGTCGCGAGTGGACACCTCCGCAGGGTGGTGCTACGCGTTACTATACGACGCTTCAGGCTTGGAGAATGTCTCCATTACAACAAGCAGCTGCGTCGGCACCACCTTCGGATTTACCTCCGGCGGGTCAGCCATTTAACCCTAGTGGTGACGATAGCGTTCTTGACGACGATCTACCGTTCTAATTCACCTAAATCGTGGGGCGCTCCATTAATCCATTGCACTTTATCGGCCAGGACGGTTGGACCGTTCCGGATCCCGATACAGCTGCAAATAGTGAAGGGCTCATCGCCCTTTCGTGGGATTTAGCGCCAGAACTATACGACAGGTGTTACCACAAAGGCATCTTCCCTTGGTTTGAGCAGGAGGGCGTGGTATTCTGGTTTTCCCCAGAGATTCGCTCGATTACACCTACTGCAGAAGTGAAGGTGGCAAAGAGCATGCGCCCCTATTTGAATAAAAAGCACTGGCGTTTCTCGGTCAATACCGTGTTTGAAAAGGTTATTGAGAAATGCAGTGAAGTCCCACGTCCTGGTCAAGCGGGTACATGGATCAGCGAAAAATTTCAAACGAATTTCTTGCACATGCATCAATTAGGCATGGCGCACAGTTTTGAAGTTTGGGAGGGCGATGAACTCATTGGAGGAACCTTTGGCGTAATGACGGGCGGTGTGTTTGTTGGTGAGAGCATGTTTCATACCCGCACCAATGCAAGTAAGTTTGCCTACATCGGCATGTGTCAGCACCTGAGCCATAACGGAGTAGAATTTGTGGACAATCAATTGCCTACGGAACACTTGGACAGCCTTGGTGCATGGAACATTGAACGTGAAGAATTCTTGGAGCTGCTGCACCTTCATTCTGAAAGCAGAGAACGTGTATTTCTCGAAGCGCTGCCCAAAACTACCCTACCTCTTTAGGGCACCAGAAAGTGTATTTAAGCTAAGTACGCTGAGTGCGATTAGAATCCCTGGGATAAGGCTGAGATAGCCCTTGCCTGTAATGATGTATGGGTAATAATCGCGAATCATACTGCCCCAAGAAGGCAGGGGTGGCTGCGCACCAATACCCAGAAAACTAAGTCCACTTTCAATAAGAAGCGCACTCGCGAAATTCGTTGCACAGATTACTAATAGCGGCGCAATGGTATTGGGTAGAATTTCTTTAAACAAGATGTGGGAGGTGCTGAAGCCAAGTACCTTGGCGGCCTCGACATATTCTTGGTTTTTCTCCACTAAGAATTGGCCACGGATAACGCGCGCAACCTCCACCCACATGGTAAGTCCCACAGCGACGAACACTTGAAAGAGTCCCTTGCCTAAAACAAAGGTCAGCGCAATGACGAGCAGAAGGGTAGGTATAGACCATAGGACATTCATGAACCAGCTGAGCACTGCATCTATTCTCCCTCCGAAATAGCCTGAAACTGCCCCCACAGGGATACCAATAACAAGGCTAACCAGAACAGCGATGAAACCCACACTGAGTGATATTCTACTGCCAAGAACCACTCTCGAAAAGTGATCACGGCCAAACTTATCGGTGCCAAAAAGGTGGAATCCGTTCACCGTTTTGCTCCCTGGAGAGAGCAAGGTATGCTTCAAATCCATCGTGTTGGCATGAGGCGTAGTATCGAGGACTACGAAGTCTGCAAGCAGTGCAGCCAGAATCAAAGCTACAAGCCATCCGAGTGCTAGTTTTTGAACTATGGAAAAGGTGCGTATCACAAGAGCTAATCTAGCTCAAAAAAAGGACTACTTCAGTGTAGCGATAATCTCAACACCTTCTCTAAGTACAGCATCCTTGGCCAGGTTGCGGTACCATTTGTTGTAGATATCCTTTTGAACACTGTCAGTTTCAAACATCACCAAATGATCAGGCAGCGGAACTACACCGGTACTGTCTTTCAATTTGTAGAGATTTTTGAATCGTTCACCCTCCTTTTTAATGGAATCTTGGAAGCTCATGTAATCATCATAAGCAAGTGGGATAAAAGTATTCTCTTGACCAGATTTGATCCATTTAGCGTACTCCATTGATTTCATGAATACAGAATCCCTTTCAACACGCATAAAAGACGACATTTTTGCCCTATCGAAAGCGTCAGACCATTTTTCACTTTCGTTGTAATTAGCTTTCGAGATATAGTCTACGGGTAGAGCATGGTCGTATTCCTTTTCTCCCATATCAATGAGATCATAGGCGCCAGGTAGCGAAATATCGGGTACAACACCTTGAAGTTGTGTGGTGCCTCCAGAAATTCGATAAAATTTTTCGGTAGTTATTTTTACCGCCCCAAGGGGCTTTAAAGCATTCAATGGGCCATTGACTGCACGATCGAGATCAAGCATATTTTGTACTGTTCCCTTGCCAAAAGTACTTTTCGCGGGCCCTACAATTAGCGCACGTCCTCGGTCCTGTAAGGCCGCACTAACAATCTCCGAAGCAGAGGCACTGTAGTTGTTAACTAAGACTACCAGCGGCCCTTCCCAGTACACATTTGGATCCTTGTTACCCTTTGCACGGGTTCCATTTTGGAAGCTTTTCACCTGCACCTGAGGTCCTTTTTCAGTGAAGAGCCCAGCAATCTCCGTTGCCGCTTGCAATGAACCACCACCATTGCTGCGAAGGTCGAGAATGATTCCGTCTACACCTTGCTCCTTAAGCTTGATGATCTCAGCTTTTACGTCCTCTGCAGCATTGCGGTTGTTCTTGTTGTAGAAATCTACATAGAACTTAGGGAGCTTGATGTATCCAGTTGTGCTTTCTAGATCATTGATCAGTGAATACTCACCTCCTTTTTTCTTGAAGGTCTTACCATTGAGAACGGCACTGCGAGCAAAGGTACTTTCGATTTCCACGACATCTCGAATAATAGGAATTATTTGGCGCGATCCGTCTTTCTTTTTAACGGTCAAACGCACTTCGGAGCCTTTCTTGCCTCGAATTAGTTTTACTGCCTCTCGCACCTTGTAGCCTATTACATCTACGGGTTCCTCGCTGCCTTGAGCGACAGCAATGATGCGATCACCCACCTCGAGGTCGCCCTGTCTCCAACAGGCAGACCCAGCAATGATGCGTTCAATTCCAATATAATCGCCTTCCTGCTTTAGTTGGGCGCCAATTCCTTCAAACTGCCCGGTCATGCTCAGCTCAAAGTTCTCGTTTTGCTGAGGCGCCAAGTAGCTGGTATGTGGATCGAAGGTTTCACAGTAGGCATTCATGTACATTCCGAACCATTCGATCCGGCTCACGTCCATTAAATCATCGTACCACTCTTCTTGAAGTTCTAATTCCTTTTCGCGCGCTTCTTTCTCAAGCGTCGCAAAATCTTTGAGTTCTACCTCTTCGTCGGTTTCAGCATCCTCTTTTTGGGCATTGTCTTTCTCGTAGATACGGTTAAGAATGCGCCACTTAAGGTGTTGCTTCCAACTTCTTTCTAAAGCCGCTACATCATTTGCAAATGGACGCTTTTCAGCGTCCGAATAAATGCTTTCATCTTCAGTGTAATCGAACGGCGCTGCAAGTAGTTCCGTATAAATTTGCTTCGATCTTTCAATGCCTTGGGTAATCAAGTCATAGCTTTTATCAAAAAAGACCGTGCTCGTAGAGTAAAATGCTTGATCTAAATTGAATCGGTCTTTTGCCAATTCATCAACCTCTCCTTGAGTTAAAAAGAGCTTGTTGTAATCTATAGCTTCTAAGTACGCGTCAAAGATTTCTTCACTGAGTGCATCGTCCATTTCTTTTGGCTGCAAGTGCACATTAGTGAGCGCATCACGTACAAGAGCGAAAATGACGGCTTCCTTATCTTCTTCAGTGTTGTATTTGTTGAATCCAAAAATGATTAGGGCCACACCTAAAAGTGGCAAGAGGTATTTGAGGTTTTTACGCTGCATAAGCTTGGAATACATAGGAAATGACAAGGTACGATGTTAAATGAATTGGTCTACATAAAAACCGTTAAAGGAATCCAAAAGCCTATTCTTATTGATAACGCCATAAACCACAAAATGTTAGTACCTTTGCACCCCTTATTACAAGGATGTATTTAATCTAATTGAAAGCAGATGAACATTAGCAAGAACGAAGTAGATACACTAAACCTAACGGTAAACATTGAAATCACTCCTGAAGATTACCAGGATAAAGTGAACTCAGTGCTACAGAATTACCGCAAGAGCGCGAATATCCCAGGATTCCGTCCGGGTAAAGTGCCTATGGGTTTGATCAAGAAGCAATACGGTAAAGCGGTATTGATTGATGAGATCAACAAGATACTTCAAGACGCTATTTTCAACTACATCCAGGAGGAAAAGTTGAACATTCTAGGTAACCCACTTCCAGTAGAGCAAGAGGAACTTGATTTCGATACTCCAGGAACATACAACTTTGGTTTCGAGCTAGGCTTAAGCCCTGAGGTTGATGTTAAAATCTCGAAAAAGAACAAAGTAAAAGGTGTTAAGGTCGTTGCAGACGACAAGGTGCTCGATACATACATGGAAGATATCCGCGGTCGTTACGGCAAGATGTCTACTCCAGAAAAACCAGCAGCTGATGATATGTTCCACGGTTCGTTTACTGAGGTAGATGCTGATGGTGCAGCTGTAGAAGGCGGTATCGTTAAGGAAGATGCACAGTTCTTGGGAACCAACTTGAAGACGAAGAAAGCACAAGGTGAATTGGCCAAAGCGACCATGGGCAGCACTATGACTTTCGATGCTAAGAAGTCGTTCGGTAAAGATTACAACGTTGCAGGATTGCTCGGAGTGACTGATGCTCAGTTGGAAGCTTCTACTGGATCTTTCGAATTCAAGCTCACGAACATCAGCCGTATGGAGCCTGCTGAGTTGAACCAAGAGTTCTTCGACAAGGTATACGGTGAAGGTGCAGTAACTTCGGAAAAAGAAATGCGTGCCCGCATGAAAGAAGAAGCGGAGCGCATGTACCAAAACGAAGCGGATCAGTACTTCTTGAACAACGTTGCAGAGTACTTGCTAGAGAAGACCAAATTTGACCTTCCTATCGTATTCTTGAAAAAGTGGATGCAGACTTCAGGTGAGAAGCCATTGACTGCTGATGAGGTAGAGGCTGATTGGGAAAAAACAGAAAAGGGATTGCGTTACCAGTTGATCGAGAACGCAGTGATCACAGCTGCTGAAATCAAGGTAAGCCGCGAGGATCTTCTAGACCACACCGTAGGTATGGTGAAAGCACAGTTCCAACAGTACGGTCAACAAGTGATGGACGACGAGATGTTGAAAGGCATTGCGGAAAACGCACTTAAAAACGAAGAGGAAGTTCGTCGTATCAGCGATCAAGTATACAATGCGAAGCTTCTCGCACACTACAAAGAATCTTTCAAAGTTGAGGAGAAAGAGGTGACTTATGACCAATTCATCAAATTGGTCACAGAAAAGGCATAACTTAGAACAAAATCTAAGGGAATTGTCTTAACCTTCAAACCAACTTTGATTCATGGATTTAGGAAAAGAATTTAAAAAATACGCTACCAAGCATGCCGGCATACAGAGCATGTATGTTGATCAGTACGTAGATGCATCGTTGACGCCATACATTATTGAGGAGCGTCAAATGAACGTTGCACAGATGGACGTGTTCTCGCGTTTGATGATGGACCGCATCATCTTTTTGGGAACAGGCATCAACGATCAGGTAGCAAACATTGTCCAAGCACAGCTACTCTTTTTAGAGAGTGCAGATGCGAAGAAGGACATTCAGATATACATCAACTCACCCGGTGGTTCTGTGTATGCAGGACTAGGCATCTATGATACCATGCAGGTAGTCAACCCAGATGTTGCCACAATCTGCACGGGTATGGCGGCTTCAATGGGTGCTGTACTTATGTGTGCAGGTGCAGAGGGCAAGCGCTCAGCGTTGAAGCACAGCCGTATCATGATCCACCAGCCTATGGGCGGTGCTCAGGGACAAGCTTCAGATATGGAGATTACTTTACAGGAAATTCTCAAGCTGAAGAAGGAGTTGTATTCTATCATTTCTCACCACAGTGGTCAGCCTTTCGATAAAGTAGAGGCAGATTCTGACCGCGATTACTGGATGACTTCGCAAGAGGCGAAAGACTACGGTATGGTGGATGAAATTTTGCTCGGCAAGAATCAAGCGAAGTAATGAGCGAAGAGAAGAACATCCACTGTTCCTTCTGCGGCCGCAGTAAGGATGAGGCAGAGATGATGATTGCTGGTGTGGATGCCCACATCTGTGACCGTTGCGTTGGCCAAGCGGGTGGAATCCTTCACGCTGAATTGGGCGAAAAGCCGCAGACTAATCCGTTGGATGTCGCTGCAAAGCCTGAATTTGATTTTACTCCAAAGCAAATCAAAGAGCACCTCGACGAATACATTATTGGTCAAGAGCCTGCCAAGCGCACGCTAGCGGTGGCTGTATACAACCACTATAAACGTATTGGCTTGGTTCCTTTGAAGGATGCACCTGACGTCGATAAATCCAATATTGTTCTGGTAGGAAATACAGGAACAGGAAAGACGTTAATGGCACGTACCATCGCCAAGATGCTCAATGTGCCGTTCACCATTGTAGATGCTACTGTACTTACTGAAGCAGGTTACGTGGGAGAGGACGTTGAAAGCATATTGACACGTCTGTTGCAGGCGGCCGATTATGATTTGAGTCGTGCCCAGGTGGGTATTGTGTTCATCGACGAGATCGACAAGATTGCACGTAAAGGAGATAATCCATCCATTACACGTGATGTAAGTGGGGAAGGTGTTCAGCAAGGTTTGCTTAAACTCCTTGAAGGTTCGAAAGTGAATGTACCGCCAAAAGGGGGGCGCAAGCATCCGGACCAAAAGTACATCGAAGTTGATACCACAAACATTCTCTTTATTGCAGGCGGCGCCTTTGTGGGAATTGAGAAGAAGATCGGTTCGCGATTGAATTCGGCAACACTAGGGTACTCGAAAGAGAGCCGTAATCACGTGGAAGATGATGAGGTACTGAGCTACATCACACCTTCTGATCTTAAGAGCTTTGGATTGATCCCGGAGCTCATAGGTCGTATGCCTATTGTAACCTTTATGTCTCCGCTAGATAAAGATGCGCTTCGTGCTATTTTAACCTTGCCGAAGAATGCGTTGGTCAAGCAGTACCAGCACCTCTTCCATATGGACGACATCGCCTTGTCTTTTGACGAAGAAGTGTACGATTACATCGTTGAGGTAGCGCTCGATTACAGCCTTGGCGCTCGCGGATTGCGCAGTGTTTGTGAGGCGATCCTCACTGACCACATGTTCGATGCACCGGGAATGGAGGAAAAATCCATTCACATCACCCAGGAGTATGCAAAAGCGCAGATTGAACGAAGTTCGCTGCGCAAAATTCCAGCTTAATGACTAACAAAAAAGCCGCCCATTGGGCGGCTTTTTTGTGCTTTGGCTTCGCTTTTCACAAAGCCTTTATCTCATAGTGGTGTACACATTCTGTACATCGTCGTCCTCTTCTAATTTCTCAATGAGTTTTTCAATGTCTTTAGTCTGTGCATCATCCAATTCTTTCGTTGTGGTTGGGATATATTCAAAACCAGATTCAATAATTTCGTGACCCAAACCTTCTAGACCCTTGGCGATGTTTCCGTAATCCGCGAATTGGCCATAGATCATGATGATTTCTGTTTCTTCGCCGTCTTTTTCTTCGGTATCCTTAAATACATCTTCGGCGCCGTGGTCGATCATCTCAAATTCCAGTTCTTCTACATCGATATCACCAGCGGCGATCTTTACGTGGCACTTGTGTTCGAACATGAACTCTACCGAACCTGATGTCCCAAGAGATCCTTCACATTTATTAAAGTACGAACGAACATTCGCTACTGTACGTGTATTGTTGTCTGTCGCTGTCTCCACCAACACGGCGATACCGTGTTGACCGTATCCTTCATAGATAATGGTCTTGTAATCGCTTTGGTCTTTCGACATTGCCTTTTTGATGGCACGCTCTACATTGTCCTTAGGCATGTTGGCTGCCTTCGCATTTTGTAGAAGCATTCGAAGACGGTAGTTAGAATCTGGATTATCACCACCTTCTTTTACAGCCATGATAATATCCTTGCTAATTCTCGAGAAGGTCTTCGCCATCCCCGCCCAACGCTTAAACTTGCGTTCTTTTCTAAATTCAAATGCGCGTCCCATAAAGGTCAATTACTTTTAATGCTGCCCAAAAATAACAACTATCGGCGAGCTTTCTTCAGTGAAGCTTTCTTTGCCTTGCGCTCTTGCTCCGCTTCCCACTTTTTAATTTCACTTCTTCGGCCAATTCTACTTGTGATGTAATCCTTCTCTAAATCCCATCCACGGGCCGGGCTGTATTCTCTTCCATAGAATATGATTTGTAGGTGCAGCTTGTTCCAAAGTTCTCGGGCAAACAATCGCTTCGCATCCTTTTCGGTCTGATCCACAGATTTGCCGTTAGAGAATCCCCAACGGAACATTAGCCTTTGTATATGGGTATCTACTGGGAATGCAGGTACTCCAAAAGCTTGACTCATCACTACGCTAGCAGTTTTATGACCTACACTTGGCATAGCCTCTAAGGCTTCAAAACTTGCCGGGACTTCGCCGTTGAAGTCGTTTACAATAGTATTCGAAAAGGAGTGGATGCCCTTACTTTTCATTGGAACCAAACCACAAGGTCGAATAATGGCGGCGATCTCGTCCACGGTCATTTTGGCCATGTCGTAAGGGTTGTCTGCCAGAGCGAAAAGCTTTGGAGTAATTTGATTTACGCGTTCGTCGGTGCACTGTGCACTCAGTACCACTGCCACAAGCAGGGTGAAAGGATCTTTATGGTCCAAAGGCACCGGCGTTTCCGGGTAAAGCCGTTCTAGTTCATCGACGACGTATTGTACTTTTTCTGCTTTGGTCATGTGGAAAACTATTTATTGCTAACAAGGGTTCTAAGGAACAAAACAAAGCTAACTTCGAGTTGTTGAGAAATAAAATCAATTCACAATGGCATTAAAAATCGGACAAAAAGCACCTGCATGGAGCGGTGTAAATCAGAACGGAGAAAACATCTCTTCAGAGCAGTTCTTGGGCAAAAAAGTCATCCTATTTTTCTACCCTAAAGCAAGTACTCCTGGCTGTACTGTAGAAGCATGTAACTTTCGTGATAACTACGCGGATTTAGCAGCAAAAGGATTTGAAGTAGTTGGCGTTAGCGCAGATTCAGTCAAGCGTCAGAGCAACTTCGCTACCAAGCAGGAACTCAACTATAATTTGATTGCTGATGAAGAAAAATCAATCATTATGGCATTTGAAGCCTGGGGTTGGAAGAAGTTCATGGGTAAAGAATATGAAGGCATCTACAGACATACTTATGTGATCGATGAAGCGGGTAAGATCGAGCAAGTTTTGGAAAAAGTAAAAACCAAAGAAGCCACTGAACAGGTGCTTGAACTTTTCGAAAATTAAATTTCTCTGCATAAATTATTAGAAAGGCTTTGAAGTTTCATTCAAAGTTCTACATTTGTACAAATTCTAATATTTTTAGCATTCTAAGATTATGAGCGCAGACAAAGACGCCAAATTAAAGGCACTCAAACTCACAATGGACCGTATGGACAAGGCGTACGGTAAAGGAACAGTAATGAAAATGGGCGATGCTCCAGTCATAGAAGTAGATTCTATTCCTACTGGATCATTAACTCTAGATGTCGCGCTTGGTGTAGGCGGTTACCCTACAGGTCGTGTGGTAGAGATATATGGTCCTGAGAGTTCCGGTAAAACAACATTAACCTTACATGCTATTGCTGAATGTCAGCGCAAAGGCGGTATTGCCGCATTTATTGATGCGGAACATGCCTTTGATCGTTTTTATGCTGAAAAATTAGGTGTGAATACCGATGAGCTCATCGTCTCTCAACCAGATAATGGAGAACAGGCTCTTGAAATTGCGGACAATCTAGTTCGCTCTGGGGCTATTGACATCCTCATTATTGATTCTGTGGCTGCATTGACACCGAAGGCTGAGATTGAAGGCGAGATGGGAGATGCGCGCGTAGGTCTGCAAGCGCGTTTGATGTCTCAAGCACTTAGAAAGCTTACGGGTACTATTAGTAAAACTAACTGCTCCGTAATTTTCATTAATCAGTTGCGTGAAAAGATTGGAGTAATGTTCGGTAACCCGGAAACGACTACCGGTGGTAATGCCTTGAAATTCTACAGTTCGGTTCGTTTAGATATCCGTCGTTCTACTCAAATTAAGGACGGAGACAAGGTCATCGGTAACCGCACAAGAGTGAAGGTGGTTAAAAACAAAGTAGCCCCTCCATTCCGTTTGGCAGAATTTGACATCATGTATGGATTGGGTATATCAAAAGCTGGTGAATTAATCGATCTTGGAGTAGAACACGATATACTTACTAAGAGCGGATCATGGTTTAGTTATGGAGAAACTAGATTGGGTCAAGGCCGTGATACGGTGAAACAATTGTTCATTGACAAC
>Ga0181576_10003320_pt1 | contig 11855 bp, 9 predicted proteins | sample 101ome_22_FD_132464 | JGI IMG/M metagenome (GOLD analysis project Ga0181576, IMG submission 132464) | Coastal salt marsh microbial communities from the Groves Creek Marsh, Skidaway Island, Georgia - 101412BT metaG (megahit assembly) | ecosystem: Environmental > Aquatic > Marine > Intertidal zone...
GGGGACGCATTGCCACTGGTCAATGGCGTTTATGCCGATGGCAGTGACGCGGCGGTGACGGTTGCGCGGATGGCGGCGGCTGAAGGTGCGCGCGCGTTGCTGGTGTTTCCGCCAAATAGCATGAGCATGGGTGGGCAGTTGCGCCCTGAAATGGCGGTGCGGCATTTCCAGATGATTGCTGAGGCAACCGACCTGCCGCTGATCTTGTTTCAATATCCGGCGGCAACCGGCCTTGGCTATCCCTTTGCCACGATGTTAGAGATTTTTGACAAGGTGCCGTCTGTGGTTGCAATCAAGGACTGGTGTAATGATCCGATGCTGCATGAAAAGCATATCCGCACCTTCCAGACATTGCCGCGTAAGGTCAATGTGCTAAGCACCCATTCATCATGGCTTATGGCATCCCTTTCGATGCAGCCAGCAGGACTTTTGTCCGGCGCCGGAAGTGTTATTGCTGATCTGCAGGTGCAGCTGTTCAATGCGATGAAAACGCATGATCTTGAAACCGCGCGTGCGGTCAATGACCGGATTTATCCGCTTGCGCAGGCATTTTATGCCGCTCCATTTCTGGATATGCATAATCGAATGAAGGCCTGTCTGGTGATGTTGGGTCGGCTAGAACGTGCCGTGGTGCGTCCACCATTGATCAAGCTGACGGATGCCGAGCTTGACAGCCTGCGTCAGGCGCTTATTGCCGCCGGTTTGCTGGACTAATCTGGCAAGATGACGAATTTTGCCACCGTATTGTTAACCGTGACATAAAGGGATTATTGAAATGGCACTATACGAGTTGCGTACCTATCAAGTGACTGTTGGCAAGATGAAGGATGTGGTTGCGGCCTATAATGACAAAGGGTGGCCAGCCCTTCAGGCAGGTGGTTTTGACAAAAAACTGGTTGGCTATTTCATATCGGATACAGGGTCGTTGCATCAGGTTGTTCATCTCTGGAAATTTGACGATGACAATGACCGCCGGAACCATTGGAACAGCCTTTTTGCGGATGATGCCTTCATGGAATTTGCCGGTGCCTTGCGGCCGCTGTTGCTGAGCCAGCATAACCAGCTGTTAACGGCGGCGCCATGGGGGCCGCATCCCTAGAGGCATTCTCTGAAATCGGCTGTCTGTCATCAGAGCCGGGCAAAGAGGAGGCATTGGCATGGTCAATGTGAAATATATGATTTGGGCGCTGCTTGCGGGGTCGTTCATTCCTGTTGTTGGGATTTTGAACGGACGGGCAAGCCGTGCTCTTGGAGATCCGCTACACGCCTGTCTTCTGGTGTTTTTGATCACGCTTGTGTTGGCTGTTCTTGCTATGCTACTCGCAGGGCGGGGAGTGCCGGATCTCGGCGATTTTGCCAAACTACAGCCAATTGAATTTGGCGCCGGCCTGATTGTTGCCTTTTATGTCATGAGTGCAACGATGTTGGCACCGAAAATTGGTGTTGCCAATTTTATCGTGATGGCGGTGTCTGGTCAGATCATCTTTTCATTGATGATTGATCACTTTGGCCTGTTTGGCACGCCCGTCCGGCCGGTCAGTCTGCTGCAGATCGGGGGGGCAGCCATGTTGCTTGGTGGGCTGGTCATCACACAGCTGGCCAATGGCAAATAGCCACATCACGCTTTTGCTTGATACTAGCGCAGCCCGTCCTTGCCTTCAGCAGCATCATGAGTAAGACCGCCAACGCGGGGTAATGGTCGGCCACTATCGGTTACGGCAACGGCGACCAGAATTTCATTGGCGCGTGGGGCGTCATTTACCGAGACCTCCATGCCATCAAAGTGCGAGCGCACATAGGCCGCATCCTTGTGACCAAGTGGCACATCAAGCGGATGACCCATGCCGCCGCGCTTTTTATTCGACGGCACCAGTGCGGCTCCTTTCTCAACAGCCTTGCGCAAGGGAGCGCCAAGCCGAGGGTGCAGAATGGCGGCAGCGTGCTCAAGCTCGCCATTTTCACCGACAAGCGCGGCCTTGCCATAGCTTTGCACGGCGTCCGGCGTAATGCCCAGAGCCTTAACACAGGCTTCGCCAAGCTGACCGCCAAGTTCTTCACCGATGGCCATCAGCGGCTCAAGATCGTCAACATAGTGGCCGGCAAAAGGGTTTTGGATCACTGCAATCGCCGCGGCGCGCCTTGTTGGCGGCGAAATCTGTTTGCCAGCTTCTTCATGCGTGTCTTCGACAATGGTGACAATCTTACGAATTTTGGCCAGTCCCATAGCATCCTCTATCATATTGTCCGCGTAACAAACCGAAATGAAAGAAGAAAAATTGTTAGCTGTCAAACAATATATGGGTAGAAGAAATTTGCATATCTTGGTCGGTGAGCTATGGTTGGAGCCTGATCAATCATCCAATTTCAGACGCCGGTAAAGTCGGCAGCGGGGTTTAAGAAGGCTATGACCAGCCAAAAGGCGACAAATAGTGACGGGGAGGTGGCAAGCCCATATCGGCTTGATGACCAAATTGGCTATAAGTTGCGGCTCGCCAATCAAAGGCATCTTGAAATTTTCTCGCGGCATTTGCCGGATCTGACGCCAACCCAATTTTCGGTTCTTGTGCGGCTTTACGAGATCGGTGAAGTTTCGCAAAATCATTTGGGTCGCCTTGTTGCCATGGATGCAGCAACAACAAAAGGGGTTGTCCGGCGGCTCGTTGATAAGGGGCTGATTAATCTTCAGCAGGATGGTGCTGATCTGCGCCGGTTGAAGATATCCCTTACCGCAGAGGGGCAAAGGTCGGTGCTGGTAGCGATGGAAGGCGCGCGGAACATAACTGTTGAAACAACCACAAACCTGACCGAGCGAGAGATTGCGCGGCTATGCGACCTGCTCGACAAACTCTAGGCAAAAATACTTGACCGGTTGCTGCCTTTGTCGGCTAACTGGGAGCAGGGTTGGATCAGACCAGTAATGATAGGATAAACATCATGGCATCAGAAAAACTTGTGATTACCAATATCGGACAGATTTTGTCAGGCAAGCTGGAACAGCCAATTCTGGATGCCGATACAATCATTGCCATCGATGGTAAAATTTCGGCAATTGGCAAGGCAAAGGATTTGGATCTTGATCAGGCAAATGTGATGGTCAATGCGCATGGCACCACGGTCACGCCAGGTCTTATCGACAGTCATGTCCACCCCGTTATTGGTGATTATACCCCGCGCCAGCAACAGTTGAACTGGATTGATTCCTGCCTCCATGGTGGTGTCACCACCATGATATCTGCGGGTGAGGTGCATGCGCCGGGGCGACCAAAGGATATTGTTGGTCTAAAGGCGATGGCCATTGCTTCTCAGCGCTGGTACGAAAATTTTCGTCCGTCCGGGGTCAAAATGCTGGCTGGCGCGCCGGTTATCGAAGACGGCATGGTTGAGTCGGATTTTAAAGAATTAGCAGATGCCGGGGTAAAACTGTTGGGCGAGGTTGGGCTTGGCTCGGTCAAGGCGGGTGAGACTGCGGCGCAGATGGTAAAATGGGCGCGTAAATATGGCATCCAGTCTACAATTCATACCGGTGGACCGTCTATTCCGGGATCCGGCCTTATCGACAAGGATGTGGTGCTGGAGGCTGATGCCGATATTATCGGTCATATCAATGGTGGACACACCGCCTTGCCAGATGACCAGATAACCTGTCTTTGCGAAAGCTGTAGCCGCGGCATCGAGATTGTCCATAACGGCAATGAACGTGCCGGTCTTCTAGCAATGCGGACGGCCTTTGAAATCGAGCAGGCGGAGCGCGTTATCCTCGGCACCGATGCGCCTGCAGGATCTGGGGTGCAACCGCTTGGCATCTTGCGGATGGTGGCGATGCTGTCCAGTCTTGGTGATATTCCGCCGGAAATTGCTTTTTGTTTCGCCACCGGTAATACGGCACGGATGCGTGATCTTGATACCGGCATTGTGGAGGTTGGGCGCAGTGCAGATTTTGTTATCATGGATATTGCCCAGCACGCGCCTGGTAAAACCATGCTAGAAAGCGTGCATCAGGGAAATCTGCCCGGAGTTGGTATGACCATTATTGACGGCATTGTGCGCACTGGACGCAGTCGCAATACACCACCAGCAACGCAGTTGCCGGAAATTCTATCGACTGGTTGAAGCCGCTTTGATGTGCCGGTTGAAAGCAGGATTTACATCTGTTGTAATTGTTAGTATACAAATGAATTGTCATGGTGTGATATATGGGGCTTTATCGCCGATCACCCTACTCTCTGTGTCTCTGCATATGAGGATATGATGCGCAAATTCATTGACATTGACCTTGGCTCAAAAACCACTGAAAGCCGTGATTTATCAGGCCGCGAGATTGCTGAATGTGGGCGCTATTTGATTGCCCGTATGTTGCTTGAACGTGATGTTGCGGCAATCGACCCGCTAGCACCGGAAAACCCACTGATTTTCTCAGCTGGCCCTTTTGCGGGCACGAATTTCTCAAACGCAAACAGGCTGAGCGTTGGCTGCAAAAGTCCGCTGACCGGTGGCGTCAAAGAGGCTAATAGTGGGGGTACATTTGGCTTTGCCATGGGGCAGCTTCAGATTGCCGGTATTACCTTGAATGGTGCCAGTGATGACTGGGTTGTCATTCGTATGACCAAAGATGGCGCAATCAGTTTTGACCCTGCCGCGCCTTATATGGGTCTTGGCAATTTTGAGTGCGCGACAAAGTTACATGAAACCTATGGGGACAAAACCTCGCTGGCATTATGCGGCCCTGTTGGCGAATATCTTGGCCTGATGGCAGGTATTTCTTTTTCCGACACGGATAACCGACCCTCGCGACTTGCTGCGCGCGGGGGTGTTGGTGCAGTCATGGGCGCCAAAAGGGTAAAGGCAATGGTTATCGATAAGGATCGGATGCCGCCTGTTAATGACCGCAAGAAAGTCATGGGTGCAATCAAGGATTATGGTAAAAAGCTGGGCGAGTCTGTTGCCGTGCAGAGCTTGAAAACTACGGGCACTGCAATGGTTGCAGACTTGACAAACCATCTTGGTGCCCTGCCAGTTCGGAATTTTTCTGCTGGTCAATTGACCGGTGCTGATGATGGGCCGTTACGCATGGGCGGTGATTATATCCGCGAACTGAATGGTGGGCGTGGCGGTGAGACCCAACACGCCTGTATGCCTGGCTGTCTTATAAAATGCAGTAATGTCTATGTTGATGACACTGGGCGCGAGCTTGTCTCGCCACTTGAATATGAAACGATCGGGCTGCTTGGCACAAATTGCGGCCTTGATGATCCAGATGATGTGGCGCGGCTGAATGAAACGGCGAATGACCTTGGTGTTGACTCGATTGAGCTTGGCGCCACCATCGGGGTGCTGATGGAGGCCGGTGAAGGTGCATTTGGTGATGTGGCATTTATGGAGCGATGCCTCGATGATATTCGTGCTGGTAACCAGCGTGGGAAACTCTATGCGCAAGGAACGGCGCGAGTTGGGGCGGCGTTGAAGGTGGCGCGTGTACCAGTTATTAAACGACAGGCAATTAGTGCATATGATCCGCGGATTATTGAAGTGACCGGTATTTCTATGATGGTCACGGCGCAAGGGGCTGACCATACGGTTGGCAATGCACCGTCTTACAAATGTGATGATAAAACAATTGATGAGTTGGCGGCGGAAAGCCTGCGGATGCAGATCAACAGTGCGGTTGCAGACTCGCTTGGGCTATGTGTGTTCGGAAGATCAGTCACCGATGAAAATTTGCAGCTGATTTCGGATGCGATCAATGATGCATTTGATGCTGGCATGACACCGGATGCGGTTAAAGACATTGGCCTTGAGACGTTGCGTCTTGAGGCTGAGTTCAACAAGCGTGCCGGTTTCAACGAGGAAGATGACGAATTACCATCTTTCTTCCATGATGAAGCCTTGCCACCAACAAATAAAACGGCGCGCTTGCGCAGCCTTGAGGTAAACGCTGCATTACAGGCATTAATGCAGGCCTGAAAACTGTTTTGTGAAGAGTGTAAGAGGCTAATATGCGTGACCAGGTTGAATATTTGCGAGCCCGTGATCTTCAGGCAGCAGTTACAGCCTTGGCCAACGCGCCGCGTAAAATCCTTGCCGGCGGTACAGACATATTTCCGGCATTGCAGGATAGGGCGTTAACTGGCCGCGTGCTTGACATTTCAGGCATTGCCGAGCTAGCACAGATCGAATGTCGTGACGGGTTTTGGATCATTGGCGCGACGGCCAGTTGGCGCGATACGATCAAGGCAGACCTGCCAGCAGCCTTTGATGCATTGAAAGCTGCTGCGCGTGAGGTTGGTTCTGTCCAGATCCAAAACCGGGCGACGTTGGCCGGAAATCTTTGTAATGCTTCGCCGGCCGCGGATGGGGTGCCGCCTTTGCTTGTCCTTGATGCGGAGGTTGCCGTGTCGTCGCTTAGCGGATGCCGTTATTTGCCGCTTTCGGATTTCATTCTTGGCAACCGGAAAACAGCTTTGGCTGAGGGCGAGATGGTGTCTGCGATACGCGTGCCAGTGGCATCTTCACGCGGTATGTCCGGATTTCTAAAGCTTGGTGCGCGTCGTTATCTGGTGATTTCAATTGCCATGGTGGCAGCACGGATTGAAACCGATGATGCTGGGCGGATCACAACAGCCGCAGTTGCGGTGGGTGCCTGCAGCGAGGTTGCAACACGGCTTCCCGCGGTTGAGGCGGCACTTATCGGGCATAGATGCGCCGAGGCACCATCGCTATTGAATGACAGCCATTTTGCCATGTTGACGCCGATTGATGATGTGCGGGCAGGCGCCGCCTATAGACAGAGTGCGGCCAGAGACGCTGTGGGGCGGCTGCTGTGCGAGATGGCATCATCATCGCCGGGGGGATCTGCATGACCTGTTTCACCCTAAATGGAAAAACAGTAGCGGCGAATTCAGCGCCGTCGATGCGCCTCAGTGCCGTCCTGCGCGAGGAAATGGAGCTGAGTGGTACAAAAATCGGGTGTAACGCCGGAGATTGTGGTGCTTGTACTGTATTGCTTGATGGCAAACCGATCTGCAGCTGTTTGACAGCTGTCGCGCAGGTTGAAGGCGGCGACGTGACAAGCATCGAGGGGCTCCACGACGCAGGCGTGATTGCACAGTTGCAGGACAGCTTTCTTGCCCACGGTGCGGCGCAATGCGGCATTTGCACACCGGGAATGCTGGTCAGTGCCAGTGCTCTTCTGACGGAAAACCCAAATCCTAATCGGGCAGATGTTGAGGATGCGCTTGGCGGCGTGTTGTGCCGCTGCACTGGATACAGCAAGATTATTGACGCGGTTCTGGCCTCATCTGAACCTGTTGCGGTCGGAATAGAACCAGGGGCTGGTGGTAATGTCGGCAGCCCGATCCGTCATCTGGATGGCCAGCCGAAAGTGGACGGAAGCCTGTGTTATGGCGATGACAAGGTTCCTGCTGGTGCCCTGGCAGTTCGGGTTATCCGCAGCCCCTATCACTATGCGCGTTTTACGATTGGCGACAAAGATGCGTTTTTGGCATCGCAACCTGGCATTCAGGCAGTCCTCGATGCTGGCGATGTACCGGGGCGGAACTGTTTTGGTGTGATCCCACCCTTTGCAGACCAGCCAGTTTTTGCTGAAAACATGGCACTATATCGCGGCGATGCGGTGGCAGCGATTATTGGCGATTATGATGTGGTATCTGATTTTGACGATGCCGCCTTTCCCATTGAATGGGAGCCGCTGGAGGCGATGCTGACACCCGAAGCTGCCGGCAGCGAAAAGGCATCGCAGTTGCACGCAAATCGTGAGGGCAATATTCTGGTGCGCGGCTATGTTGAAACAGGAAATGCTGATGCGGCGCTTGGCGCGGCTGCCCATGTTGTCGAGGTCAATACAAGCACCCCCTTCATAGAACATGGCTATATAGAGCCAGAGGCAGGCTATGCGTTGACCGAAGGAAATCGATTGGTTGTCCATGGTTGTACGCAGGCGGCGCAGATGGACAAGGAGAGCCTTGCCGAAATCATGGCGATGCCGGCCGACGCTATCCGCGTTGTGCCAACAGCGTGCGGCGGCGGTTTTGGCTCGAAACTGGATATATCATTCCAGCCCTATGTTGCGCTGGCAGCTTGGAAACTGGGCAAGCCTGTCCGCATTTGCTATAGCCGCGGCGAGTCAATGCGGTCATCGACCAAACGCCATCCATCCGATATCCGGCTGCGTGTTGGCTGTGACGCAGATGGCCGGATCAGCGGGTTCGTCTTTGACGGAATTTTTAATACCGGCGCCTATGCCAGTTGGGGGCCGACAGTGGCAAACCGTGTGCCAATCCATGCTTGTGGTCCCTACAGCACGCCAGATTATCGCGCCAATAGCGTTGCGATTCATACCAATGCGCCGCCGGCAGGAGCATTTCGCGGCTTTGGCGTACCACAATCGGCAATTGCACAGGAAATCGCCTATGATCTTCTGGCCGAAAAACTGGGTATGGATCAACTGGCCTTCCGGCGGTTGAATGCGCTGAAAAATGGTGTACCGACGGTTACCGGACAGGTGTTTGAAAATGGTGTCGGCATTGATGATTGCTTTGCCGCACTTGAAGCGCGCTGGCATGAAGCACTTGCCGAGGCAGACGCCTTTAATGTCACAGCCAGACAGAATGGCAGCCCATGGGTGAAGGGTGTTGGCATTGGCAGTTGCTGGTATGGCTGCGGTAACACCTCTTTGCCAAACCCGTCAACTATGCGCATGGGCATCACCGCGGATGGGCGGGTCGTGCTGCATCAAGGGGCAATGGATATCGGACAGGGTGCAAATACCGTGATTACGCAGATTGCGGCAGATGCGCTTGGCGTTGCTGTTCACTGTATTGACCTTGTTGATGGCGATACTGATCTGACACCAGATTGTGGCAAAACCTCTGCTTCACGACAAACCTTTGTTTCTGGTAAGGCGGCTTTGCTGTCTGGCGCGGCGTTGCGCGATATGGTGTTGCGGCATGGTAATGTTAGCCGTCAAGCCAGACTGGATTTTGAAAAGGGTAATCTGGTGCTGACTGAGGACGGACAACCGCAGGTTGTAATCGACCTTACAAAGTTGCCGGTGAATGATTTTGGTTATGTTTTCATGGCTGAAGAAACCTATGACCCACCAACAAGCCCGCTGGATGATAAGGGGCAGGGCATTCCCTATGCTGTTTATGGGTATGGCGCCCAGATTATGGAGCTGTCGGTTGACCAGTCGCTTGGCACCGTGCGGTTGGATCGGGTGACAACGGCACATGATGTTGGTCGTGCCATTAATCCGCTATTGGTCGAAGGCCAGATCGAAGGCGGCATCGCGCAGGGGATTGGCCTCGCCCTGATGGAGGATTATCAGCCTGGCAGAACTGAAAACCTGCATGATTATCTGATTCCAACTATCGGCGATGTGCCGGTTTTCGAACATCACATCATTGAGGTCGCAGATGATGAAGGCCCCTATGGTGCCAAGGGTCTTGGCGAACATGTGCTGATCCCAACCGCGCCCGCAATCATTAATGCAATTCGCCATGCGACTGGCGCCCAGATTCATCATTTGCCGGCAACGCCCGATAAAGTCCGCGCGGCAATTATCACGGCCAGAGGAGGCTAGTGATGCGTGACAAAAGCAGCCGCGATGCGCGTGTTGAAGAAAAGATTCGGTGTGATGCCTGCCCGGTGATGTGCTACATCTCTGACGGCAAGTCAGGTGCCTGTGACCGTTACGCAAACCAGGGGGGGCATTTGGTACGACTTGACCCGCTTGTGGTTATGCAGCGTCGTTTGGAGAATGGTGGAGAACTGGTTCCATTCCTGGGCAATGACGAAGCATGGGACGGCAGCATAGTCAAACCGCAAGACGCGTTTGTAACAGCGGTCGGGGCAGGCACGACCTATCCCGATTACAAACCTGCGCCCTTTATCGTTTCCAGCGTTGTCGATGGTGTTGATATGGTCACGGTCGTATCTGAAGGTATCTTCAGCTATTGCGGCGCAAAAATCAAAATCGATACTGATCGTCATATCGGGCCAGAGCGCGCATTAGTGCGGGTCGATGGTGAACCTGTGGGCCATGTCACAACCGGTGAATATGGATCGCAGATGCTGTCGCTTGGGGGTGTTAACCACTTGACAGGAGGCGGCAAAAAGGAAGGCCGTGTTACCTGTGCAACGCTGCTGGCATTATGTAATGGCGAAGAGGTGCAGATGCAGGTTGATGACGGGTCGCACCTTGTCCTTCAGGCTGGCAGACCACCGATCATCAACGGTGTGTTGGAAGAACGGATGCGCGTCGGTTGTGGTTCGGCGACTGTCGGTATGTTTGCTGCGCAATGGCAGGGTCTTGTCGATGAGGTGGTGATTGTTGACGATCACATCACCGGTGTTATGTCCGAGCATCAGGCCGGCAAGGTACTTGACTGGCCTGCCAGTGGCATCAAGATTTTGGGACGGCGGTCAACGCCGGGACGCTATTTTCAAGTTGCTGAGCCTGGCATTGGCTGGGGCGGTACAAATTTAACCAATCCGTTGGCCATTCTTGGTTCCTTCAATGATAAAATTGCCAAACCCGGACAGTCCTTGCTGATGGTGTCAACCACAGGTGAACAATTTGCCTATTATGAGCTTGATGACAGTCTGACCCCCATAGAACAGCCGATACCAGAGCGGTTGCAGCCATCCATCCGCCGGATTGAGGAAAATTGCGAACCTGCGCTGACCTCTGTTGCCTTTATGGGTGGCGCTGGTGGCTCGCTGCGTGCTGGGGTAACCGAAAACCCGGTACAGCTGACACGTGCGGTCAAAGCGTCATTGTCAAAGGTCACCTGTGGCGGGGCGCCAGTTTATATTTGGCCTGGCGGTGGAATTACGCTGATGGTGGATGTGACCACACTTCCCGAGCAATCCTTTGGCTATGTGCCAACGCCAGCCTTGGTGGCGCCTATTGAATTCACCATGCGTAAAACGGACTATGCTGCCCTTGGGGGGCATATGGGGCATATTCAGACGATTGACGAGGTTCTTGCCGGCGCGGTTGGCAAACAGAATGATCATCGACTTGCCGGTAAAAAGCGGGTGCCGCAAATGGCCGAAAACCCGTGGCCGCTGGAAGGTTAGCCGGTGCTGGTCGATGCGGGGCAAAGTCAAGACGAACACTGCCTTTCGGTAAATCTGCCTGCGACCATCGGTGTGCCACGAGCAATGCAGTCTGGGGCAATGGCAAACTGGCTGGATCACCGCCGCCTTCACCTTCAGCACGGTCCCATTGATCTTTTGATTACTGCCGAGGGCGCGCCAGAGGCACTCGCGAAGGCCTACAGCGCAGCGGCTGATGCTTTTGCCGATGTTCTGCAGATGCTGGTTGCCGAACTTTGTTACTTGCGGCGTCCTGCACAGCGGCCAATGCACCAGTTTGCAGGGCCTGTTTCACGGGCAATGGCGGCAGCGATTGATCCCTATGTCGCATCACTTCACGGTGAGCATTATGTGACCCCGATGATTGCTGTTGCTGGCAGTGTTGCAGACCATCTCCTGTCGGTAATGGGCGGCGGGCTTGAGCGTGCCTTTGTTAATAATGGGGGCGATATAGCGCTCTATCTCGGAAGTGCGCAGTCTGCTGAAATCGGTATTGCTGATGACCGCAATGTTGTGTTTTCAGATGTGATGCTGAGCCAACAGGCAAAACGGGGTGGTAAAATGCCGCTTGAGGGGCGTGTTCGGCTGGCGCATGGTGATGGTGTTGGCGGTATAGCCACAAGTGGCTGGCGTGGGCGCAGCCTGTCATTTGGTATTGCCGACAGTGTCACGGTGCTGGCGTCGAATGCGGCTGCGGCGGATGTTGCGGCGACGATGATTGCGAATGCGGTGACAAC